>Ga0182014_10005544_pt1 | contig 13977 bp, 8 predicted proteins | sample 612S2DmetaG_FD_120489 | JGI IMG/M metagenome (GOLD analysis project Ga0182014, IMG submission 120489) | Permafrost microbial communities from Stordalen Mire, Sweden - 612S2D metaG | ecosystem: Environmental > Terrestrial > Soil > Wetlands > Permafrost | place: Sweden: Stordalen | collected... | reverse complement strand
TTGGTCCGGATAATCAGCATCGCTTTCCCGTAGAAAAGCTTGTGCTGGCTGTCCTGGAAAGACGCGAGCGAAAGCTCGTCGCCGTTGTCGATTCCAGCGATCTCACCGGGGCCTTGCACATCGAACTGCACCAGGTTGTCCGCCAGCGGATTGGGGTTCCCCTGTGCATCGAGCGCCTCCACCATGATGTAGGAAAGGTCCTCGCCCGTGGCCGCCAGCGTGGTCCGGTCCGGCGTCAGACGAATCGAGGCGGGCGCTCCCGCCGTGCGCATCGACTGCTCCCCAATCTTCGCGCCCCCCTTGTAAGCGACCGCCTTCAGCTCACCCGGCTCATAGACCACGTCATCCCAACGAAGCCTGTACTTGTAGGTGACATCGTAGTAATCGGGCACATAACGCGCCCCGTACACGCTCAACTCGCGAATGGACGCCGCCGCCGTGTTGTCCGTCAACGCGGTGAACTCGATCCGGACGTACCGCGCGCGCGCATCGGTTTCAATGGCGGATGCCGAGGCGCCCCCGCCCATTCCGCCGCCTGCGCCTGCCCCGCCCCTGCCGCCGGCCGCCGCGCCCGGTGCGCCGGGTGCGCCGGGGGTGCCCGCTACGGGCCCGCCTCTGCCGCCCGCTCCGCCGGGCGCCCCGGGCGCCCCTGCTCCGCCCCTGCCGCCCGCTGCTGCCGCGCCGGGCGCCCCGGGCGCGCCTGCTCCGCCCCTGCCGCCCCTGCCTGCGAAGGGCGCCCGAACCTCCACCGTTGCCGCCGTGGTCCAGTTCGCGCCGTCACTTGAAAGCTTGACCAGATATCCGGCCCCGCTCGCGGTAGATCCCAGCGTCAGGTCGATCTGCTGGACCGGCTGCACCGCGCCAAGATCCACTTGCAGCCATGAGTTGGGGCCCGGCGCTTGCGCCAGCCACTCCGTCGCATCGTCGCCGTCGATTGCCAGCCGCGCGTTGGCGCCCGAGCTGGCGGTCGCAGTCTTTCCCTGCGCGGCATTCTTCGCCTTGGGCGGCACAACGCCCTTGGTTCGCCGTCCGAGCGACTTCCCGTTGAGGAACAACTCCGCCGAATCGCCATTGGTGTACACGAACACAGGCACGTTCTTTCCCACCCGGTCGGGCCAATTCCAATGCGGCAAAATGTGGATCGTGTTCTCGTCCGGACGCCAGTAGCTGCGATACAGATAGAAGCGGTCCTTCGGAATGCCCGCCAAATCCACGATCCCGTAATAGGAGCTGCGCGCATCCCGCCCGTTCGGTGACGGTTCGCCCAGATAGTCGAACCCGGTCCACACGAATTCGCCGCCCACGAACTTATCCTTCTCGAGCAGGTTAAACTCCGCGTCCGCAACGTCGGAATAACCCGCCGCGATGAGATCGTAGGAGTTCACATAGCTGGCGCCCGCGGGGAAACCCGTCTTCGAAATCGGCAATGGAAACGCGTAGTAACCACGCGTGCTGGTGGCCGACGCCGATTCGCTGTAGAGGATGGGCTTCTCGGGGTACATTGCGCGGTAGTTATCGTAACGGTGGCCATAGTTCCAACCGGTCAAATCGAGTGGATCGTAAACCGCGAAGGCGACCGTATTGGGCGTGTGGCAGGCCATGCCGACGGCGCGCGTATCGTCCTGTTTCCGGATGATCTCGCGCATCGCCCACAAGCGGCCGAACGACATGCCATCGCTGACTTCATCGACCGAGGTCCCGATCTCGTTGCCTTCCGACCATACGAAAACGCTCGGATGGTTGCGATCGCGCTGTACCAGGTTGGTCAGTTGCTTCTCCGCGTTCGGCATTACGCCCGCCGCTCCGTCCGGATTGTCGCCCGTGGCGTTCCATTTATCGAAGGCTTCGTCCCAGACGAAGATGCCCATGCGGTCGCACAGCGCCAGCGTCTCCGGGGCCGGTGGGTTGTGGCTGGTGCGGATGGCGTTGACCCCCATGTCCTTCATGATTTCCAGTTCCCGCTGCATGGCGCGGACGTTGTAGGCCATTCCCAGCGCGCCCAAATCCGAATGCAGGCACACGCCGTGAAGCTGCGCGTGCTTGCCATTAAGGAAGAAGCCGTCGTTCGCCGTGAACTGGAACGTGCGAATGCCGAAGGTCTCGGTGTCTTTATCGAGCGATGCGCCGCCGCCGCGCAGCGTCACCACCGCCGTATAGAGATTCGGCTTCGCGAAGTCCCATCGCTGCGGACTCGCAACCAGCAACACCTGGTCCACCACCGCCGATCCGTTGCCCGGCGCCACGCCGTTCTTCGATCCCGTCGCAACCTGTTTGCCCGTGGGATCGAGCACCGAAACCTCCACGGTGACATCCCGATTCGCGGACTGGTGGTTGTCCACCGAAGTTTCGACGCGCACCGTGGCGCGCAGATCGCTGACCGCGGGCGTCGTCACATACGTGCCCCAATGCGAGATGTGTACGGGACCCGTGACCGTCATGGTGACCTTGCGATAGATGCCCGCTCCGGGATACCAGCGCGATTGGTGATGCCGCGTGTCCGCCTGCACCGCGATGATGTTTCGCTCGCCGAACCGTATGTATTGCGTCGCATCCACGCGGAAGGAGGCGTACCCGTAGTTCCACTCGCCGGCGAGCTGGCCGTTGACGTACACCTTGGGAGACGCCATCACGCCATCGAAATCGAAGTACACGCGCTGTCCGGCGGCGCCGCTCGGCGTGAATGTCTTGCGGTACCAACCCACCCCCTGCCACGGCAGTTTTCCCGTGCCGCCGGGGAGGTTGGCGTCAAACGGACCGAAGATTGCCCAATCGTGCGGCAGCCGTACAGCCTGCCACGCCGAGTCGTCGAAGCTCAACTGCTTTACCGCGTCGGGTTGGTCGCCCTTGGTGAAGCGCCAGTCACGATTGAAATCCTGCGGCTCGCCTTGGGCGAAGGCCGCTCCGGGAACCACAGACAAGATTCCCAAAATCATCCACAGCTTGCCGGGTCGATGCATAGGCCGTTCCTTCCTGATGGTCGATTCGCTTGCGGATCGCGAAGCCAAATGTTAGCGCCGTGTCCTGGCATACGCAAGGCCCCCGATCCGTATGTAAGCCTCTCTTGACGCAGAGACGCGGAGGCGCAGAGAAGATTTACAGCCGTTCGGTTGTTAGTCGGGAGTTCTTACTCCGCGTCGGGGTGCCCGCTGCCCTTGTGGGCCGGTCTCCGCGTCAGGTTCTTGGGGCTAACCCCTGAAGAATCCCGCCAGCCCCGGAAGCGCGGCCGCCGAGCCTCAGGCTGCGCCTTGCACGGAATCGGGAGCCATGCGGATCAGCCGGTGCAGATAGGCTCTGGAGACGCTCAGCTTTCTCGCCGCCAGCGTCTTATTGCCATCGCACTCCGCTACCGCGCGGTTGGCAAGATCCACTTTGAACTGCCGCAGCAAGTCGTCAAACGTCTCCGCCAGGCACTCCCGCGCTTCCTTCTCCACTTGCAGATGCGTGGGCAGGTCGCTGCGCGCGATGGTGTCGCCATCGGTTAAGATGACCGCGCCTTGAATCAGGTTCTCCAGCTCGCGCACGTTGCCCGGCCAACCGTACGCCACCAACAGTTCCATCGCGTCCGGCCGGATGTCGTTCACCGGCTTCTCGTACTCTTTCGAATACTTGCGAAGGAAATGGCGCGCCAGAGTGGGAATATCCTCGGTGCGCTCCCGCAACGCGGGCACGTGGATCTGCATCACGTTCACCCGGAAGAACAGGTCGTGCCGGAACGTCCCGGCCGCTACCATGCCGCGCAGGTCCTGATGCGTTGCCAGCACCACGCGGGCTTGCAGCGGGGTGCGCTTGCTGCTGCCCAGCCTGCAGAACTCCTTTTCCTGTAAGACGCGCAGCAACTTCACCTGCGTGTTCAGGCTAAGCTCCCCAATCTCGTCCAGGAACAAGGTTCCCTCGCCCGCCTGCTCCAGGTAACCGGCCCGTGCGCCGTTGGCGCCGGTGAACGCCCCTTTCTCGTGCCCGAACAACTCCGCCTCGATGAGGCTCTCGGGAATTGCGCCGCAGGAAACCGGAACAAAAGCGTTCTTCGCGCGATTTCCCACATTGTGGATGGCGCGGGCCACCAGTTCCTTGCCCGTTCCGCTCTCGCCTGTTATCAGCACGGTCGCGCTCAGGCTGGCCACCCGCCGAACCAAGTCGTAGACCACTTGCGAGCGCCCGCTGGTTCCGATCAACTGATCGCAGTGTCGCTCCGCCTCCACCCGCCGCATCTGCTCCAGTTCCCGCTCCATCAATGCGCGCTCGTGGGCCCGCCGTACCACCACCTCGAGCTCAAGCAGCGATGGCGGCTTGCCCACGCAGTCGTAGGCCCCGCGCAGCAGAAACTCGGTGGTCGTCGACCGCCGCAGATCGTCCGTCATCACCACGATCGGAACATGGGCGTCCGCCACGTCGGCCAGAAACGCAGTCTGCTCTTCGAAGGAAGAGTAGTTGCCGTCGAAATCGAGGATCAGCACTTCCACCTCTCCCCGCGCCGCGATCTGCTTGATCTGCTCCCTGGAGGTTTCTAGTTTCACGTTGAAGCGGGTCGCCAAAGCAGACCTGAGCAGCGGCAGCAGCTTTGGGTCCTGTGAGTAGAGAGCCAGTCGAATCATAATAGAGGAACCTGTGCTTGGCAAATCATTTTACTCGCTTTGTGAATTGTAGACCGCCCGAATCCTGGATACCAGTGCTATTGGTTCTGTAATGTGCTTTTTTCTATTCCGCCAGCTCAGGAATGGACCGTTCCGCTGGCCCGGAATGTCCTGTGGAGCGCAACCACGGACGCACTTGCGGCGCATTTCTGCCTCACCGGGAATTCTTGAGCATCTGGCTGTTAACAAGGCAGTTAGTAGCATCGGAATATGCCCTCTAGCCCGCTAGCGCGCGAACGGATTCTGCGCAATTCTGCCTTTACCCATGAGTAACTGATGCATGCCAAAGCGGTCTGGTTCATCTCAGCGCACCTTTACGGTTACGTTCTAGTACCTATAGTACCTACAGTACTATCCTAGCACACCTTGATCACATATGCAGTAACTTTCGGACAGGCGGGAAAGCGCGTACCCTGGGGAATTGGAGGAACGGACCACATGGCAATTTCCCGTTACGTGTCCGCCGTCCTGTTCGCGGCCTTCTGCGCGGCGAATGCGATAGCGGCCAGTCCTGTCTATTACCCGCCCCCCGACGCCGCGGGCGGCTGGCGGACGTTGAAAGACCCGGCTCAAGTCCGGAAGATCGCCGGCATCGACGTCAAACGCCTGGATCAGGCTTTCAACTACGCGCAGCGCACCAGCCAGCATGGCGGCCTGCTGGTGGTCCGTCACGGGTGGCTGGTCTATGAGAAGTATTACGGCAAGTGCTGGCGCGACTCCACCCCCAGCGCCGCCTCGGTCGGCAAGACCTTCACCAGCGCTTCCTGCGGCATCATGCTCAATGAGTTTAAAGGTCAGTTGCCGGACGGCCTGGAGACGAAGGTGTTCACCGGGAAATTCCTGCCCGATGCCTTTCCGCTGAGCGACCCTCGCAAGGCGGAAATCAAACTGGGGCAGTTGCTGGCGATGACGTCCGGCATGCAGGATGGCGGCGGCGGCACGGGATTCGTGAAAGGCGAGGATGTCAAAGTCGCTGCGTCACCCGGCGGGGGCCGTGGCATGGGAAGCGACGTTCAAGCCATGCGCGCGCCGCTGTGGACCGATCCCGGCGGCGGATACTACTACTCCAACCTCGGCGCGCACGTTTTATCGATCCTTGTGCATAAGATTACGGGAAGAACAATGGAGGACTACATCCGCGAGAAGCTCGCGGGGCCGATGGGGTTCGGACCCTGGGGCTATCCGCCGCCCGCCAACGGCGCCGCGCCTTCCGCCAATACGCCGGGCGCGGGCGGCATCGCGGTGCGAGCCACCGATATGCTGCGGTTCGCCTACCTGCTGCTGCACCAGGGAAACTGGCAAGGCCGGCAACTGATCCCTGCGGGATACGTGGAACTCTGCTCCAAGCCCTCGCCGTACGATCCGCATGCTCCCTATAGTCTTCAATTCACGGTGAACGCCGACGGGCAGTTGGCCGCGCCGCGCGACGCGTTCTTTAAGTCCGGCGCCGGCGGGTTTGGAATCTACATCGTGCCCTCGCTCGACATGGTCGTCTGGAAAATCGCCGGCAATGAGCGCCAATACGCATGGACGGCTCCAGGATTGCCCCAGAACACAGGTTACGACGGCAGCCGCGATCAATGGCAGCCCCATCAGGGCGACCAGTTCCACGACCCTCCCATCGACGTGGATACCGGCGTACGGCGCACGCTGGAGATGGTCGCGGCGGCGGTGATGGACCGGTAGTACCTGAATCCACGGAAGCCGGACAGGCATCGTCAAAGAAGTAGAAGTTTGCCGTAGTTCACCGGCGAGGAGGAAACCATGTACGTGATTACAGGAGCCACGGGGAACACTGGAAGCGTGGTCGCAGAGAGGTTGCTGGCAGAGGGACAGAAGGTACGTGTGGTGGGGCGCGACCCGAAGCGGCTGGAACGATTTACGCAGAGGGGCGCCAAATTATTCATAGCCGATGCGACCGATGCCGGCGCTCTCACGAGCGCGTTTGCCGGTGCCAAGGCAGTCTACGCGATGATCCCTCCTAATATCGCTGCCCAGGACGTTAGCGCCTACGAAGAGGCCGTGAGCGATGCCTTGCGCTCGGCGATCGAGAAGAACGGGTTAGAGTATGCCGTCGTTCTGAGCAGCGTCGGCGCGGACAAATCGCATGGAACGGGTCCCGTCGCCGGGCTGCACAGTTTTGAAAAGAAACTAGAAGGAGTTTCCGGCTTGAATGCCCTCTTCCTGCGAGCCGGCTACTTCATGGAGAACCTTCTGCCCCAGGCCGGCGTGATTAAGGCGATGGGAATTATGGCCGGCCCCTTCAAAGAGGGCTTGCCCTTACCAATGATCGCAACGCGCGATATCGGCGCCTTCGCAGCCGAAGCCCTATTGAAATTGGATTTCGTCCGAAAGAGCACGCACGAACTACAAGGGCCTCGCGACGTCACCTATGCGGAAGTTGCGAAGATCGTGGGCGCGGCGGTCGGCAAGGGTGACCTTGTATATAACCTCGTACCCGCGGCGCAGTTGAAACCCGCGCTGACGCAAATGGGGATGTCTTCCAACATGGCGGACCTGTTGCTGGAGATGGCCGAGGCGCTCAATTCGGGACACATGAAGATGCTGGAACCACGCTCGGCAGCGAACACGACTCCGACCACTCTGGAAACTTTCGTAGACGAAATCTTCTTGCCGGCGTACCGCGGACAAGCAGCCCGCGCGTAGCGCCCAAATAGGACATTTCTACTCAGCTCCGACACTACGAGACCGGTAGAAGTCTCCAGCCTACTCGGCGCGCAACGCCTCGTTCGGGTCCACGCCCGACGCCCTGTGGGCCGGCGCATAGCTGGCGGCCGCGGCAGCCGCCAGCAATCCGGCCGCTACGGCGCAATAGGTGAGCGGATCGACCGGGCCGATTCCAAAAAGTAGCGAAGACATCAGTCTGGTGGCCGCCGCCGCACACCCCAGTCCAAGCGCCACGCCCACCAACGCGAGCCCCAGCCCCTGCCGGACCACCATGGCCTGCAGCGTCTTCGGCTCCGCGCCGAGCGCGATCCGAATGCCGATCTCCCGTGTCCGTTGCGAGACCGAATAGGAGATGACGCCATAGATCCCCAGGATGCCCAGCAGGAGCGCCATGCCGCCCGCGATGGCCAGCATCACGAGCGCGAACGAGCTGCGCGCCATGGAACCGCGGTATACCTCCTCCATGGTGCTGACGCGGGCCAGCGGCAGGTCGCTATCGACCGACCACACGGCTTGCCGCACTTCCTTAAGGAAGCTCTCCGAGCCGGCCCGGCTGGTGCGGATCGTGAAAACCGCTTCGCGCCGAACGAACGTGGCGTTGCCCCAAAAGTTGCCCATGAGAGCCGGCCAATACGTCGTTGGCGGCGCTTGTCGGTCGGAGCCATCAAGGCGCACGTCCTCCGTCACGCCGACGATCTCGCGCCAGGGGTCCGCCGGGCCCGTCTTGATGCGCTTGCCGATCGCCGCCGATGGCGTGCGCCACATCTCTCGCGCCAGGTTCTCCGAAACCAGCGCCACCAGCCGCCGGTCATAGAGGTCCGTCCACGTGAAGTCGCGACCCGCCACCAGCCGGGTTCCCATTGTCTGGAAAAAGCCCGGCGCCACGAACTTAAACCTGCGTAGCGGAGCGAGTTCGCCTTCCTTGTAGCTCCGGCCCTCCGCGTAGACCGGGTCGAACGCATCGACTGGATCGGTCGGGATGGAGCTGGCGAAGGCCGCGGAGGCCACCCCGGGGATGGCGGCAAGTTTCCCCTGAATCTCCTGGAACATGCGCACCACGCGCTCCGGCTCCTTCACCTGGGCTTCCGGGATGGATACGCTCAGGGTCTGGATCTCACGCGGCGCGCTAAAGCCGGGATGCACGTTCCGCAGCGCCTGAAAGCTGCGAATCATCAGGCCGGAGGCAATCAGCAGAACCACCGCCAGCGCCACCTGCGCCACCACCAGCGCGTTCCGCGTCCGATGCGCCTCTCTGCTCTGGCTTAACGTTCGCCCTCCGGCGCGGAGCGCGGCCGTAATGTCCGGGGCAGCGTGCTTGACTGCCGGTATGAGTCCGAGCAGGACGCCGGCGGTCAGCGAGACGGCCAGCGTGAACAGTACGCCCATCGGACCGAGACTGATGCTATCGACGCGGGGCAGACTCGCCGGCGCGATGCTCACCAGCAACCGAAGCGCGCCATACGCCAGGCCCAATCCCGCCACTCCCCCCAACACGCCCAGAAGAACGCTCTCCGCGATGAGTTCGCCCGCGATGGATCCCGATCCCGCGCCCAGGGCCGCGCGAACGGCGAGTTCCTGCCGCCGCCCTTCGGCCCGGACCAGCATCAGGTTGGCGACGTTCGCGCACGCGATCAGCAGCACGGCGCCGATGCTCGCCATCAGCACCCACAGCACTTTTCCCAAATCGCCCACCACATCCTGCTTCAACGGCCGCACGCTGGGCAGAAACCGCAGCTCCGCGAACAGCTTGGCGCTGACCCCGGGCGGCGGAGGAAACTTGGCATTGACAATCGGAATCATGCGCACCACATCCGCGTTCGCCCGCGCCAGCGCGACTCCGGGCTTGAGCCGGGCGACCCCGTGAAAACCGAAGTTCCCGAGTGTCACCTGGCTGCGATTGAACTGGTACGGCAAGATCAGGTCGGGCTTCTCGTCGAGGAAGCGGAAGCTTTGCGGCATCACGCCGACAATCTCTATGGCCTTCCCGTCTACTACGATCCTGCGCCCGATGGCGGCCGCGCTGCCGCCGAATCTGCGCTGCCAGTACCCATGCGTCAGGACGGCTGTCTCCGGACTGCCCGGGCTATCGTCCTTGGCGGTGAACCAACGCCCTAAAGCCGGCTGCACTCCCAACGCAGCGAGCGTGCCCCGCGTGACCGTGAGGCTCTGCACCCGTTCCGGCGCCGCCAGGCCCGTAATGCTAGCCGTGCCGCTTTGCCAGACGCCGAATTCCTGGAAAACCTGGTTCTCTTCCCGAAAGGTGAAGTAGTCGGAGGGCGACAAATTCAAGTCCTTGATGTTGAGCCCGGGCGCGGATTGCCAGATGCTCACCAGCTTCCCCGGATCGTTATACGGCAGTGCCTTGAAAAGAACGCAGTCGATCACGCTGAAAATGGCAGTGTTCGCGCCCACGCCGATGGCGATCGTGAGCACCGCAACCGCCGTGAACATGGGAGAACGCATCAGCCTTCGCGATAAATGTACGATCCGGTTGCGCATGTTATAAACCTCTCGACGTCCTATTTGCTATTAACGCCGCGCCGGCCGGCGGAGTTCGAAATTTCTCTCTTTACCTGCGGGGCCTGTTCGGAATAGAATAGCCAGATTCAGATGGCCGACCCGATTGCCACCGAAACCGCCCCGGCGCTGCGGCGCGAGATGGGCTTGAGGGACACAACCCTCTTCGCCATCGCCTGCATTGTCGCCACGCGCTGGGTTCCCGCGGCGGCGCACGCCGGACCTGGGTCCATCACGCTTTGGCTGCTGGCGGCGGTGTTCTTCGTGGCGCCCCTGGCCGTCGCGGTGGCGGCCCTCATCGTGAAATATCCGGGGGCCGGCGGGATGTACCTCTGGACGCGCGGCGATTTCGGGCCGTGGCACGGCTTTCTGTGCTTCTGGGTCTACTGGATGGCCATGGCCGTGTGGCTGCCGAGCGCCGCTACGTTCTATATGGGCGTCGGGTTTTCCACGCTGGGCCCATCGGCCGCGCGGCTCGCGGGCGACCGTTTCTTCCTGGTGGGGGCGGCGCTCGCGGCCATCTGGGTCGCCCTGGGCGCCAACATGGCGGGCGTCAAGATTGGCAAGTGGACGGAGAATGCGGGCGCCGCCGCCACGTGGCTGCTGGGCGGATTGCTGGCGGTGGCCGCCGCGCTGGTTTGCGCGAAGCGCGGGCTGGCGACGCCCATGCGCCTGATGCCGCACTGGAATTGGGAAACCGTGAGCTTCTGGTCGACCATCGCTTACGGGATGTCCGGCCTGGAAATGGCCGGCCTGATGGGCGCCGAGATCCACGACCCTGCGCGCACCCTGCCGCGCGCCGGTTGGCTTGCCTCAGGTTTCGCGACCGTCTTCTACGCGAGCATTACGGCAGCCATGCTGGCGCTCCTCCGGCCGGAGCACATCAGCGAGATGAACGGCTACGCGGAAGCGGGAGGCGCGGCCGCGGCCGTGTTGGGCGCCCGCTGGCTTACCCCGGCCATCGCCCTGCTGGTGCTGGTGAGCGGGCTGGGGCAGGTGGGCGCCGTCGGGACGTCGGTTTCGCGCCTGCCGTTCGCCGCCGGCGTGGATCGTCTGCTGCCCGAGGCGTTTGGAAAGGTGCATCCGCGCTGGGGCACGCCCTACGTCTCCATCCTGACGCTGGGCGCGGTGGCGTCGTTCCTGCTGGTGGCCATGCAGCTTGGCGACACCATGCGCGCGGCATACCAGGAGATGGTGTCGCTGATGGTGATTACGGGGTTTCTGCCCTACGCCTATATCTTCGGCAGCGCCTGGAAGGCCGGGAAACGGTGGAGCGCGGTGTCCGGTTGGTCCGTCACGGCGCTGGCCATCGTCTGCGCGGTGGTTCCGACCGCGGAAATCAAAAACGTCTGGCTGTTTGAGGGCAAGCTGGCGGCCGGAACCCTGGCGATTGTCGCATCGGCCGGCCTGGCATACCGCCGGGCACGGGGATAGTAGTACGATACGGACAGGAGCGTGTTCTGAAGCAAGCCCACGTCAACGATACCGCGGAACTCGAAACCAAAGTCCCTACCTGGCTCGCCGCGGTCCGCGCCGCCGAGTCGAAGAAAGCCACCGAAATCCAAGTCCTGGACCTCACGGGCATTACCTCGTTCGCGGACTATTTCGTGATCTGCACCGGGGCCAATCAACGGCAGGTTCAGGCCATCGCCGACGAGGTGCGCCTGCAACTGAAGCGGCGCGCCGGGGAACTTCCCATCAGCGTCGAGGGCTACGAACAGGCGGAGTGGATATTGGCCGACTATGGCGACCTGCTGGTTCACGTCTTCTCGCCCAAGTCGCGCGAATATTACGGCCTGGAGCGTCTCTGGCGCGGCGGGAAGCTGGTGGAGATTCCGGAGGAGTAACGAAAACCTATCTTTACTTTATAGGGAAGCCCAAGGATCCCCACGCCAATGCGCTGGCTGAGGACTTCGTGGCTCGCGCGGCGCGTTTTTCGCCGGTCGAAATGCGCGAGATCCGGCTGGAACGCACGGACCTTTGGGCGAAACACCCCGCCGCGCGCAAGGTTTTTCTCGACCCCGGCGGCAAAACGATGGATTCCGGAGGCTTTACCGCGCTTTTCTCCAAGGCTGAAATGGAGGGGCGCGACCTGGTTTTCCTGGTGGGCGCGCACGACGGTCTGCCCGCCGGATGGGCGGCCCGCGCCGACCTGCTGGCGGCGCTTTCCGCCTTGACATTTCCCCACGAACTGGCGCGCGCCATCCTGGCCGAACAGATCTACCGCGCCTTCGCCACCTTGCGGGGGCATCCCTACCCGCGATAACGTAGGATGACATCGCATCATGTCCTGGTTTAAAAAGAACGGGCCGCCCGGTGAAAAGCTGCCGCGCATCGAGAACCACGAGCGCCGCGTGAAGACCGAAGGACTGTGGCAGAAGTGCGCCGGTTGCCGCCAGATCGTCTGGAAGAAGGAACTGGAGGACAATTGGAACGTCTGCCCGCGATGCGGCGCGCACGCCCGCATCGACGCCGTCACCAGGCTCAAACTACTGCTGGACGACGGAGCGTACGAGCCGTTCGATGCCGGCTTGCGGTCGTCGGACCCGCTGGGCTTCGTGGACAGTAAGCCCTACGGCGAGCGCCTGGAAGCTTCGCGGGCGGCCACCAGCCTGTGCGACGCGCTGGTCTCGGCCGAGGGCAAGCTCGATGGGCGGCTCATCCAGATCTGCTCCATGGAGAACAAGTTTATCGGCGGCAGCATGGGCAGCGTGGTCGGCGAGATGATCACGCGCGCCATCGAGCGGGCTATCGAGCGCGGCACTCCGCTGGTGATCGTTTCGGCTTCGGGCGGCGCGCGCATGCAGGAAGGGGCCATCAGCCTGATGCAGATGGCCAAGATTTCCGGCGCGCTGATGCGCCTGGACGAGGCTTGCCTGCCCTATATCAGCGTGCTCACCGATCCCACCACCGGCGGCGTCACCGCCAGCTACGCCATGCTGGGCGACCTGAATATCGCCGAACCCGGCGCGCTGATCGGCTTCGCGGGCCCGAGGGTGATCGAGCAGACCATCCGCCAGAAATTGCCGGAGGGATTCCAGCGCTCGGAGTTTCTTCTGAAGCACGGCATGCTGGACGCCGTGGTTCCGCGCCTCGAAATGAAGGCGTACATTTCGCGGGCGATGAAATTCTTCGTGGGATAAGTGGACTACCCCGATTCGGTTCAGTTCCTGTACGCGCTGGGCAACGAAATCCGTACCGCGAAGCTTGGGCTGGACCGGATTCGCGCCGTGCTGGACGCGCTGGGGCGGCCGCAAAACCGATGCCGCTTCGTACACGTGGCCGGCACCAACGGCAAAGGCTCCACTTGCGCCATGATCGAATCCGGTCTGCGCGCCGCCGGACTGCGCACCGGCCTGTTCACTTCTCCCCACCTCGCCCAGCCTACCGAACGCATCCGCATCGATGGGGAACCGGTGGACGCCGGGCGCTTCGCCGCCGCTTTCGAGCGCGTTCACCTGGCGGTGGAGAGCCTGCTCGATGCCGGCGCCATCGACATGCACACCACCTACTTCGAGACCGTCACGGCCATGGCGCTCGTCATCTTCGCCGAGGAGCGCATGGACAAGGTTGTCCTCGAAGTGGGGCTGGGCGGCCGGCTGGACGCGACCAACGTGGTCCGGCCGGAACTCTGCGTCATCACGCCCATCGACTTCGATCATGAAGCCTTCCTTGGCCGCAGCCTGGAATCCATCGCGGGGGAAAAGGCGGGCATCCTGAAACCGGGCGTTCCGGCGGTCTTCGCGCGGCAGCGGCCCGAGGCCGCTCCGGTGCTCGATGCGCGCGCGGAAAAGGTGGGCGCGCCGGTGGCCCGCACCACCGGCTGGCAAATCCGAAACCTGGAACTGCACCCCGCCGGCAGCCGGTTCGAAGCGGGGCAGCCCGCCCTGTTTATCGATTGCCCGCTAGCCGGCGAGCACCAGGTGGAAAACGCGGTTACCGCGGCGCTTGCCCTAAGATGCCTGGGCATCTCCGATTCGTCGATTCAAGCCGGCATCGCCCGCACGCGCTGGCCCGGCCGCCTGGAGCGGATTTTCGAGAGGCCCGAGATCATTCTCGACGGCGCGCACAATCCCGCCGCGGCCCGCGCGCTGGCGGCCTATATCGAGCGGTTCTACGGAGCCCGGCGCGTGCGGCTGAT
>Ga0182014_10005542_pt1 | contig 13978 bp, 11 predicted proteins | sample 612S2DmetaG_FD_120489 | JGI IMG/M metagenome (GOLD analysis project Ga0182014, IMG submission 120489) | Permafrost microbial communities from Stordalen Mire, Sweden - 612S2D metaG | ecosystem: Environmental > Terrestrial > Soil > Wetlands > Permafrost | place: Sweden: Stordalen | collected... | reverse complement strand
TTTCTCGGCGGCGCGGTCGTCTACTCCGACGAACTCAAAACCTCGCTCGCGGGCGTGCCCGTGGAATTGATCGCGCGGCACGGCGCTGTCTCCGCCGAAGTGGCCAAGGCGCTCGCCCAGGGCATTCGCGCGCGCACCGGAGCTACCGTCGGCGTGGGCGTCACGGGCATCGCCGGTCCCATGGGTGCTACTGAAACCAAGCCCCTCGGCCTGGTGCACGTCGCTGTCTGCGACCCGCAGGGCTGCGATGCTGTGGAGCGCACCTTCCGCGGCGACCGCAATCGCGTCCGCGAGTGGGCCGCGCAACAGGCCCTCGACCTCGTCCGCCGCCGCCTGATGTGACGGTCCAGCGCAGAGCGCGGCCTGCGCATCCGCCCTAACTTTGCGCTTCTACTGTTTGGCCGCAGCGATCGGCTTGTAGCCCGATGTGCCCGCTTTCCTCAGCGCCGACAATCCCTGCGCGAGGGTGAGCAGCGGAGTCGTCTTCACGCTCTTGCAGGAACCGCCCGCGGCCGCGGCCACCGCCAACGCTGCGGCGCTTATGTTGTTCGGCATCTCGATGATCATCACCAGATCGTAGTCGCCAAACGACAGCCACGATCCGATCGGCTTGCCGCCCAATTTCTCAATCACCTTGGCCACAACTGCGCTGCGATCCTGCGGTTTCGCAATCAGCGCGCTCAACGCCTCAGGAGTGTACGACACCTGCACCAGATAACTTGCCATGGGGAATCACCTTTCAGGGGAAACTTCCTTCTTGGGGGATGGAAGGCTGATGAAGCATAAATCCCGCTGCTCTCTCCTGGCCCGCTCATCGATCGCCGCCGCCTGATGTAATTGGTTTCGCTCAAGCCTCGCGGTTTCGCAGTCCGGCAGTCCCGCCACTCACCCCTTTTGCTACACTTCTCCTGACGCCGCGTCCCGATCCACCATGCATCCAATCCCCCACCACCGCCGCAGGAGCCTTCATGCCAGTCGTTGAGCTCGCGGGAGTCACCAAGGCCTACGAAAGCAAAGTCGCCGTGCGCGACCTCAGCCTTTCCATCGAAGCCGGCCAGATGTTTGGCCTGCTGGGCCCCAACGGAGCCGGAAAAACCAGTTCCATCCGCATGATGATGGGCATCACACTGCCCGATTCGGGGCGCATTAGTCTATTCGGAATGCCCTTCGACCGCAGGAGCCTCGACCGCGTCGGCTATCTGCCCGAGGAACGCGGCCTTTACAAAAAAATGAATGTTCTCGAGCAGCTCGTCTTCTTCGGCCAGCTGCACGGTGTCGCCCAGGAAGACGCCCGTAAGCGGGCGATTGATTGGACCAAGCGCATGGAAATCTCCGACGCTCTCGACAAGAAGACGCAGGAGCTTTCCAAGGGCATGCAGCAGAAGATTCAGTTCATCGCCACACTGCTCCACGATCCCGATCTGGTGGTAATGGACGAGCCCTTCAGTGGCCTCGATCCCGTGAACACCACGCTGCTGCAGGATGCGCTGCTCGAGCTCAAGGCGCGCGGCAAGGCGATCCTCTTCTCCACGCACCGCATGGACCAGGTGGAGAAGCTATGCGACGCCATCTGCCTCATCGACCACGGCGAGGCCGTGCTCAGCGGCCGCATGCGCGAGATCAAGAGCCGCTACGAGCGCAACCGCGTCATCGTGGAATTCGAAGGCAGCTCCGATTTTTTGAAGAGCGACGAGATTGCCGAGGCCAACAACTACTCCGGCCACGCTGAAATCAAGCTCAAGCCCCACGGCGACGCGCAAAAGCTGCTGCACCAGGCAGCGTCTGCGGCCGCCATCTATCGTTTTGAACTGGTCGAGCCCTCGCTCGAAGAGATCTTCATTGAGACCGTGGGAGGTAAGGCCGATGCCTAGCCTGTTGCCGCGTAACATGCTGCTCATCGCCCGCCGCGAATACCTGGAGCAGATCCGCGGCCGCGCCTTCCGCCTTTCGACGATTCTCGTTCCCCTACTCGTCATCTTTCTTCTCGGCGTCAGCGCCGTCACCGGCCGCAAATTGGCCGCGCACCAGCACATCGCCATCGCCGCCGATAACTCCGCGCTGGCCGCCGATATTCGCAACGATCTCACCCAAGAAAAACGCGCCGGCTACACCGTCGATATCGTCGCGCCCTTCACCGCACAAGACCGCGCCGCTCTCCAGGCACGCGTCGCAAACAAATCCCTCGACGGTCTGCTCGTCATCGAAAGCTCCTCCTCTGGCACGCCCAGCGTCACTTATATTTCGCAATCCTCGGGCGATTTGATGAGTACCTCGCGCCTGGAAGACGCCATCGATCACGGCTTTCTCAATCTGCGTCTCGCCCAGCAGGGAGTGCCGGCGCAAAAAATCGCGTCGCTGGCAAAACCCGTGCACCTCGACACACTGCTGATCTCGGGCAGCGGCCAGACCGGTAAAAGCCAAGGCATGGGCCCGTTCTTCAAGGCCATGTTCATGACCTTCTTCATGACCATGCCCATTCTGCTCTATGGCATGGACATGGCCCGCTCCATCATCGAAGAAAAAAGCTCGCGCATCTTCGAGGTCATGCTCGCCGTGGCGCGCCCCGACGATCTGCTCACCGGAAAACTGCTGGGCGTGGGCGCGGTCGGCCTCACGCAAATCGCCATCTGGATCGCCGCCGCGGCGTTGCTCAGCGGCACAGCTCTCATGGGCTCACTCGTCAGCGGCAATGTCAAGCTCCACTTCTCTCCGCTCGAAGCCGTTCTCTTCCCGGTTTACTTTGTGCTTGGATTTTTCCTCTACAGCGCCTTTTTCTCCGGCCTCGCCGCCACCTGCGAAACCGCGCAGGACCTGCAGATGTATATCTCGCTGGCTGTCATTCCCACCTGGACCAGCTTCGCCATATTGCCGTTCCTGCTCAACAATCCCAACTCGCCTTGGGTGGTCGCCGCATCGCTCTTTCCGCCCACCGCGCCCCTCGTCATGGTCCCGCGCCTCGGCATGTCGACCTCACCTTATCTCTACTGGCAGATCGCGCTCTCCATTGCCCTGCTCATCCTCAGCATCTGGGCCGTGATCTGGTTCGCCTCCCGCCTCTACCGCATCGGCATCCTCATGTACGGCAAGCGCGCCACCCTGCCGGAAATCCTCCGCTGGCTCCGCTACAGCTAAAATCGTCTGAGTGACCACCCACGCCAGTTCTGCGTTCACCTTCCGCCAGCGCCTCGTTCTGGCCGTGGCGCCGCGTCTGGTGTGGGCGTTGCTCTGGCTCGTGGGCCGCACCTGGCGCTTCGAAATGATCGCCGAGGAGGGCGCGTCGCCGCTCCCCTTTGGCGAAGGCGCGGGCGCGGAGATCTTCTGTTTCTGGCACCAGTGCGTACTCCCCTGCACGTTCTATTACCGCCGCACTCACGCCACCATCATCGTCAGCCGCAGCTTCGACGGCGAGCTGATCACGCGCATCCTCGAGCTCTTCGGCTTTCACACCACGCGCGGCTCCAGCTCCCGCGGCGCGCGCGAAGGCCTGCTGGGGCTCAAGCAGGTGATCGCGAGCGGCCATCCCGCCATCTTCACCGCCGACGGACCGCGCGGTCCCATCTATCGCACCAAGATGGGATCCATCAAGCTCGCGCACATCACCGGCGCGCGCATCGGCGCCTTCCATCTAGAGCCCAAGCGCGCCTGGACCATGCATTCATGGGATCGCTTTCTTGTGCCCAAGCCGTTTACCCGCATCGTGGTCAGCTGGGCGCGTTGGACCACCGTTCCCGGCGATCTTGCCGAGAGCCAGTTCGAGCAGAAACGCGAGGAACTCAACGCCGCCATCGAACGCGCGCGGCTTCGCGCACTCGCGCACTTCGGAAAATCCAATGGCTGAAAGCTCTACTCCAAAAAACAAAAGTGCGGAGCACCTCAGTGTCGCCGATTTCGACTACGAACTTCCCGAGGAGCTGATCGCGCAGCAACCGCCCGCGGAGCGCGGCGCCAGCCGCATGATGGTCGTGGATCGCGCCACCGGCGCCTTCAATGATGACTTTTTCTTTGGTTTTGGACAGCATTTGCGACCAGGCGATCTCGTCGTCCTCAACGACAGCCGCGTGATTCCCGCGCGACTCTATGCACGGAGAACATTACGGCGCGAACGCGAGAAGCCAACTGGCCGCATCGAAGTCATGCTCCTCGAACCCGTTCTCGATCCGGTCGGCGCGAACCAGTGGCGCGCCCTGGTGCGCCCGGGCCGCAAGGTCGCCATTGGCGAGCGGCTCGTCTTTCCCGCGCCCACGGGCGAAATCGTGCTCGAAGCGGAAGTGCTCGAGCGCGGCCAGTTCGGCGAGCGCCTGCTCGAATTCGCGCCGCCTCACGATTCAATTGGCGACGACTTCTTTGCCATCGATTTCTTTGACATTTTGGATCGCATCGGCCACGTGCCGTTACCTCCGTATATTCATCGCGACGACGCCCTGGCCGATCGCGATCGCTACCAGACGGTCTTCGCCGAGGCACGGGGTTCGGTCGCCGCGCCCACCGCTGGTCTGCACTTTACACCGCAGATGCTCGATGCATTGGCCGCGCAGGGCGTCGAGATTGCGCGTGTCACTCTTCACGTAGGCCTCGGCACGTTTGCGCCGTTGCGCGTGGAACGAGTGAACGAAGTGCGCTTGCACAGCGAGCGCTACACGATCTCTGCCGAAGCCGCTGCCGCCATCAACCGCGCTGTCGCGGAGGGCCGCCGCATTGTTGCTGTCGGCACCACGGTGGTGCGCACGCTGGAAGCTGCTGCGCTCGAGGCCGGCGGCGAACCCGGCGACAAACCGATTCAGCCCCACTCCGGTACAACGGACATTTTTGTCTCGCCCGGCTTCGAGTTTCGTCTCGTCGGCGCGCTGCTCACCAACTTCCACCTGCCGCAATCGAGCCTGCTCATGCTGGTCAGCGCCTTCGCCGGACGCGAACGAATTCTCGCCGCCTACCGGCAAGCCGTCGAACAGAAATACCGCTTCTTCAGCTACGGCGATTGCGTGTTCATCACCTGACAGGTGTCAGGTGTCAGGTTTCAGAAAGCAGAGCTACGAGCTGTCGGCCTCTGACACCTGAAACCTGACACCTACGTGATCCCTTCGTACCCTGCTATTCTCTCTACCGTGAGCGAACCCTCCAAGCCGCCCGTATTCCTGCTCGACGCCATGTCGTTCATCTTCCGCGCCTACCACGCGATGCAGCACAGCCGGCCCATGTCTACGCGCTCCGGACTGCCCACGGCGGCCACCTACGTCTTCGTCAACATGATTAAGAAGCTGCGCCAGGACTTCGCGCCTAAATATTTTGCCGCGGTCTTCGACGTGAGTGGCGAGGTCTTTCGCGACGAGCGCGCGCGGACGATGGGCCCGCTGCGCAAGTGGAACGCGAAGTCGCAGAGCTTCGACGAAGTAAGCTACGAAGGCTACAAGGCCAAGCGCGAAGCCATGCCCGAGGATCTGCGCCGCCAGATTCCCTACATTCGCCGCGCTCTCGAGGCGCTGCGCATTCCCATCCTCGAAGCCGAGGGCTTTGAGGCCGACGATGTGATCGGCACCCTGGCGCGCGAAGCCGCCGAACAGCAACACGAGGTCTTCATCGTCTCCGGCGACAAGGACATGATGCAGTTGGTCACGCCGCAGGTGAAGGTCCTCAATCCCCAGAAGGACAACCTAATTCTCGATCCCGCCAAGGTGGAAGAAACGCTGGGCGTGCCGCCGGGGAAAGTCGTCGACGTGATGGCCCTGCGCGGCGACGCGGTCGACAACATTCCCGGCGCGCCCGGCATTGGCGACAAGGGCAGCGTGGAGCTGATCAAGGAATTCGGCAGCGTGGAGGCGGTGCTGGACCGCGCGGCGGAGGTCAAGCGCAAAGCCTATCGCGAGTCGCTCGAGCAGAATCGCGATGCCGTCCTGCTGTCAAAAGAGCTTGTCACCATCGATTGCCATGTGCCGCTCGCGCTCGATCTGCACGCGATGGAAACGCAGCCGCCCGATCTCGAAGCCGCTCGCGCGCTGTTCACCGAGCTTGAGTTCACCTCAATGCTGCGCGACCTGGCGCCCTCTGAAACCGCTCCCGTAATCGAGCTGATCGACAAGCCGACTGAAGTTCAAGCCTCCGCATTCTATGCTGCCGCCCGCGCTGGAGGCTTTGCCTTTGCACTTGATGCCGCCGCGCCCGCGCCGGAAGCAGAGGACGAACCACAGCAGTCGATGTCTCTCCTCGATCTAGCCGAAGCCGCTGAGAAGAAGGCCAGCTTCAGCCTGGGCCTCTGCGCCGAACCGGCAACGGCCCTCCTTTTGCCGCTCACAGGCGAACTCCGCGCCCTGCTCGAAGACGCAACGGTCCCCAAGCGCACGCACGATTGGAAGTCGGCTCTCCACCTTCTCACCACGCAGGGCGTGTCGCTGAGAGGCGTAATGGATGACACCATGCTGCTCTCCTACGCGCTTAATCCCATTCATTCCACTCAGGCGCTTGCCGATGTGGCTGCTCGGCACAATCAGCCAGCGCCGTCCACGTTGCCCGCGGGTGCTGCTGACATTCGCGCGCTCGTTCCGGCATTGAAGGTTGAAGTCAAAAGAGCAGGCGTCGAGCGAGCCTACGCGATAGATCTCGCGCTTGCCCCGGTGCTCTTTCGCATGGAACAGGCTGGCGTGCGAATCGACAAGCAGATACTGATCGACCTTTCGTCACGTTTCGAAAAGGAAATCAGTCGGTTGGCACAGCAGATTTACAACCTTGCCGGTGAGAACTTTAACATAAGCTCCCCGAAACAGCTGGGAGAAGTGCTTTTCGCCAAGCTTGGATTACCTGCCCCGGCCAGACGAGGCAAGAGCAAGTTTGTCTCCACCGCAAGACACATTTTGGAGCCTCTTGCTGAGCAGTACGAAATTCCTAGGTTGGTACTCGAATTCCGCCATTTTTCAAAGCTCAAGTCAAGCTACAGTGACACCCTGCCAAATCAGACTGACGATCAATCACGTATCCACACAACTTTTCAGTCTGCATCCGTAGCCACAGGGCGCATATCCTCCTTCAATCCAAATCTGCAGCAGATTCCTATTCGCACCGAGCTCGGGCGTGAAATCCGCGCCGCCTTCACCGCCGCGCCGGGCACGCAACTCCTTTCCGCCGATTATTCGCAGATCGAGTTGCGCTTGCTCGCGCATTTCAGCGGCGATCCGCTTTTGATGCGCGCCTACGCGGAAAATATCGACATTCATACGCTCACCGCCAGCGAGGTCTTCGGCGTTGCGATCGAAACCATGGACAAGCAGATCCGCAATCGCGCCAAGGCGGTGAACTTCGGCATCGTCTATGGAATTTCCGCATTCGGGCTGGCCGCGCAGTTGGGCATTCCCCAAGCCGAGGCCAAGGCCTACATCGACCGCTACTTTGCGCGCTACCAAGGCGTCAGAACCTTTATCGATCGGACCCTCGACCAAACGCGCCGCGAGGGCAGTGTGCGCACCATGTTCGGGCGCATGCGGCCGATTCCCGACATCGAGAGCCGCAACCAAAATCAGCGCGGATTTGCCGAGCGCACGGCAATCAATACCCCGCTGCAAGGCACCGGCGCGGACCTGATCAAGCTGGCCATGATCTCGCTCGACCGCAAGCTCACAGAGCGAAAGCTGAAGACGCGCATGGTACTGCAGGTACACGACGAGCTGCTTTTCGAAGTGCCGCTCGCGGAGACCGACGAGGTCGCCGCCCTGGTGCGCGCGGAAATGGAAGGCGTCGTAAAACTGAAAGTGCCGCTTGTTGCAGACCTCGCTTTCGGCCCGAACTGGCGCGATCTGAAGTGAGTGTCGTCCGAATCCACGTCGCATTGATAAACTGGTAAGCGTTTACCAGACATCGGTAGAGGGAGCACATGAAAAAGCTGAACCGGAGAGAGTTCGCTAAAAGCCTTGCCATCGCTCCTGTGGGGCTGGCCGCGGGAAACAGTCTGCTTGGGATCGCTCACAGCCAGGCAGCGCCTGCGCAAACCGCAAATCCACCTGCGCAGAAAGCCCCAAAGACCGAAGCTCAGTACAATCGCCATCCTCCGGTGGTCGAGGCCGAGCCATTCGCCGCGCCGCTCACCTTTGCGCGCGACGAAATCAAACCCAAGCTCCAACTCTTCGCTCTGCGCGATGTCACGCTCGAAGCCGGGCCTCTCCAGCAAGCGCGCGACTGGAATCGCGCCTACATGCTGCGCCTCCCCAATGACCGCCTGCTTCACAACTTCCGCATTACCGCCGGTCTGCCATCGTCCGCAAAGCCCCTGGGCGGATGGGAAGATCCAAAGTGCGAGTTGCGCGGGCATTTTGTCGGGCATTATCTGTCAGCATGCGCATTGCTTTGCGCAGCCACTGGCGACACTGCGATCAAAGCCAAGGCCGACGAATTGGTGGCAGGCATTGCCGAGTGCCAGGCAAAGCTCAACCAGAACGGCTACGTCAGCGCCTTCCCGGCTGAGTTGTTTGATCGCCTTGATCGCCGCACGAATGTCTGGGCGCCGTACTACACCCTGCACAAAATCATGGCCGGCTTGCTCGACATGAAAACCCACGCCGGCAACGATCAGGCTCTCGAAATCCTCGTCGAACTCGCGGGCTGGGTCGACGCGTGGACGGCAGCCAAAACCGAAGAGCACATGCAGGACATCCTGAATACCGAATACGGCGGGATGAACGAGGTCCTTTACAACCTCGCTGCCGTCACCGGCGACGATCGCTGGGCGCGGACGGGGGACCGCTTCACCAAGAAGGTTTTCTTCACGCCCCTGGCCATGCGGCGCGACGAACTGAAGGGCCAGCACATGAACACGCATGTTCCGCAGGTGATAGGTGCGGCGCGGCGCTACGAGTTGTCATCGGACTATCGCTTCGCCGATGTAGCGCGCTTTTTTTTTGAGACGGTATCGGAGTCGCGCACCTACGCAACGGGCGGATCGAGCAACAATGAGCACTGGCTCACCAGCCCCAATCGCCTCGCCGTCGAAATGCACATCAGCTCGCACCACCAGGAGTGCTGCTGCGCCTACAACATGATGAAGCTGGCGCGTCATCTCTATAGCTGGAGCGTCGACAGCCGCCTCATCGACTACTACGAGCGCAACCTCGTGAATCACCGCCTTGGCGCCATCGAGCCGGAGACGGGGCATACAACTTACTTTCTTTCGCTGGCGCCCGGAGCCTGGAAGACGACCTGCACCGAGGATGCAACGTTCTGGTGCTGCACGGGAACCGGGGTTGAAGAATTCGCCAAACTGAACGACACCATCTATGCTCACGACGACGAGTCGCTCTTCGTCAACCTCTACTTTGCTTCGACCGTGAACTGGAAAGAGCGTGGCGTGCGGTTAAAGCAAGTGACGACTTTCCCTGAGAGCGACCACACCGAACTCACGATTGAAAAAACTCCCGCCAAGGCGTGGACACTCCGCCTCCGCATTCCGGCGTGGACGACTGCCGAAAACTCCGTGGCGATCAATGGCAAGCGGCTGGAGGCTGCCGGAACTCCGGGAAGCTATTTGACGATCACCCGCACGTGGAAGGCCGGAGATCGCGTGGAGCTGACGACGCCGATGCGGCTGACGGCAGAGCCGCTGGCCGACGACCGCATGCAGCAGGCGTTCCTCTACGGGCCGCTGGTGCTGGCCGGGCAGTTTCCCAGGAGCGGGCTCGCGGAAGATCTGGAGCACCATCAGGGACCCGAGATTCAGGAGGCGCCCGCAGTGGACGTGCCTCCACTCAAATCGTCCGGCGCCGATCCGGCTACATGGATCAAGCCGGTCCCGGGCGAGGCGCTGAGGTTTCGCATCATTGACCAGGAACTCACCCTGAAACCGCTGAACCAAAGCTGGCAACGGTTCGCCGCGTACTGGACGGTGTCCTGACGCGGGATTCGTCGGTTCCGCGCGGAAATCGGATCAAGAATCCACGGAAAGCTGCCGGGGTAAGCACCTTTCACGACATTTTTCCCAAAACAATCTGCTTGCATACTTATTCAAATCCATTGTATATTTATTCAAGCGCGGTTTTCGCTCTGCGGACCGCGCCTTTGCTTTGCGCACCAAGGAAACTGGTCTATGAAAACTCAACGCCTGAACGTAATCCGCGAAGTGCTGACCGGCAATCCTGTGAACAGCCAGGATGAACTGCGCCGCAAACTGCGACGGCGCGGCATCCACGTGACCCAGGCGACGCTTTCGCGCGACATGCACGAGTTGCAGCTTTTCAAGGGACCGCGCGGATACGCGCTCCCCAATGGCAACGGCGCAAAGGCCGCGGCGGAAGACGATCAGCCGCCTTCGCTGTCCGAAATGCTCGATAGCTTCGGCCTGCGCGTGAAGCAGGCGATGAATCAGGTGGTGTTGGGCACGCTGAAGGGTGGAGCGCAGCCGGTTGCGGCGGCCCTGGACCGCGAGGATTGGCCGGAGGTGGCCGGCACCATTGCCGGCGACGATACGGTTCTGATCATTTGCACGGACGCACGGCAGGCGGGCGAAGTAGCTGCTCGGTTAAGGACGATATTGCAAACATGAAGAAGACAGTTCAAACAGCGATTGTGGGAGTGACGGGCTACGCCGGCGCGGAGTTGGCGCGGCTGCTGCTGCATCATCCTCGCCTGCATGGCAAACCGCCGGTCTTCGCGGGGCGCGTGGAAGGCAAGGATCTCGAACGTGGCGGCGTTCCGATCGCGGAGATTCATCCGCAGCTCGGCGGCAAAAACGGAAACGACAAATTGAAAATAGAGCCGTTCTCCTGGGAGCTTCTCGCCACGCGCGGCGTGGATGTGTTGTTTCTGGCCACGCCTCACGAGCTATCGCGCGAATGGGTTCCCGAGGCGCTCAAGCGCGGAATACGCGTGATTGATTTAAGCGGAGCCTGGCGGCTGACGGATCCTGCGAATCGCGCTGTGTATGCCTTCGCGGACGAGGGTTCCGAGCCGGCCGCGGCCACGCAGGCGCAGGCGGTTTATGGCATGCCGGAGCTCAATCGCAAGCAGATTGCCGGCGCACGGCTGATCGCCAACCCCGGCTGCTACGCAACTTCGATCATTCTGCCGCTGAGACCGCTGGTAGCGGCGGGACTCGTCGACCTCGAGCACGGCATCGTTGCCGACGCCAAGAGCGGCGTGAGCGGCGCGGGAAAGGCTCCGACCGCAAGAACGCACTTCATGTATGCGGCCGACAATCTTTCCGCATACGGCGTCTTTGCCCATCGCCATACGGGCGAGCTGCTGGAGCAGATCGGCGTTTCGGACGAAGAAATCATTTTTACGCCGCACCTGCTGCCGATTCCGCGCGGCATTCTGTCCACGATCTATGTGCGCTTCAAAAAAGCGCAGACGCGGGAGAGCGTGGCGCGGGTCTATCGCGAGTTTTTTGCCGGCAGCCCCATGGTCCGGCTCTACGAAAAAGCACTGCCGCAGATTCAGTACTCGGTGCGAACGAACTACGCCGACATCGGATTCCAACTCGATGCCGGCGGCAAGCGCGCCATCATAGTAAGTTGCCTCGACAACCTGCTGAAGGGAGCTGCCGGCCAGGCCGTGCAGAACCTGAACGTGGTGCAAGGTTGGCCAGAATCGGAAGGTCTTCAATGAAACTCGCCGCGGAGGGTTGCGAATGAAGTACGTGGTCAAATTGGGCGGCGCAGGCCTGGAAACTCCGGCGCTGCTGGAAGGCTGTACCCGGGCCATCGCCGAGTTGGTGCGCGACGGCAACCAGGTGGTCGTGGTGCATGGCGGCGGCGTGCAGTTGACGCGCACGTTAAAGGCGTTGGGCAAGCAAAGCGAGTTCATCGACGGCCTGCGCGTCACCGACGCGGAGACCCGCGATGCCGCACTAATGGTTTTTGCAGGGCGCGTAAATAAAGGTCTCGTAGCCGCGCTGAGCGCGTTGGGCCAGCCTGCGGTCGGTCTTTGCGGCGGCGATGGCATGATGTTCCGCGCGCGCAAGAAGCGTACCGTGCCCGATCTCGGCTACGTGGGCGAGATTGCCGCGAGCGACGTGCGCTGGCTTGAGGCCATCTGGCAGTTGAACGGGGTGCCCGTGCTCTGCTCCATGGCGCTGGGATTCGACGGCGAGTATTACAACATCAACGCTGACGAGATGGCCGCGGCCTGCGCCATCGCCTGCCGCGCCGATGCACTGGTTTTCCTCACCGACGTTCCCGGCGTGAAAGGCGCGAACGGCGAGGTGCTGCGATGGCTATCGATTGATCAAATAGCGGAGATGGCGAAGAGCGCCGTCATCTCCGGAGGCATGTTGCCCAAGCTGAGCGCCTGCCGCGAGGCGCTCTTGAATGGCGTAAAGCGCGTACGGATTTTGCCCGCGGAAGCGGCCAGTTCTCTGCCCGACCTGTGCAGCTCGCGCGTGGCGCACGGCACAGAAGTCATGGTGGCCTAGGAGGTTATTGGATGACGAAACTCGAACAGATTCGCGCCGCGGAAGCGCGGCTGCTGCTCACCACTTACGACCGGAGCCCCATCCTCTTCGTAGGCGGCGAAGGCGTATACATCGTCGATGAGAAGGGCGATCGCTATCTCGATTTGCTCAGCGGCATCGGCGTCAACGCACTCGGCTACAACCATCCTGCAATTGTGGAGACGATTGCCCGCCAGAGCCGCGCTTTGATTCACACTTCGAACCTCTACTATCACGAGGGGCAGGCAGAATTAGCGATGCGCCTCACGGAGCGCACCGGTCTCGACCGTGCTTTCTTCGCCAACACCGGCACCGAAGCCTGGGAGGGCGCGCTCAAGCTGGCGCGCGCCTACGCAGGGCTGCGGCGCAGCGAAGGCGCGAAAATCGGCACCAAATTCCTGGCGCTCGAGCAGAGCTTCCACGGCCGCACCTTCGGTTCCATGTCGACAACGTACAAAGCAAAGTACCGCGAGCCGTTCGCGCCCGTGGTTCCCGGCGTCGAGTTCGTGCGCTTTAATGATGTAAGCGACCTGCGCGCGAAATTTTCCGCCGACGTCTGCGCCATCCTCGTCGAAGCCATCCAGGGCGAAGGCGGCGTGCGGCCGCTTTCGGAGGAGTTCTTTGCAGAGGCGCGCGCTCTCTCGAGTTCCACCGGCGCGTTGCTGGTTGTCGATGAGATTCAGGCGGGCATGGGCCGCACCGGCAAGTGGTGCGCGTACCAGCACTACGGCATCCAGCCCGATGTGACTACATTCGCCAAGCCGCTCGCGGGCGGCCTTCCTCTGGGCGCAGTGATGTGCACGGAGGAAGTTGCGCGCGTGATGCATGCGGGCATGCACGGCACCACATTTGGCGGCGGCCCGTTGGCTTGCGCGGTCGGCATCGCCGTCATCGACACCATGGAGAAGGAAGGACTGCTGGCGCACGCCACGGAAGTGGGCAATTACTTCATGGAAAGCCTGCGGTCGCTCGCCCGCAAGCATGGGACGATTGTCGAGGTGCGCGGAAAAGGCCTGATGGTCGCCGCCGAGCTCGATTCTGCGGAGCTGGCCAAGCTCACTGTAGCGGAGATGCTCAAGCGCCGCATTCTCATCAACTGCACCAGCGATACCGTGTTGCGCTTCCTGCCTCCGTACATCGTGGAGCGCAGCCACATCGATACGGCGATTGCCGCATTGGACGAAGTCTTTGCCGAACACGCCGCGGCGCACAGTGCGCCCGCAGGAGGACAACATCATGGCTAGCAAAGCCACCATGGAACGCAAGGAAACCGCAGTTCCCGTCGAGAAGGACCCCGACATTCTGGCCGCGGCAGCACGCATGGCCGGCGAGGACCTGTGCTCCATCGCGGATCTCTCGAGCGCCGAAGTGCGCGCCATTCTGAAACTGGGTCATGACGTCAAGCACAATCCGCGCGAGTATCGCCATGCTCTCGACGCCAAACAGATGGTGCTGATGTTTGAAAAGGCGAGCCTGCGCACGCGTCTCGCCTTCGAAACCGGCATCAACACGATGGGCGGCAACGCCATCTTCGTCGATCAGACCAATGCGCCTCTAGGCGAGCGCGAAACCATCGCC
>Ga0182014_10005541_pt1 | contig 13979 bp, 10 predicted proteins | sample 612S2DmetaG_FD_120489 | JGI IMG/M metagenome (GOLD analysis project Ga0182014, IMG submission 120489) | Permafrost microbial communities from Stordalen Mire, Sweden - 612S2D metaG | ecosystem: Environmental > Terrestrial > Soil > Wetlands > Permafrost | place: Sweden: Stordalen | collected... | reverse complement strand
CCGGCACTTACGGAATCAACCCGGAGGACATGGAATCGGCGGCGGTTCATGTGGAAGCGTTTATCGTAAAGGAGTACCAGGACTTTGTCAGCAACTGGCGAAGCAACCGGTCTCTAGCCGATTTCCTGGACGAATATGGAAAGATCGGAATCGAAGGCATAGATACGCGCGCCCTTACAAGGCATATTCGGGTTGGAGGGGCGATGCGCGGAATCATCGCGACCGACACCGACAACCTGCGTGAACTTATGGACCAGGTGCTGGCGTATCCGGGGCTAAACGGGATCGATCTGGTAAAATATGTAACGTGCCAAAAACCCTACAGGTGGCGGGACGGCGAGAAGCTTGAAACTGCTTCCCCGCAATGGCTGCCGAACGTTGCCGGACCCAGGGTGGCCGCCCTTGACTGCGGGATAAAATATAATATTCTTCGCAAACTGGAGAGTGCGGGATGCCAGGTGCTGGTCTTCCCCGCTCATGCGAGCGCCGCTGAGATTCTGTCCTGCGATCCCGACGGCGTTTTTCTCTCAAACGGACCCGGCGACCCGGCCGCTGTGCATTATGTTATCGAAACCGTTCGAGACCTGTTCGGGAAGAAACCGATATTCGGCATCTGCCTCGGACACCAGATGATGGGACTTGCGCTCGGGGGCAGCACATTCAAACTCAAGTTCGGGCACCGGGGCGCAAATCAACCGGTAAAAGACCTCACAACAGGCAGAATCGAGATCACAGCACAGAATCACGGCTACTGCGTGGATCCGGACTCGCTTTCGCACCTGCCTGTCCGGCTTACGCATATAAACCTCAATGACAATACGCTGGAAGGAATGGAGCACCTGGAGATTCCCGCCTTCTGTGTGCAGTATCATCCGGAAGCCTCTCCCGGTCCGCATGACGCCTCATACCTTTTCGACCGGTTTATTAAATTGATCGAGAAGAAAGCGACAGCCGCGGCAGCCGTCTAACAATCGTCACTGAGAATCCGGATTCAAGGGAACCGAATTCATGCCCAAACGCACAGACATAAAGAAAATATTGCTCATCGGCTCCGGGCCGATAATCATAAGCCAGGCGTGCGAGTTCGACTACTCCGGGACACAAGCCTGCAAGGCGCTGCGTGAAGACGGCTATGAAATAGTGCTGCTGAACAGCAATCCGGCCACCATCATGACCGACCCTGAGATGGCGCAGTACACCTATATAGAGCCGATAACCCCCGAGGTGGTCGCAAAGATCATAAGGCGCGAGCGCCCTGACGCTCTGCTTCCCACGATTGGAGGCCAAACGGCCCTCAACGTGGCTGTAAAAGTCGCCGAAATGGGCATTCTTGAAGAATTCGGCGTGGAGATGATAGGCGCCAAGGCCTCGGTTATCAAAAAGGCGGAGGACCGCCAGCTTTTCCGGGACGCCATGGCGAACATCAATCTGAGGGTGCCCGAGAGCCTTATCGTGAACAATCTTGCAGACGCAGAAGGCTTTGCCCAGAAAATAGGCTATCCGTTGATCGTGCGGCCTTCGTTCACCCTGGGCGGGACCGGAGGCGGGGTAGCCTACAACCGGGAAGAGCTTCTCGATCAGACCCAGATGGGTTTGGATGCGAGCATGATCCGTTCGGTAATGCTCGAGGAATCCGTTCTCGGATGGAAGGAATTCGAACTCGAGGTGATGCGCGACTACATGGACAATGTGGTCATCATCTGCTCGATCGAAAATATGGACGCGATGGGAGTGCATACGGGAGATTCTATCACGGTCGCTCCAGCCCAGACCCTCACCGACCGCGAATACCAGATGATGCGCGACGCGTCCGTCGCCATTCTGCGGGAGATAGGAGTAGAAACCGGCGGCTCCAACGTCCAGTTTGCGATCAACCCCAAAAACGGCGACATGGTCGTAATCGAGATGAATCCCCGCGTTTCGCGCTCCTCCGCGCTCGCTTCCAAGGCCACCGGGTTCCCTATCGCCAAGATCGCCGCCAAGCTCGCCGTGGGCTATTCGCTCGATGAGATCGCAAACGACATCACGCGGGAAACCAAAGCTTCCTTTGAACCGACCATAGATTATTGCGTGGTGAAGGTCCCACGATTCACCTTTGAAAAATTCCCCCGCACAGACGACATACTATCCACTTCGATGAAGTCGGTTGGGGAAACAATGGCCATCGGGCGCACATTCAAAGAAGCGATTCAGAAGGCTATCCGCTCGCTTGAAATCGGCCGCTTCGGATTTTGCGATCCCCCCGCCGACGTAGATTCCGAGTACATCGAACAGTTGAAGCTAAGCCTGTCGAAGCCGAATTCTCAAAGGCTCTTTCAAATCGGCGAAGCCCTGAAGCTGGGTATGTCGATAGAGGAGATTTACAGGCTCACCTTTATCGACCCATGGTTCTTGAAGCACATCATGGAAATTATCGAAGTGGAGAAGGCGATCGCCCAATCCGCCTCCGGATCGTCTTTTCTCGAAAATGCCGAACAGCTTCGAGCCGCAAAGGCCTGGGGATTTTCCGACCGGCGGCTTGCGCAGCTTACTGGCGCAGACGAGGAAACCGTCCGCCAGAAGCGCCTCGGGCACGGCATCAGGCCGGTCTACAAACTGGTCGACACATGCGCCGCTGAGTTTGAAGCCTACACCCCCTATTACTACTCGACCTACGAGACTGAAGATGAAGCAAGACCTTCGAGCAGACCCAAAGTGGTGATCCTCGGGGGAGGGCCCAACAGGATAGGTCAGGGCATCGAGTTTGACTACTGCTGCGTTCACGCCTCGTTTTCACTCCGGGAAGAAAACTACGAATCCATAATGGTTAACTCGAACCCGGAGACTGTGTCGACCGACTACGATACATCCGACAAACTTTATTTCGAGCCGCTGACCCGCGAGGATGTTCTCCACATTCTGGAGAGTGAAAAACCCGAGGGCCTTATCGTGCAGTTTGGGGGCCAGACCCCTCTGAACCTGGCGGTCCCGCTCGAAAAAGCCGGCGCCCAAATTCTTGGCACATCCCCTGACGCAATCGACAGGGCCGAGGATCGAAAGCGGTTCCAGCAGCTTCTTCACAAACTCTGTCTAAAGCAACCGCAAAACGCAACCGCGTTCACTATCAAGGAAGCTTTCGAGGCTGCCGATGAGATAGGTTTTCCGGTGGTTGTCCGCCCCTCTTATGTGCTCGGCGGACGGGCCATGGAAATAGTATATGATAAAAGCCGGCTCGAAGGGTTCATGCAAACCGCCGTGCTTGTTTCCCCAGGCCATCCGATTCTCATTGACAAATTCCTCGAGGACGCAATCGAGATCGATGTCGACGCGATCAGCGACGGCCGGGTCACGGTTATCGGCGGCATAATGGAGCACATCGAACAGGCGGGGATTCATTCCGGGGACTCTGCGTGCGTGCTTCCGCCCATGAGCATCTCGAAGCAGATGCAGGAGGAGATCAGAAGACAGACAAGGCTTCTGGCCGCAGAGCTTGGCGTAATAGGCCTCATGAATATCCAGTTTGCAATCCAGAATGGTGAGGTTTTCATTCTCGAGGTTAATCCGAGGGCATCCCGGACGGTGCCCTTCGTCAGCAAGGCGATCGGGCGTCCGCTGGCCAAGCTCGCCACCAAGGTCATGCTGGGCAAAAGCCTGAAGCAACTTGGTTTTGAAAGGGAGATCGAGCCGCTGCACATATCGGTGAAAGAGGCCGTCTTCCCGTTTTCGCGCTTTCCGAAAGTGGACACCCTGCTTGGACCCGAAATGAAGTCAACCGGAGAGGTCATGGGAATCGGGGACAACTTCGGGATCGCCTTCGCAAAAGCCCAGGCCGCAGCCGGATACGAACTGCCCAAAAGCGGAACGGTTTTCATAAGCGTTCACGACGGAGACAAGGTCAAGGCGCTGCCCGTGGCCAAGAGATTTCTCGAGTTGGGCTTCAAACTGATCGCGACCGCCGGGACCGCCAGGTTCCTCGAACAGAACGGGATACCGGCGGACCGCGTGTACAAATTGAAAGAAGGCCGCCCTCACGTTGTGGACAGGATCAAGAGTGGCGAGATACAATTGATTGTCAATACCAGCCTCGGCAAGAAGACCACTTCCGACTCCTATGAAATCAGGCGCACCACGCTGATCTACAATATTCCATACGCCACCACCATCGCCGGGGCCCAGGCCATTGCCGAAGCCGTACTGGCTTTGCAAAAAGGCGAATGGGATGTAAAAACACTTCAGGAATACCACCAGGGGATACAACCGTGATGGAAACCAGGATAGTGCCTGATCGCAAAATCTTAGTTCCCTCAGGCCCGGAGATTTTGGCCCCTTTTACTCCGAATAAAAAGGAAGAGTGCGGCATCTTTGGGATTTTCGGCCATGAGGATTGCGCCAAGATGGCTTATTTCGGCCTCTACGCGCTTCAGCACCGGGGGCAGGAAAGCGCCGGGATCGCCGTGGGAGACGGCCATCAGATCACAGACTATAAGAACATGGGTCTGGTGCATGACATATTCACGGAAGAAACTCTTAAAACCCTCAAGGGCTATCTTGCCATCGGGCATGTTCGCTATTCGACCACCGGGTCCTCCCATCTGGCGAACGCGCAGCCGTTTGTCGTTTTCCACGGGAACAACCACTACGCGATCGGACACAACGGCAATCTGGTGAACGCAATAGAGCTGCGTCAGGAACTCGAGAGGCAGGGGGCGATTTTCCGTTGCACGATGGATACAGAGATATTCATGCACCTGCTGGCCAGAAACCTGGTATACGGCCTCGATGAAGCCCTGGTCGAAGCGTTGACCAGGGTGAAGGGCGCCTATTCGCTGGTCATGTGCACAAAGGACACGCTGATCGGAGCGCGCGACCCGAACGGTTTCAGGCCCCTTTGTCTGGGCAAACTGAACGGCGCCTATGTGCTGGCTTCCGAGACCTGCGCTTTCGACCTTATAGAAGCAACATACATCCGCGACGTGGAACCCGGCGAAATCCTGATTATAAACAAGGACGGGCTGCGCTCTCTTTTTCCCTTCCCCAAAAGGCGTCACTCTCAATGCATATTCGAATTTATCTACTTCGCCCGCCCGGACAGCAATATTTTCAACCAGAACGTTTATATGTTCAGAAAAAGGCTGGGGAGCCTGATGGCCAAGGAGAACCCCTTGCTTTCCGCCGACCTGCTGATGCCTTTCCCCGATTCGGGAAACTACGCCGCCATTGGACTCGCCCAGGCGAAGAATGTCCCTCTGGAAATGGGGATCATACGAAACCATTACGTGGGACGCACCTTTATACAACCCAGCCAGGCCATGCGCGATTTCGGGGTCCGGGTCAAATTGAATCCCGTACGGGAGTTGCTCAACGGCAAGAGCGTGCTGCTGGCTGAGGATTCGATCATTCGTGGAACTACGACCAGGACCAGGATCAATTCGTTGCGCCAGGCAGGCGCAAAAGAGGTGCACATGCTGGTCAGTTGCCCTCCGCACCGTTTCCCCTGCCCTTACGGGATCGATTTTTCCACCAAGGGCGAGCTGATTGCGGCCTCTCACTCCATTGCCGAGATACGAGACTTTATTGGCCTGGATTCGCTTAATTACCTGAGCATCGAAGGGCTGCTGGAGGCGGCCGGGGCCACAGTGGACAATCATTCGTTCTGCCTTGCGTGCTTTAACGGGGACTACCCGGTTAAATTCGACACTGAGGTTCGAAAAGACTGCTTCGAGGAGAAGAGTTAAGGGTGTTGACTGAGCAGTGAACATGAACGAAGCGCCTGGTCCCGCACCTGAGCATGTTCCTTGTGGTGAACGCCTGATTTTGGGGGTTCAATTTTGAGGTTTGAGTTTTAATTTGGGCATCTGAGCTTAAAACATTCTTCCGAATGTACAATCAGCTTATCTATTTCATTGTCGTTTTACTGCTCTTCAGCGTCCAGCGCCCGACAGGCAAGCCTTCCGCCGCTGCATGGTCAGATGCGCTCTACATTGGGGCACTGTTTTGCTTTTTTGTGTTCTACTGCCGCTGGACTTTTGCGAAGCTCCTCAAGGCGGCTGACCGAGGCGCCCCTCTCTCCGCTCTTACCCGCGCCCATTACCGCTCACAGGCGCTTCTGTCCGCTACAGCCATTGGATTTCTCGCCGTATATATTTATGCTCTCAACCTGGGCGTTTTCCTCAGCGTAATCCCCGGCTATGACAAGTTCATGACCATATCGGGGATTGCCGGCCTGGTGATTTTTCTAGTCCACCTCGCAGTGATCTGGTTTTGGAGCCGGCCGATTTATCAGATCGTATTTGGCGTAAAGGTTTCCCGGACAAATTTAATAAAGGGACGGCTATCCTTTACCTCGGTCATACTGGTTCCCTGGTTTCTCATTTCCACCGTGACCGACCTGCTCCAGTTCATAAAAACGCCCACTTTCATGACTTCGGATTCCTCGCAGATACTGCTCATAGCGCTCACGCTCATCGGATTCGTCCTGTTCGGACCATGGCTGATCATCCGAATGTGGGGCTGCAAACCGCTCCCGCAGGATCATGTAAAGGCTGAGCTGGAAAGGTTTTGCAACGATCATGACTTTAAGACGGGCGGGCTTCTTCTGTGGTCCGTCTTCGGCGCCGAGATGCTTACCGCCGGAGTGGTCGGCATCCTCTCGGGTCTTCGCTACATTCTGATCACATCAGGTTTGTTGAGGATTCTCGACATCGCCGAACTCAAAGCTGTCGTAGCCCATGAGATGGGACACGTCCGTAAAAAACACCTGCTCCTGTTTGTGCTCCTGTTGATTCTGTTCATTCTGTTGACCTATGACCTGAGCGACACGTTAACCCTGCTCGCCCTGTCAAACAGGACCATATTCAACTGGTATTCTGTTCCGGGGGATTTCGCCCCATCTCTGGTTTCTCTCCTTTTCGCCCTTCCGGTAATCGTGCTCATGATCCTCTATTTTCGGTTTATCTTCGGATATTTTCTCAGAAACAGCGAGCGGCAGGCAGACCTGTTCGCCATGGAGCTTCTGGGGGACCCGGCGCCCCTGATTTCCTCGCTTGAAAAGATCGCATTCCACAGCGGCAGGATAGAAGACCTTCCGAGCTGGCATCATTACAGCATCAGGCAGAGAGTAGATTGCCTCGTCGAGGCTTTCAAGGACCGCAAGCTCATCCGCAGGCACAACCGTAAGCTCTACGGTTCGGCCCTCATATTCGTGGCGGCAGTATCGGGCCTTCTTTTCCTCAACTGGAGGGCTAACGAAGCAGGGCTGACCGGCAACCTGCGCTCTGAGGTCCAGCTTCGAATACTGGAGCGGGGCATTTTGCAGGAACCCGGCAACGTGGAATACCTTGCCGCATACGGGGGGCTTCTTTACGAGAAAGGCAGGTACTCTGAAGCCGAATCGGTCCTCAGGGCGGCCCTTATGCACGACCCGGAAAACGCATCCATTTTGAACAATCTGGCATGGCTTTATGCGACCGGCCCTTCTCCTTTCCGCAACCCGCAGGACGCGCTCGACCTTGCGCTGAAGGCAGCCGCCCTGAGCCCGGCGCCGGATATTCTCGATACGCTCGCGGAGGCGTATTATATAAACGGACGATACGCAGACGCTCTCTCAGCGATCAACGAGGCGATCTCCGAGGGTGGGCCTCAGCAAAGTCATTTCCTTAAGCAGAAGGAAAAATTCGAACGAGCGCTGAGGGGCAGATTTCGAAGCTCGTGAGGTTGCTCAATACCGAGCGTCCCTCGCAGAGCGTGGACAATGGCGCGGGCAACCCCGAAAAGATTGCCTACAGACAGCAAATGGATATAACGGCGGGGCCGAAAGGCTCCGGATAACCTTGGAATAATTACTATTTTCGGAAACCTTGATCCATCTCACAAATTATTGAAGGACGAAAATCATGCATCTTCGAAAAAGATGTGCTGTAACCGGCGGCGCCGGATTTCTTGGGTCTCATCTCTGCGAACGGCTTCTCAAGGATCAGCAGGACGTACTCTGCATCGACAATCTCTACACAGGCAGCAAAAGGAACATTGTAAGTCTTTTGGGCAACCCTTATTTCGAACTCCTGAGACACGATATAACCTATCCTTCGTATATCGAGGTTGACGAGATTTACAATCTGGCGTGCCCTGCATCTCCGATCCACTATCAAAACGATCCGGTTCAGACAACGAAAGTCAACGTGCACGGGTCAATCAACATGCTTGGACTTGCAAAGCGTCTTAAGATAAGGATCATGCAGGCTTCCACGTCCGAGGTTTACGGAAATCCCTTCGAGCATCCGCAAAAGGAGACCTACTGGGGGAACGTGAACCCCATTGGGCCCCGGTCCTGCTACGATGAGGGCAAGCGGTGCGCGGAGACCCTTTTCTTCGACTATCACCGGCAGCACGGGCTGGACATCAAGGTGGCCAGGATCTTCAACACTTACGGCCCGAGAATGCACCCCAACGACGGCCGGGTGGTCTCCAACTTTATCGTGCAGGCGCTCACCGGACAGCCCATAACGATTTATGGAGACGGCAAACAGACTCGTTCCTTTTGCTATGTAGACGACCTGATAGAAGGCTTTATTAAGCTGATGAACACTGCCAAAGGCTTTACAGGCCCGGTCAATCTCGGAAATCCCGTCGAGTTCACCATCCTCGAGCTTGCGGTTATGGTGCTTGAAATGACCGCATCAAAATCCGAACTGGTCCGAAAGCCCCTCCCGCAGGATGATCCCGTGATGCGAAAACCGGACATATCCATCGCGCAGGAAAAACTCGGGTGGCAGCCTAAAGTCCCATTGCGAGAGGGATTGAGAAAGACCATCGATTACTTCGACGACTTGCTCCGCGCGGGGGAGGCCGGAGGCGTTTCCGCAATAAACAGGTGAAGGGGACTGAGGACTGAGTGCTGAGTAAGAGGTCGTGACAAGGCCTTCTCTATTCACGATTCGCCATTCACGGCGAAATAGACCGTGGGAGCCAAACATGGCCGAACAGGAAACAGAAGCCTGCATCAAAGAGCTTAGAGAAAAGCTGTGGGGGGCAAGGGATGTAGCGGTATTGACCGGGGCAGGGATTTCAGCCGAATCGGGCGTGCCCACCTTCCGCGGGGAGGGAGGCCTCTGGAAGCAGTTCCGGGCTGTGGACCTGGCCACCCCGGAAGCGTTCTCCAGGGACCCGAAACTGGTATGGGAATTCTATAACTGGCGAAGAGAACTGGTCGCCCCGCTCAGCCCAAATCCGGGCCATTTCGCTCTGGCCGAAATAGAGCGCCGCGTCCCCCGCTTCACATTGATAACCCAAAACATCGACGGGCTGCACGAGAAGGCTGGGAGCAGGAATATCATCGAACTGCACGGCAATCTCTGGCGGGTGCGGTGCACCCGGTGCGAAACGGTCACGGAGGACCGCAGCATACCTCTTCCCGAACTGCCGGCCTGCGAATCCTGCGGCTCTCTTCTGCGGCCTCACGTGGTCTGGTTTGGCGAGATCCTCGAGCCACAGGTGCTGAATGCAGCTTATGACGCCATCGGCGGTTGCGATCTCATGATAGTGATTGGGACCTCCGGGACCGTCCAACCAGCGGCGTCAATGGGAGTGCAGGCAAAACGAAACGGCGCCGCAGTCGCCGAAATCAACCTGGAACCGACCCCTTACTCGGACGTCTATAACATCTCGATTTCCGGCAAATCGGGAGAAATGCTGCCGCAGTTGCTGTGAACGGAAGAAGGAGGACGGAAGAAGGCTGGAGGCTGACTTTTTGTGTGATTGCCGTCGGATCGGTCCGGATGTCATACTGAGTGAAACGATGAGAAATGATTCATTTTGATCGGTGTTGGTTTTTTTTCTTATAGGTCTTGACGTGCAAGAAATATTAAACTAGTCTTAAACTAGTTATCTCGATCCAGGAGAGATTTATGACGGTTACAGTAGGCGCTTTTGAAGCGAAAACGCAACTGTCGAAGCTCCTTGAACTTGTGCGCAAGGGAGAAAGAGTAATTATCACCAAACACGGCGTGCCGGTTGCGGAGTTAGCCGCCCCTGTTCCCCATCGGGCCGTCGCCCCCACGGTGGTTGCCGAACAACTGAAGGCGATTCGCCGGAAGACAAAATCGGGGTCTGATACGATCAAATCTATGATCGAGGAGGGGAGGCGCCATTGAACCGTTTCGTCCTCGATTGCTCGGTATCTGCTGCATGGTGTCTCAGCGATGAGAACAGTGAAGCGGCCGAAAAGATTCTTGATCGCCTGGCCGGCGAGGAGGCCGTTGTGCCTCCGTTATGGATTGCCGAAATGGCTAATGTGCTTGTCATGGCGGAGCGGCGAGGGCGAATTACCCCCGCAGACGCTTCGAGGGCCGTCGAGTTGGTGTTGTCCTTGCCCATCCAGATTGAGTTTACGGATTTACGCACATTAAATGCTTCGCGGCTTCTCGCCAGGGAATATGAGCTTTCCGCCTATGACGCTTCTTATCTTGAGCTTGCCCAACGCGCAGGTCTCCCTCTGGCGACCATGGATCGAACTCTTGCAATGGCTGCAAGAAGGTGCGGCGTGCCCGTTTTGCCGGAGCGCCCGGAGTGAGGGCCGGAGAAACAGCAGGACTTTTGGTGAAGAACATGCTTTTAGGTAATACTAATAACCTAACCTCATTATCAGGCTCAGATTTGAGAATGGCAATCTACGAATGTTTTTGGAGCCAATAATCAAGTGGTCCTACAAGCCTCTCGATCTGCTCCGGACTGAGGCGGGAAGATTGCCGGGCAAAGAACCTCTTCAGATATCCGATCCTGATCACTTCGATCCCCTTCACAGGTCTTCGGACCTTCACGAATGCATTCGAGAAGCACAATACCGGCTTTACCTGCCACTCCTGCGAAGTCATCTTCCAAAGAAACTCTTTGAAGTGGTAAGTTTGGCGCCAGGTCTGTTGGAGAAAGTCCTTCTTCGGCGGCTTGCCGTTGAGGAGCAAGGACTCTCCATTCGCATCGACCTCCCCCCGGTAACTTTTGGTTTCGATGAGGAATATCCCTCCAGGCCCTATTACAACATGATCGATATTGAAGCCTTTGAAGTGAATATCGTATAGGGCATGATAGCCCTCGGGCAGATCCGCCAATTGCGCCGCAACGTTCTCTTCGGCAAGAGCGCCACGGTCTGCGTCTTTGGACCGCTTTTTCAAATACATGGCTTGCTTCTCGATCCGGTCAGCGCCCAATTTTATCATGACGCAGATAAGGATCACCACCGGGAGTCCAAGCTTTGCAATCCTGTTCATGTTGGTCAACATGAGCAGCCCGGCTATAAGGATCACCGCCGCCAGAACGGATGCTTTTTGATGGCGTTTGAAGGCCATTTCTCTAACGCTTTTTCCCGCCGTGCCATGTTGAATAGCCATAGTTCTCAGCCTCTTCCATGATCTTGAAGAAATGAGAGCGGAGCCTGGACATCGTTATGCATTGATCGTGCAACAGAAAGCAATCCTGGAAGATTTTGACCTATGGCGGGATGAGATCTGGTTTATGTAAGAGTTGAGAAGATCCCTGGACCTATAGAAGAATCTCTTTGGGTGGAGGAACCCTGGTTGCTTGTTGTTTAGTGATGCCGGTTTGGTTGGCGAGCAATTCCGAAATCGTAATTTATCGGCTCCCAAGACCGGGAAAATCGTCAGGTTACTTCCGGGGGATCATCCCCAACTTGCGGGGCCTTGAGCTTGGGGAGCGGCCCGGTTTCGGCGACCTGCCTTTCCATCCGGCGGCATAATCACTTACCTCGTATATTAGACTTATATAGTACCCTGCCGAAAAAAAATAACCACCCCGCGTCGTGCGAGCGCGTAGCGGGCAGGCCGACCGCCGCCGTTCTCTACGCTTTCCCTGACCTGTCTATGACCAGAGACGGGTCGTTTGCGGGAGGCCTGGTCAGCTCCGCTATTTCCTTGATAGCCCCGGCGATCTGGCTCAAAGCGCCCATTCGTTGTTTTGCACTTTCCAGGAAAGGAAGGGATTCAGGGTTCCTGTGCCTTCCGAGGGCTTCACAGGCCCAGGCGGCGACGTATCGGTTTTCGTGCTCTGTAAATTTCGCCAGGACTTCGAATGATTCCCTGCATGCCACATTTCCGAGGACGTTCAGCAGCCCGGCTTTGAGTTCATCGAAAGCCGGGTTTTCCTCCATGACGAGCGAAATGACCGGCGCCGCCCGCTCGCCGGTCTGTTCCAGGCAGGCGAGACATTTTTGCGAAAAATAAGGGTAACGGAACATGGAAAGCTCAGCCAGAATGCGGATGCATTCTTCGGCGCCCCAGGCATGGAGCAGTCCCGGAATGAACAAGCTGGCCCAGGTAAAGTTGTAGGTGATAGGCAGAAGGAATGGAATCGCTGCAGGACCTTCCGACTGAAGCGTATCGAGAACGGGCGCAAGCGCCAGTCTTCTTACTTCGAATCCTTCTTCCTGCTTTGCCGGAAAGCGCTTCAGATCATTCGCCGCCAGGAGCTTTTCGACAGTCTTCGCTATTTGCGGCGAGCCGCCTGCGCCAGGTTGCGCGCCATCCGCAATCCCGGCTGCAGGATACTGTTGCCGCCAGGCGCATGCGCGTTGGGCGATCCAGAATTTTTCAAGCCATGTGGAGGGTGAATAAAAGTGAACGTGCTGGTCCCTGTCCATCCCTTCACGCTTGTGGCGGCCGTTTTCCTGAAAGAAGAGCTTCTCCTCGACAGCAGTCTGCCATCTTTTTCGCGCAATCCGGAATGCCGCGTCATAATCACCGAGGGCAAAACAGGCATTTAACAGAATATCATGAAACCTGTCGTCCTCCGGGAAAGTCTCAATTTGTTTTTTTGCATACTTGTCCGCCCGTTCGTATTCCTGGGAAAAAATAAGGTCAAAACCCTTCCCGACTTCCTTCTCGAGCTTTTCGCGGGCCTTGGCCCCCTCTTCCATTTGCTGCAACTGTTCTTTGGGGATCAGCCTGCGGGCTTCTTCATGCTTGGGCAAACAGCACTTCTTGTATTTTTTCCCGGAACCGCATGGACACGGGTCATTTCGATTGGTTTTAGATGCAGTAAAGCAGCCTGTCACCGCAGCCTCGCGCCGCGAAGCCTGATAGGCGCTCATCATTTTATCGAGCTGCGTTCTGCTGATGCCGTATTTTATGCAAATCAGGTCGGGATCGCCCCCCTGGATCAGCTCATGCACAGGTTGGAGGGGATTGAACATACTTTTTCCCGAAGCGATGGGGTTATCTTCCATTCAGGTTCCCTTTCAGTTTGGCGCTCACATCAATTAGCGCGCTCAAGGGCGCTCTCAGTATAATGCTTAACAGTTTACGCCGGAGAAGTCAAAAACCCGTTTATTTTGGAAGGAAACCGCACCATCAGGCAAGCGTTCGATTTGCTTGACGCCAAGCGCAGGAATGAAGTAAGCTTGGTAAGAGTTGCTGTGATTTGAGCACCTTGGATTGAGTGGAGAGGATAAGATGCTCTGTGGCGAAAATGCCGAGGGGCTGTCCGCCAGCCTGGAAGACTATCTCGAGGTGATCTTTCATCTCGAGCAGTCCAACCGTGTTGCAAGGGCAAAGGATATCGCCGATCAGATGAACGTGCAGCGCGCCTCAGTCACCGGCGCGCTCAAGGCCCTCGCAGGACGAAGCCTTATCAATTACAGCCCCTACAGTTTTATAACTCTTACACCTTCCGGGCGCGACGTAGCGCGGGAGGTGATTCGCCGTCACAGGGTGCTTAAAGAGTTCTTTATGAACACCCTGCAACTCGGTGCGGAAGATGCTGAAGCCAATGCCTGCCGCATCGAACATGCCATCGACCCGACGGCTATCGAGCGCCTGGTGCGATTCCTCGAATTCATGAGCATCTGTCCCAGGACGGGTGCTGACTGGTTCGACGGATTCGCCCGTTTCTGCAAGACCGGTATCCGGACATCGGACTGCCAAGGCTGTTTGAAGCTTTGCGCAGAGCGTCTGGAGATTGAGCGCCCCGCAGAACCTGTGGATTAGAAGTCTCAT
>Ga0182014_10005540_pt1 | contig 13980 bp, 6 predicted proteins | sample 612S2DmetaG_FD_120489 | JGI IMG/M metagenome (GOLD analysis project Ga0182014, IMG submission 120489) | Permafrost microbial communities from Stordalen Mire, Sweden - 612S2D metaG | ecosystem: Environmental > Terrestrial > Soil > Wetlands > Permafrost | place: Sweden: Stordalen | collected... | reverse complement strand
CTCTGGAATGGCAGGTGAGCTCACGGATTGTCCGAGCACGTTCAGCAGAGCCGATAACGCGCTGGTGAGCCGCTCCTGGGTCACTGAATCAGGCAGAGGAATGGTCAATGCCGGGCGGTTCGTTCGGGCATCGCGCGTGAACAGAGTGGGCAAAACTTGAGCCAGGCGCGGTGCGGGAGCGGCTGTGGAACGCCCCGCCGTGCCGCCCGCCGTGATCGATTCGATTAATCTCAGTCCTGCCTCGATGAACGAGGCCGCAGCAAGTTCGACGCCGTTGCCGTCAGGAGTTGCTGTTGGCGAAGGACGAATGCTTGAAGGCACAGGTAACGTCGCATCCACTAAACCGTCCGACTGCTTCTGAACGTCCTGCTGCGCCTGCGTAAGCGCAAACGGCTCGGCAGGAGCGTGGTCAATTACCGGTTTCGGCCGGCCCGGCTGCTCGGCGAAGATCTCCTTCACTGCCTGTAGAATCGTCTTGCGGCCCAGCTTGGCGAAGCTCACTTCGCTGGTAGGAGAATCAAACACTCCGGCGAACAGCGATTTCTTCACGGCCAGCGTCTCCCACACGCGCTCCTCGATGCTTTTGCTGGTCAGCATATGGATCACGTGTACCGGTCGCGATTGGCCGAGGCGATGAACCCGTCCGATGCGCTGCTCCAGCCGGGCCGGGTTCCACGGAGGCTCGAAGTTCACCACCACCGAGGCTGCTTGCAAATTGAGGCCCACGCCTCCCGCATCGGTCGAGAGAAAAACATTGCAGGCCGGATCGTTCCGAAACTTCTCGATCAAGGCGCCACGCTTCCGCGACGGCACGCCGCCATGGAGCGACACGAATCCTATTCCCAGCTTGCGCAACTCCTCGCCTGCCAGATGCGTCATTCGTTCAAACTCGCTGAACACCACCACTTTGCGTTCTTCCCCCATGACGAAGTCGGTCATGATCTCTCGGAACTCCTGGAGCTTGGGCGAATGATGGGTCTGCTTGTCGAATAGAAATGTCGAGTTGCACAACATGCGCATGTTTTGAATGCAGCATAGAATGCGCTTTTGATCGATCTCGGAGAGCCAGCCTTGGCGCTCCCACTTGCGTACGAGCTGCGCCAGCAGATCGCTCTGCTCGTAGTAAGGCTCGGCTTGCTGGCTGGTCAACGGCACGCAGAAGACCTTATCGGTTCGCTCGGGCAGGTCCTTCAGCACCTCCTGGCGGGTGCGCCGCAGCAGGATCGGGAGCAACTGCTCGTGAATGCGATCCAGGCCGCGATAGCCGGTTAGGCGGCCCTTTTCGTCCAACACACGGTGCTCATCTACGAAGCGGAACGCCGGACCTAGCCTGCGGCCGTCGACGAACTCCACGACGGAAAAGAGTTCCTCCAGCTTGTTTTCAAGAGGCGTGCCGGTAAGCACCAGGGCGTAACGGCTCTTCAACTGCTTGATGGTGCGCGCGGTCGCGGTGGTCCAGTTTCTGATTCGTTGCGCCTCGTCGAGGATGATCAGATCCGGACGCAGTTCCTGCATGTATCGAATGTCCTTGAGCACGAGTTCGTAGTTGGTGAGGGTGAAAAACTCAGGGGACGCATACATTGCCCGCCGCTGCGGCAACAGACCTTCGACAATCTTTACGGAACGGTTGGTGAACTTTTCGATCTCCGACTTCCACTGGTATTTGACCGAGGCAGGCGCAATCACCAGCACTCTCTCGATCCCCCGGCGTTGACGCAGAAGTTCGGCCATTGCCAGCGCTTGAATTGTTTTGCCCAGCCCCATGTCATCGGCCAGGACTGCACGTCCGCGGCAAGCTGCGAACAGAGCGCCGCGGGCCTGATAGGGAAGAAGCTTGGTTTTCAATACGCCTACAGTGGGATCCTGTCCCCGCTTCAATTTTGCAAGAAGCAGGCGCTCCAGTTCCAGGCCATCGGCCAGCTCGATTTCGCGTTCGATGTAATCCAGGACATCACTGTAGATGACCGCTTGGCCGTCAGCGTTGCGCAGTGCCTCCAGCACCTCAGAGAATCGCCGGTAACGCTCGCGGCGCAGAAGGCCGTTGGCGTCGAAGTGTTCCGCTGCGAGCGACAGGAGCGCAGGCGAAGGCGAAGCGGGCATGCGCAGCCGCACTTCGATCGTATTCCCATACTGAAGCGAAATCGATGCGCGCGTGCGCTTGAACTTCGCGGCTTCCAACGTCTTCTGGTGCCGCTTCCGCAGCCGCAGAAGCATCGCCTCGACGTGCTTGCAGGTTCCCAGAGTATTGATCGCGAAATCCGGGCACGAGCAATAATTCTCGAAGAGCCCCAGACCGCGAATAGCCACCTTATAGGTCCGCCCGCTGGCCGACTTGACCGTATAGTCGCCATAAGGCCCGCTCGCTGGCCGCTTCAGAATCTTGAGCGGCGCCGCTGCGGCTCTATCCCGCCGCTCGGCGATCTGCTGTTCGATGAGCATCGATAGATCCCCTCTTTAGGAGCGTACAACATGACCCGCCGCGACCCAATCGATCTCACAATCAGGTCGCTCCTCCAACCGTGCCGCTTGATCAACTTTTTCTGCACAAATCCTATGCGTACGACATATTCGCTAGTCCAGCTTCGCGGATGGAGTGCAATCGCGTGCCTTCTGAGTTCCTCTCGGCGCGGCGGACGTACGGCCGAAGTCACGCTCGACGAGAAGCCATCGGCACTTTTGTTTCTAAGTGATGTCGCTGAAGAGTAAAGGCTCGACGTTTGGGGAGGCGGCGGATCCGAATCAACATTCAGAACTGGTTATCGGTTTGATTCTGAGTCACTTAGAATAGAGGATGATAAATCCACCTTGTAGCCTGAAAGTAGTATAAGTATTTGATTTTATACAACTTATTGGTGGAGGCGGCGGGAGTCGGATTGCAACGCGGTATTGAAAACAAAGAAGTTGTTGATTTTTATGGCCTCTAGAAACGCACCATATCGAGCAATACGCGGTTTCGGAGTACACCACAAGTACAGGGCGATTTTAGCGGATCACTAGAAATAGCAGGAAGCGATCCTTGCTTCTCGTCATGCCTGGATTGACTTTTTGCGATGCCCAACTTGAGGCATAGCGCGTTTAAGAGCTACTTCCGTCCCACAGTCCGCTCCAGTTCGGCGCGGGTTGTGCTTCGCTCCATTTCCGCCTGAAAAAGCCCGGCCTCGGCCTCGGCGAGTTGCCCTTCAGCATCTTTGAGCGCGGATGGAGTTGCCGTACTCGCTTCCACCCGATTGGCCGTGATCCGCCGCATCTCGGCCCGCGCAGCCACGCTCTCCCGCGCCGCTTCCAGGCCAGTCTCCGCGCGCCGCACCTTGCGGACTTCCTTTTCTATATCCACGCGCACGCGGTTCTGAACCTGCCGTAGGTTCTCTTCGGCCTCGGCCACCTGCGCCTGGCGCTCATGCACCTGCCCGCTGCGCTTGCCGAATTCGAAGAGCGTCCAATCCATTTTAAGACCCACTAGGCCGTTGTTCTCCGTCAGTAACGGCACGCCGTCCTGATGGACGTATTGCGCAAACGCTCCGATTTCGGGGATATACTCCGCGTGCGCCGCGCTCAGGCCCGCACGTGCTTTTCTCAGGGTCTCTTTCGCGGCTGCAACCTCCGGATTGTGAGACAGCGCCTCGGTCTCCAGATCGCCGGCGGTTGCATCCGAGGTTTCAGGTTCAGGCGGGACCAATTCTACTTCGCTGTCCAAGGGAAGGTCGGTCATATTGTTGAACTCCACCTTCATATCGGAGATGGCGTCTTCCAACGAACCCAGCCCGTGACGCGCCTCGGCGATCTGCGCCTGGCCTTCCAGCACCTTTAATTCCAGCACCGCGCCTGCCTCGACTCCATTGCGAGCCTCGCTCAACTGCTCTTCTCCGGCCTCAATGCGCAGCTCCGCAGCCTGCTTCTGCCGTTCCGCAGTTAAGATGCCGTAATAAAGCTGTTTCATCTTCAATGCGACCTCGTTCTCCGCTCGCTTAGCATCGTCCTGCGCGACGCCCGCATCCGCTCTGGCTGCTTCGACCCCGGCGCGGATCTTGAAGAACTGCGTCAGCGGCTGGGCCACCGTGGTTGTACTCAAAATGAAGTTGTGGTGCCCGAGGGGAAGTGAATCATTTTGTCCTGGAACGGGACCGATGACCGGGTATACGCCCAAAGCCCCCATCGGGATCTCCATGTGTTCAATGTTTCGGAGGTGCGCACTGTCGCTTTCGTTGCTCAGCACTGGAAAGTAATCGGCGCGCGCCTCACCCACGCGAGCCTGCATCTCCTGTTGCTTAAGGTGCGCCAGCTTGACAGTCGAGTTCTGCTTGGTGGCCAGGGCGACTGCCTCATCCAGAGTAATGCGCCGCGCCTGGGCGTGCGCAGTGCCGCCACAGACAAACATCAGCAGCACGACGCCCGCAATCAGGGCCGGAGCCGGTGCCGCATGGCGCTTGCGATGCGCTACCACGAACAGGACCGGGATGGCCACCAGGGTGGAGACCATCGATCCCAGCAGCCCGAAGGCAATCACGCTGGCCAGCGGCGACCACAGGCTTGACCCGGAGAGAATCATCGGAACCACGCCCACCGCGGCGGCTGCCGAAGTGAGGAAGATAGGCCGCAACCGGCGTTCTCCGGCCTCCAGCGCAGCAGCCTCCAGCTGCACCCCGTCCTTCATTCTTACGTGAATGTAATCGATCAGGATGATCGAGTTGCGAACCGCCAGTCCGCTCACGCTCACAATGCCGATGAAAGCCGTAAAACCGAGGGTATTGTGGGTAATCAGCAGGCCCAGGGCCGCGCCGGGCAGCGCCAGGGGAAACGCTGCCATCACAATCAGCGGATCGACCAGCGTGCGGAATTGAAAGAGAAGAATCAGGAAGATCAGCACCAGGCCGAGGAGGAGCGCATTGCGCATCTCGCCGGAGATCTCCTGCTTGTTCTGGAGCTCGCCGCCGTATTCGATGTGGTAGCCCGGCGGCAGAGGCATCGCGTCCAGCTGCTTGCGGGCATGGCCCAGGATTTCGCTGGCCAGCGAATGGTCGGCGGGGAATGCGCGTACGGTCAGTGTGCGGACGCCGTTTCGGTGCACAATCCTACCCGGCTGCCACTCGGATGTGAGCGACGCCACCGCCTGTAGCGGGACCCTGGCCCCGGTCACGGGAGACATGACATAGGTGTCAAATACATCCTTGAAACTCTGCCGGTCGTGGGGGTCGAGCCGCAGCACCACATCCACGCTGCGGTCGCCCTCCCAGAATGTGGTCACCGGCGCGCCCTCAAAGCCTGCGGCTAGTTGCTGGGCAATGGCGCCGTTGGTCAGCCCCATGCGGTTGGCCACTTCCTCACGCACATTCAGGCCCTCCTGCCAGGCATCTTCGTGCCAGTCGGTATGGATGTAGGTAGCGCCCGGCGTATGCCGCAAAATATCCTCGGCCTGGTTGCCCAGGGTTTCCAACGCGGCTAAGTCGTTTCCGGAGATCCGCACCTCTACCGGGGCTTCCAGGATTTGCCCCTGCTGCAACTCCTTCACAAAGACCTTGGCTTCCGGGACTACATCGGGCAGCCGTTGACGCAGCTTCTCCAACAATTGCGGCGTATCCTTCACGCGTTTGGTGTTCACCAGTATTTGCGCGTAGTTTGCCGCCGGGATCTGGGGGTTTACGTTGTAGTAAAAGCGCGGCGCGCTCTCGCCCAGGAAGCTGGTATAGCTCCTGACCTGGTCTTCCTTGCTCAGCACCATTTCAATGCGGTGCACGGCTGCATCCGTGGCCTCGATCTTCGCGCCTTCCGGCAGCCACACGTCCATTACAAACTGGTCCCGCTCGGCCGTCGGAAAGAACAATTGCGGCACCAGCAGCAGAATCCCAATCCCAGCCACAACCGCCAGTACGCTCGACACCAGAACCGTCCTCTTGTTCTGCATGGCCCAGGTGATGGCTTTGTTGTAGTAGCGCTGCATGTGGTCCAGCGGCGTCAGGTTGCGCTCCGCGCCGGAATCCGCCTGCTCGTGGTTCACCAGACCCTGACGGATGAAGAAGCGCGACATCAGCGGCGTCAGCAGCATGGCCACAAAGTATGAAGTGCCCAGTGAGATGGCCACGGCGATGGGCAATGCGCGAATAAACTCGCCCACGGCGCCGGTCAACAGCGCCAGCGGGGCAAAGGCCGCGATGATGGCCAGCGTTGCGGTCAGCACGGGTACCGCCATCTCCGTTGCGCAGCGCTCCGCCGCCTCCTCGACGGGCACCTTGCGATCGAGCAACTCCACGTAGTTGTCGGCAATCACGATGGCATTGTCCACCACTATGCCCAGCACCACGATCAGCGTGGAAATCGATACCTGTTGCAGCTCAATTCCACACGCGTTCAGCATGCCGAAGGTCATGGATACCGACACCGGAATGGCGATGGCCGACACCAGAGCCACGCGCATTGGCAGTAGCAGCATGGTCACCAGAATGACGGCGACGATGGCAATGCCGAACTCGCGGAAAAAGTCGTTGATGCGTTCGGAAACTACCTTGGGCTGGTCCGCCACCAGGTCCAGTTTCACATCCGGAGGCAGCGTCGCCTGCACACTCTTCAGCGTGGTGCGCATGGTGTTGCCAAAGTCCACGATGTTGTTGCCCTCGTGCATCTCGATCGCCAGCAGAATCGTCTGCTCGCCGCCGATCCGTGCATATTCTGTGGGGTCCTTGTAGACGCGATCCACTGTGGCCAGATCGCCGATGGTCACTGCCTGGCCGGTGGGCGAAACATCCACCATCACCTGGCGAATCTGGTCTTCGGTCTGGAAGCGCCCGCCTGAGTTGAGGGACACCTTGCTCTGCTCGGCAGGCACGCGACCGGCAAACTGCGGGGTGTTGCGCCCTTCCAGCGCCTGCATGATCCTGAGCGGATTGACGGCATACTGCGAGAGCCGCTCCGACGATGTGCTGACGTCGATCTCTTCCTTCTGGTCTCCGATGCGCTTGATCTTCGATACCGCGGGAATCGTGCGCAGCGCCGACTCCACGCTTTGCGCGTAGCCCTTCAGCTCTCTGGGGCCATAGTTGCCGCCATGCACGGCAATCAACGCCGCAACCGTGTCGCCGAAGTCGGAGTCCACTACCGGACCCATCACGCCGGCCGGCAGCTCGGTGGCCTTCAGTTGCGCCATATCCAGGCGCAACTTCGACCAGAACTCGTCCGAGTCTTTGACTGACTTATTGAGTTCGACATTGACGATCACCATCCCATTGCTGGTGGTGGAGAAGGTTTTGTCGCGGCGGACTTCCTCGAAGCGGAAAAGGTGTTCCTCGATCTTGCGCGTGACCTGATCTTCCACCTCTGGGGAGGTCGCGCCAGGATAAACGGCAGCGACAATTCCGATGTGGATGTTGATCTTGGGGTCCTCGCGCCTCGGCATGGTGACCAGGGAGTAAAGACCTGCCGCGACGAGCATGGCCGACAGAACCAGAGTAACTTGCGGATAGCGCAGAGCCGCACGGACAGGGTTCACTGGCCGCCTCCCACAATTTTTGCCGGCGAGCCTTCACGAACATTCTGCTGGCCGGCCACCACCACCTGCTCGTTGCCCGTGAGCCCGCTGAGAATCTCCACTTCATCTCCAATCGGGCCGCCCACGTCAACCCTCCGCGCATAAACGCGCTGCCGCTCGGGCGAGTACACATACACCTGTGTCACGCCTTGTGCATCGTGGACAATCGCCCCGCCGGGCACGGTGATGGCGTCGGTCATGGCCGGCGAGAAGACCCGCGCCTCGCTCACCATCCCCTCCCGCAGCAGGCGCGCCGCGTTTGGAACGGCAATTTTTGCGCTGTAAGTACGCGAGGCGGGGTCCGCCGACACCCCCACCGATTCCACTTTCCCCTCGAACTGCTTTTGATCGAGCGACGGGACCGTCACTGTGGCGCGCGCGCCTTTCTGCACCTTGCCGATTTCGGATTCAGGAATCGCCACTCGCACCTTCACAGGGTCCAGGTCCAGCACGGAGATTACGGGAATCCCCGCTCCAACCGTATCGCCCACATCGATATGCCGCATCCCGACGAAGCCCGAGATTGGCGCCCGCAATCGAGTGTCTCCCAACCGCTTTTGTGCCTCATGCAGTTGGGCCGCCGCGGCGTGAGACTGCCCGGTTGCGGCCTCTTTGTCCTCGGCCCGCGTGCCTTGCCGCGCCATGTCATAGCGCTGCTGCGCCGCCTGGTAACCGGCTTCGATCTTCTTGAAGTCGTTGGCCGGCAAACTCTTGTGGTCGTAGAGGAACTTCATGCGTGTGTATTGGTCCTGCCACTGTTCATAGTCGATGCGAGCTTGCGCCAGCTCCTGCGAACGGGGGCCCTGCTGCGCCTTGTCGTCCACCGCGCGCGCCGCATCCGCCTGCCCCTGCGCCGCATCGTACGCATTGCTGTAGTCGGTCGAGTCCAGTTCCGCCAGCACCTGGCCCTTGCTCACCGCCTGTCCCTCTTCGGCAAAGACCTTTGCCACCCGTCCGGCGATCTGGAATGCGCCCTGGGCCGCGACATTGGCCTCCACCGTTCCGCTGACAGCCACGGAAACAGGCTGCCGGACGCAATTAGGCACCCGCACACGCACCGGAACCGGCTGGTCGGAAGCGACCTGGGGTTTGGGGCCGCAGCCTGCCAGGGGCAATACAGCCAACAAGAGAAATGCCGGGAGGCAGGAGTTCCGCATTGACTTTGCTTGGCTTATGGACGGGATGGGGCAGTAGCCTGCCGCGAGAGGCATATCCGGGGTAGCCGGTAGCGCCGTTCTGACTGCATTTGTTCGCATGAGTGTTTTCCCTCTTGACAAGAATAGAATGACGCTTCATTCTATTCTTGTCAAGAGGGAGTATTGTAAAAAAATGGCATACCGCAAAACCCCCGCAACAGCAGCCCGCAAAGATGCCCGGCGCAAGACGATTCTGGACGCCGCAACCCGCCTCTTCGGCACCCATGGATATCACTCCACTACCGTTCCCATGATCGTGGCTGAATCGGATAGCTCGGTGGGCAGCTTTTACACGCACTTTCACAACAAGGAGGACGCCTTTGCGGCGGTCCTCGAAGTACTGGGACAGAGGGTGACGGAGGCGATGGATCGGGCCAGGGCCTCCCAATCCGACGCGCTGCTGGGGATTCGATGTGCAGTCGAGTCGCTGTTTCTGTTTCTGGCCGACAATCCAGGAGACGCGAGGATCCTTATCGTCGAGTCCTCCGGTCTGAGCCCCCGCCTGGAGCAGGTGCGCCGCACCATACTGAGGCAACACGCCGAACAGGTGTGCCAGACGCTGGAATCGACCCCGGCCGCATTTACCGCATCTGCGCCGTTGATCGCCGCCCGTTGCCTAGTGGGGGCCGTCTTCGAGTCACTTTGCAGCTGGCTGGAAGAAAGCCCAAACGACCGTCAGTCAGCCGCAGAAGTTGCTCGTGCCGTGGCCGATTACAACTCCCGGGCCATACGTTGCTGAGGTCGACGCGAATTGCCATGATCGAAAATAGGAACGGGGTGGCAACAAGAAAGGAAGACAATGTTCAACGTTTTGACGATTGCAAGAGAGTATGGCAGTGGAGGCTCCGAGATTGGGCACAAGGTTGCGGAACTTCTGGGCTGGGAGTGCGTGGACAAACAGATCATCGAGCAGGTCGCAGCCATGGGAAAGGTGGAAACTTCCTGGGCTGAGCAGGTCGACGAACACGCCATCGCATGGTGGGATCTGGTGATGAAGGGCTTTCGCCGGGGAGGTCCAGAGTCGTATATCGGCGAGGGTGCTGAGCTCGTGGTGGATCACGATACGGTGCAGGCATTCACCGCGAGTATCATTCAGGAGGCCGCCAAGGTGGGCAATTGCGTCATCATCGGGCGCAGCGCGCAATGCGTTTTACGGAGCCATCCCCACGTGCTTCGCATGCTCGTGTATGCGCCGCTCAATGAGAAGATTGCGCGCATGAAGCTTCGCCATCCGCAGGAGCACAACCTGCAGGCTCTGCTGCGCCGTAAAGATTCCGAGCGCATCCACTATGCCAGGTACTATTACGACTGCGACTCGACCGATCCAAAACTTTACCACATCACCATGAACAGCACTCTGGGCATCGATGCCTGCGCCAGGATGGTTGCACAGATCATCCAGTCTTCTTAGGCCGATCGAAAGCCGCTTGTGGTCAGCCAGCCGCGCCGACCGCTTCGGCAGACCAGACTATCCATGACTTTCTCCGTCATCGGAGGCGCCCGCGATTCTGAGCACATAATGAGCTGAATGCTTCTTGTGTACGAGATCACTGCAACATTTGGATCTGGGAAAATGTCATGCGAATCGCATCTTCGACCTTTTTCATACTCCTGGCTTATACAGGTATTGCGTGCTCGTCTAGCGCGAGCGGCACGATGACAACTCTCAACGATTCCGATACTGCCGATTCTGGGTGTCGACACATTGATGGACATGGGCCGCACCATAATGAATATTGTGGGGAACTGCATGGTCAGCGCCGTCATCACGCGCTCCGAAGGCAGCTTATTCGATTCTTCGACTTTGCTCAGGTCAGAATATCGATATTGAAGTCACAGCTCTACTCCTCCTCAGGGCCTCTTCGCCCCAATGAATCGGAGAACTCTCACTTCCCGTGGACTATATCAGAGGGGGCAACTCATACTGGCTCATGAAGTGTCTGTTACTCTCATTAAACCAATCCAAGCACCGTCTGCGCCGGGATGGGCCGGTTAGTTGCCCGTGATGCATATGCTGGCGTCTCAGTGAGAAGCATTAGGTGAGATGATGTCGACGTCGAACAGCAAGACCGTATCCCTGGTTCTCGGAAGCGGCGGCGCTCGCGGTTTGGCGCATATCGGCATCATTCATTGGCTCGAAGAAAATGACTTCAAGATCAAGTCGATCGTTGGCTGCTCGATCGGCGCCGTCATCGGGGGCATTTACGCTGCCGGAAAACTGGATGTGTATGAGAAATGGGTGCGTGCCTTGACGAAAGTCGACATCGTCACGCTGCTCGATCTTTCGTGGGATAAAAGTGGACTGGTGAGAGGGGAGAAACTCGTCAACACCCTGATCGGCCTGGTGGGGGAGAAATTGATTGAAGATCTCCCAATTTCATTTACGGCCGTCGCCACTGACCTGAAAGGGCAGAAGGAGGTTTGGATGCGGTCGGGCAGACTTTTCGATGCCATACGCGCCTCTTTCGCCATACCTCTCTTCTTCACGCCGTTCAAGTACAAGGGTGTCGATCTTGTCGATGGAGGGATCCTGAATCCCGTGCCCATCGCGCCCACCTCTGGCGATGAAACAGACATGACCATCGCCGTGAATCTGAACGGACCCGCTGAAAGTCCGATACAGCCCGCTGTCGTAACTGCCGCCCCGCAGTCCCCTTCGTCCCCCTTTCGTGAGAAGATCAATCATTTCATCGGACGCCTCCAGCCATCCATGCCAGGCGGCGGCAGCCGGGATTGGGGACCATACGAAATCGCCATTCAGGGCTTCGAAACCATGCAGAGCACCATAGCCCGCCAGAAGCTGGCCGCCTATCCTCCGGACATAGTCATAGATATCCCAAGGAACGTGTGTAAGATGTTGGAATTCGACCGGGCAGCCGAGATAATCGCATTGGGATACAAAAAGGCTAAGATGTGCGACTTCACGACTGCGACTGGCAGGCGCTAGCAGGTGACTGCGGGCGCAATCCATATCCCCACGGCCCCATACTCCTGATTCTGGGTGTTGATATATTGATGGACATGGGTCGCATTATGATGAATGTTGTGGGGAATTGCATGGCCAGCGCCGTCATCGCACGCTCCGAAGCTGCATTCCCGATTCCTCGATCTTGCCCAGGCCAGAATGACGATTTTGAATTCACAACTCTACTCCGACCTGAATACTAAGGTGTCTTCATGTCGATTCGACCCACGAAATCGCCAGTGTCTTCTCGTGCTTATATTTTGGGACGGAAGGCTTTTGCCGCGATATCGGCCGTCGAGGGTTTAGAGTTGAGCGCTGCTGGTAAACGGCGTTCGAAGAAGAACGCAAATCTCACGCCAGAGCAACGCCGCGCGGGGATTATCCGTGCCTATGCGGGCCGCAAGGAATGCTAATGACGCTGGAAGACTACGAGGCCCTCTACAGTCGTTATGCCTGCTATTCACGCCGGAGAAGCTGAAATCAAATGTGCCAATTGACGAGAACAAGCCGCCCATGAACTGAGATTCGCCAACGCTCGATGACCGGTTACTCGGAACCTACTCATTAGAAGCACTTTGCGGCGCATATTGCCCGTATTGAACAAATCAACGTAAACTATTGATTATAAACGACTTACTGGTGGAGGCGGCGGGAGTCGAACCCGCGTCCGAAACTACCTTCAACAGAGAGCGTTCATGCTTTTCCGCGTTCATTTTTATCTCGTCATCGACGCTAAGAACGGGCGAAGACACGGCGACGACCAGTCTGATCGATCTCGCCTGTTCCGCTCAGACGGAGCAGTTCAGGCCAGCCTACTGTGCGACGATCGGACTCCGCCCATAGGCGAAGCGGAGGCGATCGGCTGTCTAATTAATTAGGCAGCAAGAGCGAACTGAGGTTCGGCACTTATGATTTTGTGAGCGATTACGGGTGTCCACACCCCGGCATGCCTCTCTGCCGCTAGCAATCCCGTCGAACCCGTGACGCCCCCATATGGGGCTGGCTGAAACTTGCTTTTGGCACTCAAAGAACTGAGTCCAGTATACCTCTTTCGGCAACATCTCGGCGGCCGGTTAGAGGGGCTTGGACATGAGGATGGAGCGGCATGGGGGGACGCCGGGCTTGAGCTTCTGCGAGGGGTTGAAGTCCTCGATGGCGGTCTCGACGTAGCCGAAGCGGCGGTAGATGGGCGGCAGCTCGGTGCGCCATGCGATGACGCAGATGTCCACGGCGATACAGCCCTTGCCGCGCAGGTAGTCCTCGCCGGCGAGCATGAGGGTGCGTCCGTGGCCGGCGCGCTGATGCGCGGGATCGACGGCGAGCATTCCGAGATAGCCACGCGCGCCCCGCAGCTCGGTGTATATGCTGCCGATGAGCTGGCCGGAGTCGTCTTCGGCAAGCAGAAACTCGCCTTTGAGGAAGTAGGCAGAGAGGCGGTCAATATCGGTGCGCGTGCCTTCGAGAAACGTCTCGACGGTGAAGGCGGCGTTAATCATGGGGACGAGGCGCGGAATGTCGGCTGCTGTCGCCAAGCGGATGCGAAGAGAAGGGGCGGATTGGGAGTGGGGGAACATTTCCTGGGTCATCGGATGGGAGGGGTTGCGGCAATACAAAAGCATTTCAACGATAGTGTAGAGTATTGCGCAGCGAACAAAATGCGGGGATTCTTCGCTGCGCTCAGAATGACAATTATTTTCCCCTGGAGCATTCAGAGAGACGAAGCCGCCGTGGAACTGGTGCGTTCCACGGCGGCATTGTCAGAGCGGCGTACAGCGGTTATTGGGTGCTTGAGCCCCCGGTGCGCAGCAGGTCTTTCATCTCGCCGCCGGCCTGCTTCTCCTCCAGCGCTGCCTGGGCCGCCGCGAGGCGGGCAACCAGCAACCGGTAGGGCGAGCAGGAGACGTAGTCGAGTCCGGCCCTGTGGCTGAACTTGATGGACTCTGGATCTCCACCATGTTCTCCGCACATGCCGACCTTGAGGTTGGGCCGTGTGGCGCGACCGCGGTCGGTGGCGATCTCGATAAGCTGGCCCACACCCGCCTGGTCGAGCGTGGCGAATGGATCCTGCTTGAAGATTCCGGCCTTCATGTATGCGGGCAGGAAGTTGTTGATGTCGTCGCGCGAGATGCCGAAGGTGGTCTGGGTAAGATCGTTGGTGCCGAAGCTGAAGAACTCGGCCTCCTCGGCGATCTTGTCGGCGGTGAGCGCGGCGCGTGGCAGTTCGATCATCGTTCCCACCTTGTAGTCCACCGTGACGCCCTTCTCCTTGAAGACTTCGGCGGCGACGCGGCGGATGATGGCGG
>Ga0182014_10005538_pt1 | contig 13986 bp, 8 predicted proteins | sample 612S2DmetaG_FD_120489 | JGI IMG/M metagenome (GOLD analysis project Ga0182014, IMG submission 120489) | Permafrost microbial communities from Stordalen Mire, Sweden - 612S2D metaG | ecosystem: Environmental > Terrestrial > Soil > Wetlands > Permafrost | place: Sweden: Stordalen | collected... | reverse complement strand
TCGTAACCATCTTCGATCGGTACGCCCGATACGCTGTAGCCGGCGTTGCTGCCATTCTCATTCCGGTCAGGTAGGGCGCCAGCGCGGGTGCTGCCGCGCCGGCCCACAGCATGGCGGGCCTTGTTGCGCCTGCCATCAGCAGGCCTGTTCCAGCACATGTTGAACTCACCAAAAACTTGCGGCGTGTAAGGTGCTTAGCTTTGCTCATAACTCCTCGTTGATGTTCTGCCTGAGAAACAGTTCCCGATTGAATTGCGATGGCAATTTTGTGCGAAGAAGATCGTCAGAGCCCGCTTGGGCATGCGAAGGCCTATTCAACCGGGCAACCGCTCCACTCCTGTGGAGCGGGATGCGGAGATTACCGAGAGAGCCTTCGCACTTAGATACTGATCCGTCAAAACGAAACTCATCGTCCATGTTTACAACGTCGCGACTTGGCAGCGCCATCAATCAATCGCATCGGGGACCCGCCCGTGCTGGGCCGGTCCCCGATGGGTGCCGCTCGGTTGCTTTCATACCTCCAGGAGGCCGGTTGCAGCGAAATCTAGCAATCCGGTTCCTAGAACTGATACTTCAATGACAGTTGCATCGATCTGAGGCCAGAAGCCTGATAGTTCAACTGGCCCAGAGTCGGAGAACCTGCATTTCCGCCGCCTCCACCGAACTCCGGATGGTTCAAGAGGCTGTACGCGTCGGCCCTGAATATGAGCTGATGCTCGTGATAAAGCGCGAACGCTTTGAACAAGGAGAGATTGGTTGGATAGAGGCCAGGTTGATAGACCGGTATGTTGCGCGTGTGACCGTAAGTACCTGTCGCAGGCTCAGAAAAGCAGGCCGCGTTAAGAAGCTGGAATCTTGTCCTGGTGAATCCAGACTTCGGGTTGCAGGTTTCAATAGCGTAATTCCCATGCTGGGAGCTGGTATCGGACACGTTATTGGACCCTACAGAAACGGGCTGGCCCGAGGCGAGTTGCTGAATGAAGGACAACTGCCACCCACCCAGGATCTCTCTGTTCAACGCGCCGCCTCCAGTGAGGAAACGCCGGCCAGGCCCAAAGGGCAGGTCATATATTCCGGTCAATAGGACATTATTCGTACGATTGAACGAGGCGAGGGAATAAGTATCTTTCGGATGGTAGATGTTCTCGATGTTGCTGTTGTCCCCATCGACGATATCCATCGCCTTCGACCATGTATAGCTGAGCAGGAACTGAAGTCCCGACGTATAGCGGCGCTGCAAGCTCACAGCAAGGCCGTTATAGTTGGCATTAATCGCGTTGCGTTGCGTGTCAACCGGGCCGGCGAGCGGCTGCGGTTTCACATCCAGGATCCCTGAGGTGTTGCCGGCAGACAATGCATAGGGCTGATTGCTATCCCCGCGCGCCGATTGGTGCCTGGTCACATTGCCAATGTAGGCCAGGGTCAGTAGAGTGTTGTCGTTCAAGGATCGCTCTATGTTCAGATTCCACTCGTCCGCCGATTGATCCTTCAGTGTCCTTGCAATGCTAAAACCCGAATTGCCCGAATAAGGGGGAGCAAACAGGTTCTCTATTGTCGTCGGGTTTGCGATGTTGATGGATGAGGATTCGGCAATGGCGTTGGGCGAATAGAGAAGTGCGAATTGCAGGTTGTTATACAGGATGGGAGCGTAGTAAATTCCGTACCCGGCACGGATCACAGTTTTGTTGAGCACACCCCACGAAAAACCTACGCGTGGGCCCCAATCGCCGTAGTTGGTATTCCATGTACCCGGTATGGGCTTATTGAGCAGAACATCGTAAAGGGCTCCTTTAGCGGTGACCGGAGGATTGTCAAAATCGTAGCGAAGGCCCAGGTTGATGGTCAGGCGCGGTGCAATCTTCCAATCATCTTGTATATACCCCGCTACCTGCGATTCATCGAACCACCCCAGGGATGTGCCGATTTCGGCCGTCCCCGACTGGGGAAGGCCGAGCATGAAGTCGGCAAGCCCATTACCGATAGAAGTTGAGCTGCGCTGTCCATTGGCATACTGCGAAGTGGCGCTGCCGTCGAAGCCAAACAGTCCATTGTTGCCCACGGTCCAGTTGCCAAAGAACTTGGTTTTGACAAACTGCCCGCCAATCGCAACGCTATGTTTTCCCAAGGACCAGTTCAGCTCGTCTGCATACTGGTAGCGGTTTTGCAAACCGCCCTGCGGCGACCACGGATCACCCAGTTGGAGATAATTGTTAAAGCCGATCTGAGGAAGCGCCCACTGCGCCTGAGCAGCGTGGATATTCACAAGTCCGTAATTCGCCGCGAAATTCTGCGAACCCTCCCCCTGCTGACTTCTCAGTACGTTTCCTCGGTTGAAGCCGATCTTCAGCACGTTGACTTTGTTCTGCGAAAGCTCCCAGCTGTCCTGCAGCGCAGCGTTCGTTCCCGAGGTGGCGATGAAAATTCCGAACAATCCCGGGACAATTGTGTCGTTGCCGTTGCTATCGCTGAAATGCAGCATCGTGGCATTCAACTGGTTGTTGCCGGCGATGTTCCAGTCTCCACGCGCAATGTACTGATCTGAGTTGTTCGGGCTCGCCAGGTTCGTGATGTAGTTGACGTTGTTCGCGCCCAATGTATGATTGGCAGCCGGGAGGAGCTTGAGGAATTGTTTGGCGAAATTGTCCTCACGGGTCGTCAGGTCAATCTGGTTGTTCTGGAACGGCTGCGACGTTCCTGTGCTCGGATCGTAGGTCGCAGGATCGTAGATGATCGTCGAAATGTTGTTGTCTGAAAAGTCTCCTCCCAGCTCTGCCGTGGTCGGCACTCGGTTCTGGCTCACCGACTGAGAGTGGCTGCGGAGACTTGTGAAGTCGAAAAATCCAAAAACCTTGTTCTTGAGTATCGGGCCGCCCAAATTGGCGCCGAAATTGTTGTACCGCACAGGCGGTTTGCTGCTCGCGTACCAATTGGTAGCGTTGAAGGCGTCGTTCTGAAGGTACTCATAGGCGGAACCGTGAAAGCTGTTCGATCCACCCTTGGTGATAACGTTGACGACCGACGGTTGCCCGAATCGAGCAGGCGAACCATTGAGGGTAGTTGTAACTCCTTGAGCAGCCTCGGTGGGGCTGACAATATTCGCCGTTTCAGACAGCAGATTGACGTTTTCCACGCCATCCTGGAGGAACTGTGTGTGCGCGATTCCAAGCCCGGCAATATTGACTGAGTTCGCTGTCTGCCCGTAGAAGCCTTCATCGCCGACTTCCGGCTCATCCGTACCCGCTTGCGACGCCGGCCCCTGAACGGCAATCCCCAGTACACTAAGCCCCGCGGAGTTCGGAAGTTGGGTCAATTGCGCTTCGGAAAAGGACTGGTCTACCGTCGAGTTTTCAGTCTGCAGCGATACCGCTTCCGATGAAGATGACACCGTGACCGTCTCGCTTGTGCTGCCCACTGTTAAAGCCAGATCCGCGGAGACTCCGTTCAAGGTCAACTCAACAGTCGTCGTTGACGCCTCAAACCCGGGAGCGGATGCCTTAATTGTGTATGCCCCCAAGGGCAACGAAGGAACCGAATAGAACCCATTCTCGCTTGTGGAGAACGAACGCGAGGCGCCGGTTGCCTTGCTGGTCACGATTACTTTGCAATTGGAAATCGTGGCGCCGGCCTTATCGGTGATGGTTCCGGTGATGCTGGCTAGGTTGGTTTGCGCGTGCAACTGGCTTAGCAATCCAAGCCCGACGCATATCTGCAAGATGAAGACTATTAAGCTCTTTCGATTGCGCATCAATGGCTCTCCTTTTTTTCAAGAAAGTTACATGGAACCGTTTCAAATACGTATTCGAAACGGTTCCAAAGTGTACCGGACTGACATGCTAGAGAAGAGATACCTGAACTGTCAACAGACTGCTGCCTGCGCCGTCACGGTTGAACGGTAGTCGGGGGAGGGGTTGCGCGCTTGGGATGCAGAGCATCTCTCACCCCGGTGATCCGGCTATCGAAGCCGGATATTACCTCAAGTGTTTGCTATAACAGCAGTTGTGCTGTGACTCTCTGCATCGTGATGCCAGACCGGCGTTCTCATCCACAAACAGCGCCGGTGTGTGTTCCGGCGGACCGACAAAGTGTCTGACGGTCGCCCCCAACACGCCCGCGAACTGCGTATCTCCACTGATCTCGGAGCGATGAACGGGATGAAGATTGGGTCGGTTGTCAAGCCGGATATGCCATGCTGGATCAGTCCGCTCTTTGTCGTTGTATACAGTTACCCTGATCCTTGAAAGCAGCTTCCTCCACCTTTAGCGTTCGTCTTTTACCCATCGTTTCGTTTTGAGCGCTTGCGGCGCTCGGCTGCCCATTGGTCGTTGGCCTGAAGTTCGGTGCCGGACCCGTCGATTCGCGCACTATGAGTTGGGAGGACAGTGCGATGGCGCTAAAGCTGTTGATACGTTTTTCGATCCGTCCCAGCAGGCGTTCAGCAGCCAAGCGGCCCATCGCTTCCTTGGGTTGAAATACGGTAGTCAGCGTTGGATGGACCATTGAAGCGAGAGGAATATCGTCGATCCCGACTATGCTCATCTCCTCAGGGATGGACACGCCGTGTTCCTGGAGCGCCATCATGGCGCCAATCGCAACCATATCGTTGACCGCCACAATGGCCGTGGGCCGGCGTTGTCTTTGAAACAACTCTTCGGCACGGGAGAAGCCACTCTCCAACGTCGTTTCCCCACGGAAGATCAGTGAATCGGCAATCTTGATCTTGTGTCTGGCAAGCGCGGTTCGGTAGGCCTGCAAGCGCGCCTCAACGACACCCTTGAGAGGCCCAAAATAGGCAATTTCACGATGACCCATCTCTACTAGGTGCTGCATCGCTTCCTTCAGGCCCTCGGGCACTTGACTCGTGATGCAGTCGAAGTCAGGCTTATCGGATGCGACTCCTGGGCCTAATGCGACGATAGGAAACCCCTTGCGCCCCAATCGAAACAGTGCAATTGAGTTGTTGTCGGCGGCGGAGAATCTATCGAATACAACGATAAGGCCATCGATGTACCGGTTTGCTAGCATATCGATGTACTGGGGCACGGCATTGTTGCTGCTATTCGGACTGCAAAGGACCAGCCGAAAATCTGCCGGCTCAAATACCTGTCGTACACCCTCCACAATGGCCGCATAAAAAGGATTGGTTAGTTCGGGCAGTGTAAGCGCGATCAGATGCGTACGGTTGCTGCGCAGAGCACGCGCGGCGGGATTGGGCTTATATCCCAGTTCCTTAATAGCCTTCTGAACGCGTTGTCGCGTGAGATCGGTGACATGGCTGCCTCCGTTTAGGACTCGCGATACCGTTCCAATCGCTACTTCTGCTTGCCGTGCTACATCACGTATCGAAGCCATCTTTCCCCTTGCATGCCCCGGCCCTTGATTGTGCAGGCCACATCCATCCCTCTCGTATTCCTCCTCGAAGAATAGCGCAAAGAAGGAATATGGAACGTAAAACGAATCAGGCAACACGAAGAAGTGGTAACAGTTATACCAACTCTTTCGCCAACCTGCCTCACCAAAATATCATCCAGAATCACTGTGGGACCCAACCTCGGTGTCTCTGCAGGCCATTCCTTCATCTGTGGCCAATCTTCCCCGACGTTTCTCCACCGCCTTACTCCGGCCACCAAAATTTGCGCATTTGTGTTGCCCATCCGCTCTAGCGGCCGCCTGGTCGGCTTCCGTTCCCCGCAGGCGCCATGAGCGGCCCCAAGAATCGCCGCCAACCTCACCAATACATTTGTACTCTTATCACCAGAAAGAGGAGACTCCCATGCGGACATCCTTTTCCCTGGGCTACCGAACTCTGCACCACGTCCGAAACAGTGATTACCACCACACGAAGCCGCCGTCCACGATGAGGTCGATACCGGTCACGAAGGACGCGGCCTTGCTGGACAGGAAGATGGCCGGGCCTGCCACCTCGTCCGGGGTCGTCATCCTATGCAAGGGCGTATCGGCGGCAAACTTCTTCGTCTGCTCAGCTACTTCTGGCCGCAGGTTCATGGGGGTCAGCGTGTAGTCGGGGCTAATGGCGTTCACTCGGATGCCGAGATCGGCCCACTTCATGGCTAAGCTCTTTGAGAGATGGATGACCCCGGCCTTCGATGAATTGTAGTGCACCTGCAGCAGCCCGCGATTGATATCGTTCCGGACATCGAGGCGATGTTAGCGATCGAACCCCGCTTTCGCGGGAGCATCACACGGTTCTCACTCCGGGGAAACCTCGACCTTCGGTGGCAGCAGCCAAAGCGTCGCAACGACCCCGATCAACACAAGAGAAGCAGCAAGCCGGTAATAGGCCACGGGAATCGCTGCGAGATAAAGCGAAACAGACGCGATCTGCTTGCCCCAACTGGCGTGCGCAGGCGCAGCACTCTGCGCGCGTATCTGGGTCCACAGCGCCATATATCCGAGCCCTGGGAAAATGCTGACCGCAGCGTAGAGCGCGGTGGTGAACGATGATAGCCCCTTCACGCCGATCCAGTCCGTGGCGAAGGGAAACAGCGAGAGAAAGAATAGAAACATCAGGTTGGCCCACAAAATACCATGGCTGACCGTTTCCACCTCGTCCACGAGATAGTGATGATTTACCCAGTAAATCCCAATCTGCACGAAGGTGAGCAGATAGAGAAAGATGGTAGGCAGCACCGCTCTCAGACCGGCTATGCCATCAGGCCCCGGCACCTTCAGTTCCAGCACCATGATGGTGATTATGACAGCGATGACACCGTCGGAGAATGCCTCGAGACGGTCCGAACTCAGTCCTTTTCTGCTCATTCTGACACCACCTTAGCACGGAGGCAGGTATCGACCATTTCGACTTATTCACCATGGTAGAGATACCAGCTGACCTGTCAGCCATCTCGTGACGTCGAACAAATGGGAACGAGCTGCTGTTACTCGGAGGAAGCCGCAAAGGGAGCCGTTGCGCACCCAGTCCTGAGCATGTACGCAGCGACTCCCCTTACCGGCTGTTCCGAGTAATCGCGCTCGTTCGGCTATGTTTGATGTCACGAGATATCTGCTGTTTGTCTTTTGCCTGATATCTATATGGGTGGATTCAGCGCGATCCGTAGCACTGAATGAGACGGCCCTCCAGGCTCTCATCCGGCTCAAATCCGAGACACGATCGAAACTGAATGACCGGGTATTCCCCTGCAAGGCTGCCGACTTCGTCCAAAGATGGTGGTTTCAGCCTGCCCTCAAAGAGGCCGGCATCACAGACTACGTCTGGCACTCCAACCGCCATACATTCTGTTCCTGGCTAGCGATGGAAAATGCCTCCCTGAAAGAGATTCAGGAACTGGCCGGCCACAAAACCATTCAGATGAGCGCACGATATGCCCACCTTAGCCCTGCCCATAAACTGGCCGCCGTTGAGCGGATTGCAAAGCCAGCAACCCCAAATCCTCCGGAGATTGCTGAGGAGCCCAACAGCCACCAGAACAGCCACCAGTCAAAATCGCTGCAAGCTAAACGGAGCAAAATTACGAATTTAAGTGACTCATAATAAATAAGTTATCGTGGTGGGCCCGGAGGGATTCGAACCCCCAACCAAGGGATTATGAGTCCCCTGCTCTAACCGTTGAGCTACAGGCCCGGATTGTCGGTAGCTATTTTATCTTGTTGATCTTATATCCATCTCTAGGGCGCCCGCTCCAACGCCTCTTTCGTCCTGGCGTCACGTCTGGTCTCGCTTCGTTTTTCGTTTCCTTGGTCAGTCTTACACAATCTCTCGACAGCTGCGAGTTCATGGGGCTGCGAAATGAGCGCGCCGCATGAACGTCTGCAGGGTCCGGCGCTCCAGCAGCTGCGGAACTTGCGTGATGTGAGTTGTTTGGCCGCTACCGGGGGATCAAACTTATTGAATAGAAATTGGACGCCCCATCGTTGGGAGTTCCAAAGAACCTTGAGTGATCCATCGGCAGCGAAGTGCACCGCGCCATAGACGAGAAGGCGGCCGTTCACTACGTTAAGCGTCCGTTGCTGAAGGATAAGACTCAGGCCACAACTTATGGCCAGCCAAACCGCCGGCGAGTGCGCCACAGGCAGTCGTAACCAGCATCTTTCGCCTGGATAGGTTCACAGCTTTGCCTCCTCTCAAATCCCTCATTATCTTTGCGAAACCCGCCTTGGTATTCCGCGGTCTGCGCGCTACAACAAAGTCGCTTGCACCAACGGTCTCTGCATGTGGTTCAACTCAATCATGCGGTTCCTTCGCTGTTTAGAAATGCCCCTGCCGCAGTCTTAGCGGAGCATCACCACGACGCAGCGGTGTGGCGGAATACTTAGTGAAAGCGGCAGTTTTCCCTTGCTGTCCGCCTGGAACGGCGCGCTGATTTCGACCTCGCGCCCATCCGCACCTGCCAGGTTCGCTACCGCGGACTCCTGCTGGTCACCGTAGTTCACCACCACCAGGGCGCGCGCCGCAGCCTCTTTGTTCTCGAAAACCGAATAGCGCACATCAGGATCACCCGAAACCGAGCCGCCGATGGTGTCCTTGAAGCGCCCATCAAAAAGCACATCCCGGTACTGCTTACGGATGCGGATCAGTTCGCTGACGTAACGCGAGAGGGGACGCATCAGCGGATCATCGAGCGAATCGTTATAGTGGCGCGGCGCAAGTGCCCACACCATGCCGTAGCGCATGCCGTTGTTCATGGGGTTGAAGTCGCCGGGACTTTCGCCGAAGATTGTAGCCTTCCATTCGGGGAAGGTGTAAAGCATCGCCGTAGAGGGCATATCGATGTCGCCCATGCGCAGATAGGAGACGTCGACATACGGCAGCACGCGGTCGATCCAAATCTCAGAAGCCAGGGAAAAAGCAGGATTGATCTGCCTGCCTTTCTGAAGCAGCTCCTGAAACGTGTCGAGCACTCCGTTGAAGAGTGACTTGTCCGGCGAGACCGGAAGTGTCGGATTGAAATCCAGCAATCCGACCAGATTCGTTTTATCGAGCTGGAAGCCTTCAGCGCCATCACGGATCATCTGCAGGTACTGGTCCATGAGAAACTTCCGGAACTCGGGATGCGCCGGGCTGACTGCCGTCATATTGGAGCGCGCAAGTCCCATGCGTGCGCTGATGGTACCCTCGCCCCACCCAAAGATCGGCCAGTCCTGCGCCCATCGCCCTTGCACTGCGTAACGGGACAGCTCAGTTTTGAACAGCGGCGTGGCTGTATCCGCCTCTTGCACATTGGAAAACAGCAGCGGGTGTACTCCCATGGCGTGGATATCCGCCAGCGCGCGGCGAAACTCTTCTGGCGTACCCAGGCGCGGGTTGGGCCTGTATTGCGGATAGCCGCGATCGATGCCGCCCATGTCCCACCCTAAGATTTCAAACGTGGTCACGCCATACTTCTTGGCATCGGCCGCCAGCCGGGGCAAATCGCTGAAACGGTCGACAATCACATCCTCGGGATTGGAGATTATTATTGACTGCCAAGCCATCTCCTCTCTAAGCCAGTCGGAAGGACGCTTTACGGTAAAGTGGCGATCAAACCAGTTACGGTAGATTCCGCTCGCGGTGTGCCAATCGCCCTCGTGCACCTGGAGTGCTACCGGGCCTGCGTGGAAGACGCCTTTGCGCAGGTAGGGCATGTTGAGCCAACCCATGGTCAGTCCAATCGGCTCGCCTTGCGGCACGTCTCCGGGTCCGGGCCAGTTGTCGCGAACCGAGGCGCTCTTGGTGAACGGCCGCATTTCAAAGTAGAGAGCAGAGAGACGTGTGTCAGGATCCTGGTTGGCATAGTAGTATCCCAGCCCGGCCTTCACGTTGTACACATCCATCCAACCCATCGGCATAGACCCTGGGTAGGTGTAGCCTGCCGCATCGTAACGGATTCCGAGATTGCCGCCTCCGTAGCCGCCGGCGCTAAACGAGTGGAAGAGGGCTGGCGCGTTGTTCGCGGTTACGCCGGGAACCATCGACTCCGTCTCCAGCCGGTCTCCAATGCCCTTCAGTCCGCCGAACAGGCCATACAAAACCTCCGCAAGGGGTCTGTCGGTAGGGTTATCGACTCCGATAGAGAACTGTATTTGTCCCTCGACCGCGTGAATTTCGTATCGTACCTTGACCGGTACCTGCTCTCCCTCTCTGCGCAGCGAATCGTAATAGCAGACCGCGCCATCTGCGGTGCTGTCGATCCGGCTCACCTTCTGTTCGCGGCTATTGAAATAGGCAGCTTCATAGCCGGGTTTGGGAAGCAAGAGACGGAAGTTCTCGCCCAGTCGCGGTTCGGAAATGATCTGGAGTGCGGGATTCTTCCAATTCAGCCCAACCAGGTCGCCGGACTCCGCATTCAGCTGCAGAGTCGCATTCGGAGTCTCAATCGTTCGCACCGTGGGTACTGACTGCGCCATCGTCGCCAGCGGAAGCGACAGTGCCAACAACCACAGGCCAATCTTGTAGAACGTCCTCATGCAATACCCTTTCTGTCGACCTGATCTTTTACCTGGGAATCTCGATTCGAAGAGCAATGTGCTTGCTCGAATGCGGGCTGCCTCAAGGCCGCTCGATCTCACGGCTGGAGTAGTGGGAGTGTAGAAGTGAAGACCATGTATTGCAAAGATGCCGCGTGCTTTGAATATCATCTTGGGCCTATATACGCCTCTATTGCCTTCCTTCGCGAGCCGAACTTCGCCTGAGGCAGAAGACGCAGTTGAGCCGTCGCGTGATTTCGAGTCTCGATACACCCTATTGACCGAACATGCTCCCTTTTACGTCTTGAGGCTCTTCGATTGCGAGGCCACTGCTACTTCTGCATCAGGACAACCGCCGATCGCGCGGCGACTGTCAGAATACCGGTAGATGAATGGGCCTCCATTGACTCAGGAGAAGCTAAGACATAGTTCTTTGCTCCGTCCATTTTTACAGTCAGAGCTTCTGGATCTCGCCCATCATTGACGAGCACTACCGCCAACTTTCCTGACGATGTGCGAAAGACGCTGTAGTCCCCATAAGGCTTTCCGTCCCTGGTTACAGTTGCCCCCAGAGTGTCACGGAACTCGGCGTCCCACAGATAGTCTCTGTATCTCTTTCGCAAGGCGTCTACCTTTTTGCCATACTCCAACGTGGTGCTAAAGTCTTTAAGGTCGCCTTTGAATTGGAATGGTTCATAACTCAGAATGTAGCGATCCAGCAGCGCCCGGTTTATGCTCTCCCGATCGTCGAATCCGTTGATCGCAATCATCATTGGGCGGAAGGGAGCAGCATAGCGCTCCGCCGGTATGTTTCCAGGCGAAATCCGGAAATAGGAGAGAGAGTAAGTTTGCTCTTCAAGGTCGTATGGATCCTCGCCTGCGAATAGAAAGTGGTCCTCACCGACGGTTTTTCCAACCATGTTCCGAAACAGGGCGCCCATGCGCAGGTCGCCAGGCCATAAGCTTGCGGGGGAATGGTGGCCGTGCGTCGTGGAGAAACAGTAGAAGGCACCTCCGTGATGGAATACCTCGTCATACAGCATGCCCGATGCGCCTAAGTCGAGAGTCTTCTGGAACTCTCTCCCAGAGAGATCCAGCCACTTCTGGTCGCTAACACAAGATGGTGCAAATCGGCGCGTATTGATTCCATTCAGTTGTTCCGGGGTCTGATATTCATAGCCGCGGAATTGATAGGGGATTCCATAAGGGTCGATGGCCACTTCATTGTGCAGTTCACTCTTGTACCAGTCGGTCGTGATGTCGGCCCATATGTATTTTTGAAACAGGATTACATGGACACCCATCTTTTCAATCGCCGCAATTGAGTTCTTCAAGTCGTCGATTGAGCCCAATCGAGGATCTGTGTCAAAGGATGGATTATCGCGATCCTGACCGCGATTGTTCCATCCAACCAGTTGAATGGCAGAGATACCGTTCTTCGCTGCTTCTTCAGCGCGGCGTGGAAGATCGCGATATTGCGTGCGCAGGTCGTCCTCAGCCGAATTGATTTGAATTTGCTGCCAGGAATTCACATCGTCTACCCAGGCAGGACTCGGAGGAGTCTTGAACCATGTGGATTTCCATTTTTTATAGATGTCCACACCGCTGTGCCAGTCGCCCTCATAGGGATTCAGAACTACTGTCGACAGTGGACCTGCCTCACCGGCATTGAGGAACGGGAAGTGCACCGCCCCCAGCACCATGCGCACAGGATGGCCATCGATCGCGTCCACCTTAGGCACTGTCTTTTGGTAGTTTGTTTCGTAGCCCGGCTTTAGTTCGGTCGTATAACTCACAAGCTCGCGAGCAGTAGTGTCATGCGTTCCAAGGTATAACCCCTGGTTTTGCGCCGAGATAAGGATATAGCGCACAAGTCCGTAGCCGCCATTGTTTGCGGCGAGTGTGGGATAGTTTGTCCCATACTCACCGAGGTCATCCGGCATGTTGGGATAAATCTGGGCGCGCACCATATTGCCGTAGCTTGGATATTCTCGCGTGAGGGACCCGCCTGGAGTTGGTGCCTTGAGGTCTCCCAGGATAGGCCATTCAACCGAAGAGACTGTGTACTGTGTGCGATTGTCGATCTTGCCGCTAAAACTCACCTGCGGTCCATTCAGTGTGATTGTTGCCTCAAAGCGGATATCCAGTTTGCCGGCATATTCGCTTTCCAGGCTGTCCCAGATCAAAGTCAGTTGCATTCCATCTTTTGACTTCACCGCGGATGCGAGTCGATTGCGCACCCCCAACACAGGGTTATAGGCTCGGTCAGGCATCGGAACAAACATGTCGAACGACTCCGCCATCTCGGCTCGAGGAGAAACAGACCAATGAGTGCGCTTGTTCTCGAAATGAGTCAGAGCTCCGGTATCTTGATCGAACTCGACAAGTATCGCGTCGTTTTCAAGAGAGATCCGTTGATGCCCTAGGGAATAGAGCCTGTCAGAATCGTGAACCGGCGAGTCCTCTCCGGATTTCCAATCCTGGGCGGCGGCTGGAGTCACTCCCGCGATTACGGCGAGAAGGAAGCAGGTAGTTAGAAATGAGTAGATGCTCGCCTTCTTTGTCGCAGGATTAATCCCTCGAAACCGCTTGATCGAAAATCTCTCCACGATATTCTCCTGTCCTTTTACGCGAAGCATGAATGCAATCCTCGATGAGTTGTGAATAGAGCCCATCGTAGCCAACACGAATCAGAATATTTCATATTTAACCTGAGTAAGCGCATGGCGTACCTTGCAGGAGAGAATGAGGTCGATCGGCCTGATAGCACCGATCAAAACGGCGCAGAGCTCAAAGTACAAGCCACCATTCTTTTGCGCGCCTTGCTATCGGACTGGAACTATAAACATCGAGAGACGGTCATGTCAAGAGAACGGTCCCTAACTTTTTTTCTGCACTAGGATGATCCCGAATAAGCAATCCAATCTATCGGCTTATCGTATTGATTGTAAGAATGTTGTCTAGACGCAATACGTTACATGCCACGGAACTGTTGACATCCACTTCAGGGCATGTATATCGTTATTCTTCATTTTGAGGGACCGGTCTCTTGATGCAAAGATCCTCGGAATGAAACAGAAACGGAGAACAGAATGAAGACTGCAACGTCGGTAAATTCTTTGACACGAAACGCTTTGGAGGCGGGCGAAGGAATCTTGAGGCTTGCTCCCACATGGGTTCCGAGGTCGTACATGCTTCCTGGACGGAGACTGAAGCTCGATGCACGAGATCTCTACGCCTATGGGACGCATCGTGGAGGAATTGATGAGCGCTGGTTCGCTTCCACAACGCCTGCAATGAATGAAAATCGCACTCCCGATGAAGGACTAAGCTTTGTCGTCTCCGAAGGAGAGCGCTTTACCCTGAAGGAATCCGTCGCGGCCGAAGGTCCCTCCCTAATAGGGGCTGCTATGTGGGACAAGTACCATCGCTGGCCTATCTACAGTAAGTTTTTTGACAATCTCGGCCCCATACCGCATCACCTGCATCAGAGCGAGGAACAGGCAAAGCTTGTGGGCCGCGAAGGCAAGCCGGAGGGCTACTATTTTCCGCCGCAGCTCAATG
>Ga0182014_10005535_pt1 | contig 13988 bp, 9 predicted proteins | sample 612S2DmetaG_FD_120489 | JGI IMG/M metagenome (GOLD analysis project Ga0182014, IMG submission 120489) | Permafrost microbial communities from Stordalen Mire, Sweden - 612S2D metaG | ecosystem: Environmental > Terrestrial > Soil > Wetlands > Permafrost | place: Sweden: Stordalen | collected... | reverse complement strand
TCATCCTCTACATCGAGTCGCTGCCCGACGCCCGCAAGTTCATGAGCGCGGCGCGCCACTTCGCCAAGACCAAGCCGATCATCGTGGTCAAGTCGGGCCGCACGGCGCGCTCAGCCCTCGCGGCCGCGTCGCACACCGGCGCCATCGCCGGCGACGACACCCTCTACAGCGCCGCCTTCCGGCGCGCCGGAGTGGTGCGCGTCGAGGAGATCGAAGACCTGTTCGACGCCAGCGAGGCGCTGTCGCGCGTCTCGAGCCCGCGCGGGCCCAAGCTGGGCATCGTCACCAACGCCGGCGGGCCGGGAGTCATGGCTTCGGACCGGCTGCTGGCCCTGGGTGGCGAGCTCGCCGAGCTGGCCCCCGAGACCGATGCCCGACTCAAGGAGTGCCTGCCGTCGTTTGCCGCCCGCGGCAACCCGGTCGACGTCGGCGGCGACGCCGACGCCGAGCGCTACGCCACCGCCGCGGCCGCTCTCATGGACGACCCCAACTGCGACGGCGTCCTGGCCATCCTTACGCCACAGGCGATGAGCTACCCCACCCAGACCGCCGAGTCGCTCATCCAGGTCGCCAAGCGCCATGTGCGCAAGCCGCTGCTCACGTCGTTCATGGGCGAGATCAAGGTCGCCGAGGGCATCCGCCTGCTGCGCACGGCCCACGTGCCGACCTTCGACACGCCCGAGGACGCGGTGCGCGCCTACCTGTACATGTACCAGTACACCAAGAGCCTCGCGACCCTCTACGAGACCCCGGCCGACATTCTGCCGCAGTTCACCCCCGACCGCGACAGCGTCAAGAAGATCTTCCTCGAGGTCTCGCGCCAGGAGCGCTCGACGCTCAGCGAGATCGAGGCCAAGGATGTGCTCGAGGCCTACGGCATCCCGGTCGTCAAGACCGTGCTGGCCACCAGCGCCGAAGAGTGCGCCGCCAAGGCCGAGGAGATCGGTTTTCCGGTGGCCGTCAAGATCCTCTCGCACGACATCACTCACAAGTCCGATGTGGGCGGCATCGCGCTGAACGTGCGCTCCGGCGCCGAGGCCGCCAAGCAGTTCAACAAGATCACCGAACGCGTGCGAGCGGCCAAGCCCGAAGCCAAGCTGCTGGGCGTGACCGTGCAGGCCATGTCGCGCGGCGGCTACGAAGTGATCATCGGCTCGCGCAAGGACCGCACGTTCGGCCCGGCCCTCATGTTCGGCATGGGCGGCACCGGGGTCGAGCTCTACCGCGACGTGGCGGTCGACTTTCCGCCGTTGAACCAGGCGCTGGCCCGCACCATCATCAGCGACACGAAGGTCTCGCAGCTGCTGCGCGGCTACCGCGGCGGCACGCCGGTCGACATGGACGCTCTCGAGCAGGCGCTAGTCAAGGCCAGCTACCTGCTCGTCGACTTCCCCGAGATCCTCGAGATGGACGTGAACCCGCTGCAGGTGCGCCCCGACGGCCTGCACGCGCTCGACGCGCGCATCATGATCGAGCCCAAGGACGTGCGCAAGATCACCCAGCCGGGCTCGCACCTGATCATCTCGATGTACCCGACCAAGTACGAGTGGGACGTCAACTTGAACGGCGAGAAGGTCGGGCTGCGCGCCATCAGGCCCGAAGACGAGAATCTCTGGCGCGAGATGATCGAGTCGTTCTCCGCCCAGACCACCGAGTATCGTTTCTTCGGACCGGTCAAGGAGATCACCAAGTCGATGCTGGTGCGCTACTGCCACATCGACTACGACCGCGAGATCGCCATCGTGGCCATCGGCGGCAAGGCCCGCAAGAAGCAGATGCTCGGCGTCGCGCGCCTGACGATCGAAACGGCCAACGCCGAAGAAGGCGAGTTCGCCATCGTCGTGCGCGACAGCTACCAGCGCCGCGGCCTGGGCAGCCGCATGATGAACGCTCTGATCGAGGCCGCTCGCGACCAGTACGTGCGCGAGATCTACGGTCACGTGCTGGCGGCCAACGGCGGCATGGTGCACTTCGCCGAGTCGCTGGGCTTCGACTTGCGCCCGTCCGACGACCCCGAGATCCGCAAGATCGTGCTGCGGGTGTAGCGCCACCGCGACTGCCGCCCTCATCGTCGTCCTGGTCGCGGCCGCGGTCCTGGCCGGCCTCGGCGTGCTGAGCGCGGCGCTACTGTGGCGGGCCCGGCGGCGCGCCCCGCGGCTCGGCGAGGCGCTCGACGTCGACGGTGTGCCGCTGAACTACATCGACAGGGGCTCCGGCCCCCCGGTCGTCTTTTTGCACGGCGCCAAGGGCTCGGTGTACGACGCCACGCTCTCCGTGGGCCCGGAGCTGGCCCGCCTCTACCGGTTCGTCGCCATCGACCGGCCCGGTTCGGGCTACAGCGGCCGGGCGCCGCATCACAACGGCGCGCCGACAGTCCAGGCCGACCTCATCGACGCCGCTCTCCAGCGGCTCGGCGTCGAGCGGCCCGTGCTCGTCGGCCATTCGACCGGCGCCGCGGTCGCCCTGGCGCTGGCGCTGGCGCATCCCGCGCGGGTCGCGGCGGTCGTCACCCTGGGCGGCTATTTCTTCTCGGCCCGGGGCGAGGGCGCTCATCCCGGGCGCATCCTGAACATCCCCGTCCTGGGCCCGCTGTTGCAGGCCACCATCGTCGTGCCGCTGGGCCTGACGCTTGCGCCCCTGGTGCTGCGCCACGTCTTTGCCCCAGGTCGCGTCGATGAGCCCTACGCTCGGGTCGCCACGAGTCTGGCCGTGCGACCGGGTCACCTGGCGGCGGACTCCGCCGAGATCGCCGACGTCGAGCAGGGCCTGCGCAAGCTCGCGCCCCGCTACGGCGAGCTCGGCGTACCGATCGTCGCCGTCCACGGACTCGCCGACGGCGTCGTTTCGTCGGGTCAGTCGGTGCGCCTCTGTCAGCTCGCCCCCCGCTGTGAGCTCGTGCTCGTCGATGACGCCGGACACCAGCCGCACTTCACCCGGCCCGAGGTCGTCCTCGAGGCCGTCGCCACGGCCTGGCGGCGGGCGGCGGGCGCGGCGCCGTCTTTGCCACCCGCCCGGGTTTGATTCGCCGCAGTCGCGCGGGTACACTCCGCGATGGCCGCGCTAGGCGGGGAGCCAGCGGTGCCCTGTACCCGCAATCCGCTACAGCGGGGCTGAATCCCCGCCCGAGGGGCCGTCCTGCGGGGCAGTCAGCCGACGCGCGGCGTCGATGGCCGGGCCCCACGCAATGGGAACCTGCGAACCCCGTCAGGTCCGGGAGGAAGCAGCGGTAAACAGGCGCTCCCATGTGCCGTGGGTCATCCTGACCGGAGTTTGCGCCCGGCAAAGGCGTCCGGGGGACGTGTTTCGACGGCGGGTGCGCGGCCTGTCTGGTTCATCGCGCGCGCGGCGCGCGGCCCCCGCTCGAAAGCGCGCCGCACGCATCTTCACCCGGTCGCTCTGCCCAAGGTACACTAGGACGTTCATGGAGCTCTCCCTCTACCGCAAGTACCGCCCGCAGACCTTCGCCGAGATCGTCGGCCAGGACCACGTCTCGCGCACTCTGCAGAACGCCGTGCGCAGCGACGCGGTCGCCCACGCCTACGTCTTTGCGGGGTCGCGCGGCACCGGCAAGACCAGCATGGCCAAGATCCTGGCCAAGGCCCTCAACTGCACCGGGCCCGACGCCGAGCACGTGGTCAGCGAGCCCACCGTCACGCCCTGCGGGGTGTGCGAGAGTTGCCGGGCGATCGCCGCCTCGACGGCGCTCGACGTGATCGAGATGGACGCCGCCTCCAACCGCGGCATCGACGACATCCGCGAGCTGCGCGACAAGGTGGGCTACGCACCGGTCAACGGCCGCTACAAGGTCTACATCGTCGACGAGGTCCACATGCTCACCAAGGAGGCCTTCAACGCCCTCCTGAAGACCCTCGAAGAGCCCCCGCCGCACGTCGTCTTCGTACTGGCCACGACCGAGGCCCACAAGATCCCGGCGACGATCCTGTCGCGCTGCCAGCGCTTCGACTTTCGCCGCCCGCGCGTGCACGACATCGCCCTCGTGCTCAGCCAGATCGCCGCCAGCGAGCACATCGAGATCGACGACCCGGCCATACTCGAGATCGCGCGCCACGCCGAGGGCGGCTTTCGCGACGCCATCGGCACGCTCGACAAGCTCTCGACGTTCTTTGGCGCGGCGGCCATCAGCTCGCGCGAGGTGCTCGACGTGCTCGGCGTCATCGCCTCCGAGCTGCTCTTCGAGATCATCGACATCGTCATCGAGCGCGACCCGGCGTCGGCCCTTTTGTTCGTGCAGCGCCTGGCCGAGCGCGGCACGAGCTACCCGCAGTTCATCCACGACCTGCTGCGCCACCTGCGCCAGATCTTTCTGGTGCAGTATCTGGACGACGTCTCCGACGACCCCGCCACGCTGCTGGCGCTGTCGCAGAACCTCGAGATCGACGAGCAGCTCCTCGACCGCCTGGCGCGCCAGGCCCACCAGCTCCCGGGCCGCGAGCTGTTGCGCCTGATCGAGCTGCTGGGCCGCGCCCAGACCGAGATCCGCGGCGGTCTCGACCCTCGCCTGCAGCTCGAGATGGCGCTGGTCAGGGCGGCCCACCCCGAAGTCGACCACTCGCCCGACGCACTCGAGGAACGCCTGCGCCGGCTGGAGTCGGGCAGCGTACCGGTCGCCGGCGCGCCGCCGACGTCGGCGGCGACGCTCGCTGCGGCGGCGCCGGCCGTAGCCGCTGCGGCAGCGAAGGTGGCACCCGTTCCGCCGGCGCCGGCCTTGGTCGCTGCGACAGCGCCGACCGTGGCTGCTCCCGCCCCGACGACAGCCGCGCCGAGCCCGCGCGACGAGCCGCCCAGCGAGGCGCCGGCCGCCGGCGACGGCACCGACGAGCCCACGGGCGGCGCCGGCCGCGTCAAACGCGCCTGGCAGCTCGTGCTGCAGCAGGCCGAAACGCAGAGCGTCGGCCTCTACGCCGTCATCAAGGACGCCCGCGTGCGCGCCGACGGCGAGCGCCTCGTCCTCGCCCTGCCCTCGAGCCTTACGCTCGGCAAGGCCTCGAGCCCCGACAACCGCGAGCTGCTCACAGCGATCATCGCGCGCACTACGGGCGACGCCCCCGACTTGCAGTTCCTGCTCGAACAGAACCCGGCCGAACCGGCCGCGCCCAGGTCGACGCCCGATGCCGGCCTCACCATCGCTCAGCGCATCGCCCTCGCCAAGCGCGAGCTCGACGCCAGCGAGCTACCCGACGACGACTGAACGACCAGAAGGAGACGCAGGTCCATGAACCCGCAGTACCAGAAGATGCTCAGGCAGGTGCAGGACATGCAGAAGGCCATGGCCAAGGCCCAGGAAGAGCTGGCCGAGGAGACCGTCGAGGCCAGCGCCGGCGGCGGCACGATCACGGTCGTCGTGACGGGCGCGCTCGAGGTCCGCGAGGTCCGCATCGACCCCGCGGCCGTCGACCCCGACGACGTCGAGATGCTGCAGGATCTGGTCATCGCCGCCACCAACGAGGCGTTGCGCGCCGCCCAGGCGCTGGCGCAGACAAAGCTGGGCGGCGCCACCGCCGGCATCGACATGCCGAACATCCCCGGGCTGTTCTGAGGCCGCGGGCAGACCGCCGCGCGCCGGCCGTCGCGGGCGGCTCGCCGCGAACAGATCAACGCGGGCAGATCGACGTTGTGCCGTCTGCCGGTTTTCGGTTATCCTCTGCATAGCGGATGTTTTTTCTCCGCAATGCCGAGCCGATGACCGCGCGCAAGCCGGCCACGATTGCCCAGAGGGACCAGTGTCGCTAAGATTGCGTGTTGGCGCCCGACGCGATTGTCGCCGGCGCCGCGCCACTGTGTCCCATGCGAGCGTGAACGTCTGTGCTGCTAGGAGTGACCATCGTTGTATTCACCCGCGGTTGAGCGCCTGATCACGGAGCTGTCCAGGCTCCCCGGTATCGGGCCCCGTACCGCGCAGCGACTCGCGTTCCACATGTTGAAGGTCAGGCCCGAGGACATCTTGCCCCTGGCGGCGGCCATCGTCGACGTCAAGGAGAAGATCGGCTTCTGCCGGCGATGCTTCAACCTCGCCGAAGGCGAGCTGTGCACGATCTGCGCCGACGCGCGACGTGACGAATCGCTCATCTGCGTGGTCGAGCAGCCGGCCGACATCGTGCCGATCGAGCGCACGCGCGAGTATCGCGGCCTGTATCACGTGCTCGGCGGGGCGTTGTCGCCGCTCGACGGCGTCGACCCCGCCGATCTGCACGTCGCCGAGCTGATCGATCGCGTCGCGGACGGTGTCGACGAGGTCATCGTCGCCACCAACCCGACGATGACCGGCGAGGCGACGGCGCTCTACATCGCCGACCTCCTGCCCGCGGGGGTGCGCGTATCGCGCCTCGCGAGCGGGCTGCCGGTGGGCGGCGACCTCGAGTACGCCGACGAGCTCACGCTCGGGCGAGCGTTCACGGGGCGGCGTGAGATGCGACATGACACGGCCTAATCGATTGCGGAGGACGAGGTGAAGACGGCGAGTCCAAGCAAAGACGCAACCCAGCTTCCGGCCCTGACTGAGATCCGCTGGCACGGTCGCGGGGGCCAGGGCGCGGTGACCGCAGCCAAGATGGTCGCCGAGGTCGCCCTGGGTCAGCACAAGCACTTTCAGGCCTTTCCCGAGTACGGGCCCGAACGCTCGGGCGCCCCGATCGTCGCCTTCACGCGCATCAGCGACGACCCCATTCAGATCTTCTCGGGCGTCGAGCACCCGCAGATCGTCGCCGTGCTCGACCCCACGCTGCTCGGCATCGTCGACGTCACCAAGGGCGCGCCCGACGACGCCGTCGTGCTGGTCAACAGCGATCTACCGCCGGCCAAGCTGCGGGCGAAAGCCAAGATGAAGGGCCGCCGGCTCTACACGGTGGCGGCCACCAGGATCGCCGTCGAGACCATCGGCCGCTCCATACCCAACACGCCCATGGTCGGCGCCCTCGTGCGCGTCTCCGGGCTGTTCCCACTCGAGAGCGTGGTCGAGTTCCTGCGCGCCGAGTTCGGCAAGAAGTTCCCGCCCAAGGTGGTCGAGGGCAACGTGGCCGCCTTGACGCGCGCCTATCAGGAGGTCCAGGGCGAATGACCGAAGCCAAGAAGAGCGCCGCCAAAAAGAAGCCGGCCGCCGCGAAGTCCGCGAAGGCCAGGGCCGGCGCGACGACCGTCAAGGCGGGCAAGCGCCGCTGGGACATCGAAGGCATCGACGACTGGGGCGCGAGCCGGCACGAGCTCGGCGCCACGATTCCCGACGCCGGCAACTCGGTCGACAACGAGACCGGCGGCTGGCGCACTAACGTGCCCACCATCGACCCGGCGAAGTGCACCGGCTGCATGCTGTGCTACTTCTACTGTCCCGACGCCTCGATCGTCATCGAAAACGACGTGGCGACGGGCGTCGATCTCGCCCACTGCAAGGGCTGCGGCATCTGCGCCGCCGAGTGCCCCGTGGACGCCATCACCATGAGCGTCGAGGAGAAGGAGTAGCCGTGGCTACCGTAGCGCCCATCCTCGCGGTCACCGGCAACGAGGCGGTCGCCGAAGCCATGCGACAGATCAACCCCGACGTCGTGGCCGCTTACCCCATCACCCCGCAGACCGAGATCGTCCAGATCTTCGCCCAGTACGTCGCCGACGGCAAGGTCGACACCGAGTTCATCACCGTCGAGAGCGAGCACTCGGCGATGAGCGCCGTCATCGGCTCCGCCGCCGGCGGTGCCCGCACCATGACGGCCACCAGCTCGCAGGGCCTGGCCCTCATGTGGGAGCTCCTGCACGTCGCCTCCGGCTACCGCCTGCCGATCGTCATGGCCAACGTCAACCGCGCCCTGTCGGGCCCCATCAACATCCACTGCGACCACTCCGACTCCATGGGCTGCCGCGACACCGGCTGGATCCAGATCTACGGCGAGGCCCACCAGGAGGCCTACGACAACCACCTCATGGCAGTGCGCATCGCCGAGCACCCCGAGGTCCGCACACCGGTGATGACCATGACCGACGGCTTCATCGTGAGCGGCGCCATCGGCCCGTTGCAGGAGCTCGAGACCGAGCAGGTGCAGGAGTTCATCGGCCCCTTCACGGCGATCAACCCGCTGCTCGACAGCGCCCATCCGGTGACCGTCGGCCCGTTCGACGGCCTCCACGGCTGGTTCTTCGAACACAAGGCCGCCCAGCAGCAGGCCATGGACCGGGCTCTCGAGGTCGTCGACGACGTCGCCCGCGAGTACGCCGAGCTCAGCGGCCGCCGCTACGACCTGCTCGACCCGTACCGTATGGACGACGCCGAGATCGCCATCGTGGTGGTCGGCTCCACGGCCGGCGCGACGCGCATGGTGGTCGACAAGCTGCGCTCCCAGGGCGTCAAGGCCGGCATGATCCGCGTGCGCCTCTTCCGGCCCTTCCCGCACGCCGAGTACGCCAAGCTGCTCGGCCGTTGCCGGGTGGTCGGCGTGCTCGACCGCGCCGAATCGTTCGGCGCCCAGGGCGGTCCGCTGTTCCTCGAGGTACGCACGGCGCTGTACGACTGCGACCCGCGGCCCAAGGTGCTGCCCTTCATCTACGGACTCGGCGGTCGCGACATCTTCCCCGACAACATCGAAGAAGCGTTTGCCGCGCTGCGCAAGGCGGCTTCGGCCAAGAAGGTCGACACCAGACGCCGCTACCTCAACTTGCGTAAGGACGAGGTGTGACCATGGCGATCAGAAGCAACGGCAAGCCCAAGAGCGCAGAACCACAGGGCGCGAGCCTCTACGAGGTGATCAAGGGCATCGACTTCGAGAAGCGCGAGCTGCTCGGCAAGCCGCGCGGCCGCGGCCTGTTCGACCTGGTGCGCGGCAGCGACGGCGCCCTGCGCTGCTACGCCTGCACGCTGTGCGCGCGCACCTGCCCCACCGACTGCCTGCAGATCGACTACTGCCCCGAGCACCCCGAGCTGCCCTTCGACGCGGCGGCGGCCAGGGCCGCCGCCATGAACGCCCTGCCGCCGGGAGACAGCTGCGGTTCGGGGTCGGCCTGCCTGGTGGGCGAGGAGCCCACGCCGCGCATGCTGCTGCCCGAGATCGACATGAAGCTCTTCGACGCGGTCGCCGCCAAGCTGCGCGACGGCTCGGGCCTGATCGAGGCCCTGCACACCACCCAGGAGACCTTCGGCTGGCTGCCGCGCCGCGCCCTCGAGGAGATCGCGGCCGAGCTCGAGGTGCCGTTCTCACGCATCTACGGGGTCGCCAGCTTCTACAGCCAGTTCCGCCTCAAGCCCGTGGGCAAGTACCTGATCGACGTCTGCATGGGCACGGCCTGCCACGTGGCCGGAGCGCCGCTGATCGTCGAGGCCCTCTCTCAGGAGCTCGAGATCGCCGTCGGCGATACCACGCCCGACATGCTGTTCACCCTGCAGACCGTCAACTGCGTCGGGGCCTGCGCCCTGGCGCCGGTCGTGCGCATCGGCGACGACGACACCCACGGCCGAGTCACGCCCAACGCCGCGCGCAAGCTCGTGCGCAGGCTCCGCAAGGCGGAGGTGGCGTGATGGCCGCCGCAACGCGCGAGAAGCGCATCCAGAAGGCGTTGGCCAAGGTCGCCGACGCCACCGCCTACATCGCCGCCGACGACAAGGCCGAGATCCGCATCTGCGCGGGTACGGCCTGTCACGCCTCCGGGCGCGTGGCGCTGCGCGAGGCGATCGTCCACGAGCTCGCCGAGCGCGGCCTGTCGGAGACCGTCAAGGTCGTCGAGACCGGCTGCCACGGCTTCTGCGAAGAGGGCCCCGTCGTCGTCGTGCGCCCCCAGGGCGTCTTCTATCCGCGTCTCAAGCCGCGCGACGTCAAGGCGATCGTCGAGACCAGCATCGTCGGCGACGGCGTCGTCGAGCGGCTGCTCTATCGCGACCCCGCGACCGACGAAGAGCTCGCCCTCGAGCGCGACATCCCGTTCTACAAGCTGCAGGACCGCATCGTCCTGTCGCTGAACGGCAAGATCGACCCCTTCTCCATCGACGACTACCTGGCCCACGACGGCTACCAGGCGGCGGCGCACGTGCTGGCCGCCGACGACCCCGAGGGCACGATCGCCCAGATCGAGCGCGCCGGCCTGCGCGGCCGCGGCGGAGCGGGCTTTCCGACCGGCAAGAAGTGGCGCTACTGCCGCGCCAACCCCGGCGACACGCATTACGTCATCTGCAACGCCGACGAAGGCGACCCGGGCGCCTTCATGGACCGTTCGGTGCTCGAGGGCAACCCCCACTCCGTGATCGAGGGCATGATCATCGCCGCCTTTGCCATCGGCGCCCACAACGGGCCGGTCGAAGGCTATGTCTACGTGCGCCACGAGTACCCGTTCGCCGTCGAGCGTCTGCGCCATGCCCTGCAGGTGGCCCGCGAGCGCGGCCTGCTGGGGCAGAACATCCTCGACTCTGGCTTCGACTTCGACATCCGCATCAACCAGGGCGCCGGCGCCTTTGTGTGCGGCGAATCCACCGCCCTCACCGCGTCCATCGAGGGCCACCGCGGCATGCCGCGCGGCAAGCACATCCGCACGGTCGCCCACGGCCTCTACGGCCAGCCGACCAACTTGAACAACGTCGAAAGCTACGCCAACGTGCCGTGGATCGTGCGGCATGGCGACGAGGCCTTCGCCGCCAAGGGCACGGCCACCTCGAAGGGCACCAAGATCTTCTCGCTGACCGGCAAGATCGTAAACGGCGGCCTCGTCGAAGTGCCGATGGGCGCCACCCTGCGCCATGTCATCTTCGACATCGGCGGCGGCATGCTGCCCGGGCGCCACTTCAAGGCCGTGCAGCTCGGCGGCCCATCCGGCGGCTGCCTGCCCGAGGCCCTGCTCGACGAACCGATCGACTTCGAGAGCCTGGTCGCCGCCGGCTCCATGATGGGCTCGGGCGGCATGGTCGTTGTCGACGACACCACCTGCATGGTCGACTTCGCCAGGTTCTTCCTCACGTTCACCGCCGAGGAGAGCTGCGGCAAGTGCGTGCCGTGCCGCATCGGCAGCCAGCGCCTGCTCGAGATCCTCGAGCGCATCACCGCCGGCGAGGGCGAGCTCAAAGACATCGAGCGCCTCGAGCGGCTCTCCGAGGACATCATCGAGGGCTCGCTGTGCGCTCTGGGCGGCAGCGCGCCGTACCCGGTGCTGTCGACCATCCGCTACTTCCGCGACGAGATCGAGGCCCACATCGTCGACAAGCGCTGCCCGGCCAAGGTCTGCCGGCCGCTGATCCGTTACACCGTCAACGAGAACTGCACCGGCTGCTACGCGTGCAACACGGCCTGCCCCACCAAGGCGGTCAAGGGCGAGCGCAAGCAGTTCCAGAAGATCGACCAGAGACTCTGCATCAAGTGCGACACCTGTCGCCAGGTCTGTAACTTCGACGCCATCACGGTCGAGACGGGCGTGCTGGCTCCGGTGGGAGGGAGGTCGAAATGAGCCCCACGGCGACCGAGACCCAGGTAACGCTCACCATCAACGGCACGCTCGTGACCGCGACCAAAGGCGAGACCGTCCTGCAGGCGGCCAAGCGGGCCGGCATCGACATCCCGGCGCTCTGCAACGTCGAGGGCATGGCCCCCTGGGGCGCCTGCCGGCTCTGCCTCATCGAGGTCGAAGGCTGGTCCAAGCTCCAGGCCGCCTGCACGACCTGGGTCGATAACGGCCTCGTCGTGCGCACCGAGACGCCGCGCGTGCGGGCCAAGCGCGAGAGCTACCTCAAGATGTACCTCTCCGACCATGACTCGTACTGCGAAGCGCCCTGCTCGTCGGCCTGCCCGACCCATATCGACATTCCGGCGTTTCTCGAGCGCATCGCCGAGGGCGACCTGGCGGGCGCCTCGGCGATCGTGACCGACGACCTGCCCTTCCCCGGCATCCTCGGACGCGTCTGCCCACGCTACTGCGAGCCCGAGTGCCGCCGCGGACAGGTCGACGACCCGATCGCCATCTGCGCCCTGCACCGGGCGGCCGGCGACAAGAGTCCGGCCAGGCTCACGGCCGGCCGCGACACCGGCAAGCGCGTCGCGGTGATCGGCGCCGGGCCCGCCGGTCTTGCCGCCGCCTGGTATCTCACCCGTGCCGGCCACGCCGTCACCATCTACGACCGCAACGACAAGGCCGGCGGCATGCTGCGCTACAGCATCCCCTCGTTCCGCCTGCCCGAGGCCGTCCTCGACCGCGAGCTCGAGCCGCTCTGGAAGGCCGGCGTACGGTTCGTCGACGGCGTCGGCCTGGGGAGCGAGGTCACCCTCGAAGGCCTGCTCGAAGCCGGCATGGATGCCGTCTTTGTGGGCGTGGGTGCCTGGCGCGGCCATGCCCCCCACCTGACGGGCGCCAAGGCCGCCCTCGACGGCCTCGAGTTCCTGCGCGCCCTGCGCGACGGCAAAAAGCCGCGCCTGGGCAAGTCGGTCGCGGTGATCGGCGACGGCGCGACGGCGCTCGACGCCGCCCGCTCGGCGATGCGCCTGGGCGCCAAGAGCGTCACGGTGATCGCCCGCCACGCCCCCGACGCGCTGCCGGCCGGCGCCCGCGACTTCGTGGCCGCCTCCGCCGAAGGCGTCGAGTTCGTCTTTTCGTCGGAAGCCAAGAAGATCAAGACCGACCGCGCCGGCAAGGCCACCGGGGTCGAGTGCGTCGCCCTGACGCCCGGGCCCGACGGCAAGCCGCGGCCCACGCGGGGCTCGACCTTCGTCGTGCCCGCCACCGCGGTGATCACGGCCTTCGAGTACGCCCCCGACGTGGGCGACTCCGACGAGGAGCTCGGCTTCACGCCCTGGGGCACCCTCGAGGCCGACCAGTTCACCGGCCGCACCAGGATCCCCGGCGTCTTTGCCGGCGGCGACGCGGTGTCGGCGGCCAAGTCGGCGATCCACGCGGTCGCCGCCGGCAAACGGGCGGCCCTCGCCATCGGCGCCTGGCTGGCCGGCGACGATCTCGACTCGCTCGAAGCCGACCTCGCGCTCTACGCCGGCCTGCCCTACCTCGAGCAGCTCCACGACGCCGACAAGCTGAGCGACGTCGGCCGGCGGCTGGTCGAGACCTCGCCGGTGTGGCTCGAGATGGGCGTCGGCGCCCCGCCGGCGGCGCGCGCCAAGATGCCGACCGTGCCGGCGGCCAAGCGCGTCGCCTCGTTCGACGAGGTCGAAAAAGGCCTCTCGCCCGCTCAGGCCAAGGCCGAGGCGGCCCGCTGTCTGCAGTGCGTCTGCCCGTCGAACGGCGCCTGCGAGCTGCAGCGGCTGGGCGTGCAGTACAGCGTCACCAGCAACGAGCTCGTCTATTCGGGCGCCCTGGTGCGCCAGGTCGAGCCGGCCCACGAGCACCCGTTCATTCGCCGCGACATGGACCGCTGCATCGCCTGCGGGCGCTGCGTACGGGTCTGCCGCGACATCGCCGGACCGGCCTGCTACGACTTCTCCGGGCGCGGCTTTGCCATCGAGGTCGCCACGCCCTACGGCGAGGCCCTGCAACTCGCCGACTGCATCACCTGCGGACGGTGCGTGACGGCCTGCCCGACCGGAGCGCTCACCTTCAACGAGCGCGATCTGCGTTCGTTTCGCAACGACGAGTCGCGCTGCATCATGTGCCACCAGTGCGTCGATGTCTGCCCGGCCGACGCCATCAAGGAGACCAACGTCTTCGAGCAGGCACGCGGCCGCTGGCACGAGCTCGTCGAGCAGGGCTCCAAGCTGGCCGGCGGGCACCGCATGTGCGCCGGCTGTGGCGCCCCGATCGTGGTGCGACAGGTACTCATGGGCACCGCCGACCCGGTGGTCGTCGCGGCCGCCACGGGCTGCCTCGAGGTATCGACCACGATCTACCCCTACACCTCGTGGACCGGCAGCTACATCCACACCGCCTTCGAGAACGCCGCCGCCACACTGTCGGGCGTCGAGACCGCCTTCCGCGCCCTCAAGAAGCAGGGCAAGATCGAAGACAACGTCAAGTTCATCGCCTTCGGCGGCGACGGCGGCACGTACGACATCGGCCTGCAGTCGCTGTCG
>Ga0182014_10005534_pt1 | contig 13993 bp, 14 predicted proteins | sample 612S2DmetaG_FD_120489 | JGI IMG/M metagenome (GOLD analysis project Ga0182014, IMG submission 120489) | Permafrost microbial communities from Stordalen Mire, Sweden - 612S2D metaG | ecosystem: Environmental > Terrestrial > Soil > Wetlands > Permafrost | place: Sweden: Stordalen | collected... | reverse complement strand
GGTTTCTTCGCAGGGGCTTCAACGCAGCACAACGCACCTGCGCGGGCACATTCACGGGACCTGAGGGCGCTGGCCCGGGCGACCACGAGCCGAGCCGTCGTCCGACCAGTGACCTTCAACGCGACGAAACGGCACCGGCCCGTCGCGAAAACTAGCCTTGGCGCATGGCACAGTACCGCATTGGCCAAGCCGCCGAACTCCTGGGTGTGAGCGTTGACACGCTACGCCGGTGGGCCGCTGCCGGGCGCATCGACGTCACCGTGGGCTCGGACGGCCGTCGCCACTTCGATGGCGGAGACCTGGCCAGGCTCGCCGTCGAGATCGCCGGCGATCAGACGCCCAGCCAGCCACGCGCGCAGTCAGCCCGGAATCGTTTCGTCGGAATCGTGACCAGAGTCGTGAAGGACAAGGTCGTCGCGCAGGTGGAGATCCAAGCTGGCCCCCATCGCTTTGTCTCACTCATCACGCGCGAGGCCGCCGATGAACTCAAGCTGGTTCCGGGGGTGGTGGTCGACGCGGTGGTGAAGGCCACCAATGTCGGCGTGGAGATTCCCTCACAATTCTGAGGTCTTCGTCTCGGCACTCTGCGGGCTACGTCGCCGCCACGTTGAGGTCGCTCTCGTGCATCGGGCCGTCAAGCACCGGCCAAAGAGAGATGTCGTCCGGCGCCAGGACGACCCGGCACCGATCCCCCACGCGCAGTTCGACCTCCTCGGTCGTTCGCGCTTGAAGTTCGAGATGGGGCGCCAGGGCCACGAAGAGGTCCACCGCCACGCCGACGTCAGCGACGTCAACGAGCGTTCCCACCAGCTCGTGCGAACCAGCCCCGTACCGATTGGCCGATTCCGATTCCGGTTCCGACTCCGGCTCCTCCGCCGCGACGACGACGACACGATCGGGGCGGATGCTCCACGCGACGGCGGTGCCCGCCCCAAGCTCCGCGCGATTCGTGGTGATGAGCACGCCGCCAGCGTCGATGAGCCCCTCGTCCACGACTGTCGCGTGGTGCAGATTCGTTATTCCCAAGAGCCTCGCCACTTCGAGCGATCCGGGTCGAGTAAACACCTGGCGACTCGGCCCCGACTGCAGCTCGTGGCCATTGCTTATGATCAACATTTCGTCGGAGAGAAACGCCGCCTCCTCGGGGTCGTGCGTCACGAGCACGGTGGCCAGGCCGGTTTCACGCTGAAGCCGACGAAGCACCCGTCGTAGCTCGAGGCGAACTGGAACATCGAGAGCCGAAAACGGCTCGTCGAGCAGCAGCACTTGGGGGGAGCTGCACAGCACTTGGGCCAGCGCAACCCGTTGGCGCTGGCCTCCAGAGATCTGCGAAGGGTACCTGCCCTCCAGCCCCTCCAGGTGGAGCTCGGCAAGCCAGTACGCTGCCAGTTCCGGGGTTGCCTCGGTGGCAAAGAGCAGTTGTTGCCACACGGTGAGGTGAGGGAACAGCGAGAATCCTTGGGCTACGTACCCCACGCGTCGTTTCTCGACTGCAACACCGCGCAGGGACTCTTCGCCGAACCAGACGCCGCCCGGCGAAGGACCATAGAGACCCGCTAGCGAGCGCAGCAGCGCCGACTTGCCCGAACCCGACGGCCCGAGCACCGCCAGATGATGGATTGGCGACTCGTGCGAGAGTACGAGATGAAAGGCGCCCAGGTGGTGATCGATGTCGAAGCGCACAGGTCGGGGTATTGCCATTTTCGGCGCCTCGCCCGTCGGCAGCGCCTTGGCGCTCCCCTTCAATCGGGTGAAGTGAAGCCGGCTGATTACGACGACGGCGACGGCGACGGCTATCGCGAGCGCGGTGGGCGCCAGCGTCGTGGGCAGGCCCACTCCGCTGAACTGGTTGTAGGTGTAGATGGGAAGTGACGTCGGGTTGTACGCGAGCACCACCACCGCGCCGTACTCGCCAAAGGCCCTCAGCCACGCGAGCAGCATGCCCGCGCGAACGCCCGGGCCCGCGACCGGTAACGCCACGCGCCAGAACCGCGAGACATCCGAGTGCCCGAGCGTCGTCGCGACGTCGAGCAGTCCCTGGTCGACCGATGCGAACGCGGCGCGCGCGGCGACGATGAGGAACGGGGTCGCCACGAAGGTCATGGCGATCACGATTCCAATCTTCGAGTTCGTCAGCCGTTCACCGGAGAGCCGACCGAGAAAGGTGTAGGGACCAACGACGTAGACGAGCAGGATTCCACTCATCAGCGGCGGAAGGGCCAGGGGGATTTGCACGATCAGCCCGACCACCGAGGCAACTCGACCCTTCGAGCGCGCCAGCACGTAGGCCAGGGGGACCCCGAAGAGGGCGATGAGCGCCAACGAGATCGTGGCGCAGCTGACCGACACCCAGAGCGCGGGCAGCAGTCCCGGGACGTGGAAGCCGCGTTGCGGCGCCGTGATGAAACGAACGAGAAACGCCACCAAGGGAAAGGCCAAGTACAGGACAATGAGACCGCCCAGTAGAGCCAGTGGGCTCTTTAGCGACTCCCGAGGCATTACGGCAGCGACGTCATGGTCGTGTTGCCACCAGAGATGGAGAAGACTCTGGCTGGGCTGATGGGCGTAATCCCGTTCGCCCTCAGAATCTTCTCACCGCTCGCCCCGATCAGGAACCTCACGAACGCCTTCGCGGCGGCTTCGTGCGGCGCATTCTTGAGTACGGCGACTGTGTACTGGGCCGCCAGATTCGTGCTCGTGAGCGGCACGGTCTTGATGTGCGCCGCCGCCGCCTCGACGGCGTAGAAGAATCCGGCGTCGAGTTGGCCCGCCTGCAGTTCACCGACGAGCGACGTCTCGGCGAACACGTTCGACGTGGACGTCGCGAGCGCCGCCAGCGAGGGGAGGTCGTAACTCGTGCCCACGCCGGTCAGGGCGTCGACCGCGAGCACGCCCTTGGGGTCGGTCGCCGGATCGGTTCGCCCGAGCAGGAATCCGCTGCGGTCAACGACGTCGTACCAGGGCTTGGTCTGAAGGTCCCTCGCGAACTTCGAATCCGGGTTGTAGCCGAGCACCAAGGGAGAACGGCCGAACTCGTCGTAGGTCGAGACCCAGCTTCCGTTAGCCGCGCCCTCGAGCGTCGCGTTGACAGTTGGCGAGGCACTGATGAAGACGTCACCCACCTCGGTGCCCCCCTTGATCTCGCTCGCGAGCGCCGATGACCCGTCGGAGAAGCCACTAACGGTGTAGCCCGTCGCCTTGTGAAAGGCGGGTGCGAGCTGCTGCTGCATCAGGTCGAGAAAGGATCCCGCGTAGAGCACGTCAACGGATCCCGAGTGCCCGCGCGCCGCGGTCGTGGCGAACGCCGATCCGGCGAACAGTCCACCCACCAATCCCGACGCGAGCAGTGTCGACAACGCCAGCCCCGCCGCGCGACGAAGGCCGAGAACACTGGGAAAGGTTCGGGAACTGTTGATGGCTGGCCACTCGATTGACATTGCTTCCTCCTCTGCTCGCGGAACTACTCGCCCCCACGTGTACTAGACGAAAATCTCTGTTCAGTTGGACTCGGACAACATCGTCGAACCTCTTGTCATCCTCCAGGAAGCTGCCAAGGTGTCGGGTGCCGTTGCGTCAATAATAAGTGCATCATGCATCATTTACGGTGCTAAATGCGAAATAAGGCAGCAACGGCGTCTCTCAGGCGTCAGGGTCGTAGTGGCGCCAGGCTGCCGATCGCGCCGATTGACATCAAATTAGGGTGGAGTTCGTGAATTCAAGTTCAACGCTCGACTGGGTGTCGGTCTCTTCGGCCCCGCTGTCGCAGGATCAACTGACCACGTGGGCCACTCGTCCCCAGTGCGGGGCGGTGGTCACCTTTTGCGGCACCGTGCGCAACAGTTCCACTACGGGCAACGACATCACGGCACTGGACTACGAGACCAGTGAGGAGTTGGCCGTAGCTCGAATCACTCAGATCGTCGCCGAGGCGCGTTCGCGGTGGCCGGAACTTGGAGCAGTGGCCGTTCATCACCGAATCGGGTTGGTCGAACTCGGCGAGGCCGCCGTCGTTGTCGCGGTCTCCTCCCCTCACCGGCGCGAGGCGTTCGAGGCTGCCCAGTTCTGCATCGACACGGTCAAGAACTGTGTCCCGATGTGGAAGCGCGAACTCTGGGATGGCGGCTCCTCGTGGAGCGAGGATGCGCGAACGATCCTCGGTGTCCACGACCAGTGAGTCGTGAGCTTCGCCGTCTCGGCGCCGACCAACGGAGGACGGCATGATAGCCCTCGATGAGGCGCAGGCGTTCGTACTCCACTCTCTCAGCGCGCTTGCACCCGTGGACGTGGCGCTCGATGAGGTGCTGGGATGCGTTGGCGCAGAGGAGCTGATCGCGCACGAACCGGTGCCCGGTTTCTCGAACTCATCCATGGACGGATTCGCCCTCCGCTCGAGCGACACGCTGGCGGGGTCGGTGCGGTTGCGGGTGACGGATTCGGTGCGCGCCGGGGACGTGTCATCGCTGCGGCTCGAGGGCGGAGAAGCCATGCGCATCATGACCGGCGCGCCCCTGCCGGACGGCGCGGACTGTGTCTGCATGATCGAAGAGGCCACGGTTGAGGACGGCGGACGCATGGTGCGGATAAATCGGACCATCTCACACGGTGAGTTCGTTCGCCGCCCGGGTGAGGACATCGCAATCGGCCAGGTGCTCGTCTCGCCGGGCGACGAGCTCAGTGCCGCGCGGGTCGGCGTGCTGGCGAGCCAGGGATTCACTTCGTTGTCGATGTTCCCCCGCCCTCGAGTCGGGGTGCTTTCGACGGGAAACGAACTCTCGCGCACGACCGGACCGCTGCGCAGCGGAGAGATCCGCGACGTGAACCGACCCTTGCTCCTCGCCCTGCTGCGCCACTCCGGCTTCGAACCCATCGACCTTGGCACGGTCGGTGACGAGTACGCGCAGATCAGCCGGCGGCTGCACGAGGCGGTCCGTGCCTGTGACGCCGTGGTCTCCACCGGCGGGGTGAGCGTCGGCGAGGTCGACCACGTCAAGGCGGTGATTAGCGAACTCGGCGGCGAGAGTTCGCGCTGGATGCAGGTGGCGATCAAGCCGGGCAAGCCCTTCGCCTTCGGAGTTGTCGGTGCCCGGCGTACGCCACTCTTCGGGCTGCCCGGCAATCCGGTGTCGACCCGCGTGAGCTTCGAGTTGTTCGTCCGGCCCGCCCTTCGTCTGATGGCCGGACACCTTTCGATCGAGCGCCTGACGCTTAACGCCGTGCTCGACTGCGCCCTGCCCCGGCCGAGCGACGGCAAGCTCCACCTCGTGCACGTGATCGCACGGGTGCACGAGGACGGCCTCGTACACGTCGAGAGTGCGATGCGCCAGGGGTCGCACCTACTGAGCGCAACGGTGAGGGCGAACGCCCTCGCGATGGTGCCCGACGGCGCGGGTCTCGCCGTCGGCGAGCACGTGCGAACGATGATCTTCGACGCCGATCAACTGAGCGCGCCATCGCCGTGATCCACCCAACACATCCGAGGACGACGCGTTCGCTTTCCGTTGGCTCTTCGCCGATCCGCCGCGGGCCGTCGGTGGTTCCCACTGGAAGTCCCCGCTGATGCGTACGCTGCGCCGACCGAGGCGAGCGCGTTGAGCCGTGTGCTTCTGCTCGGTCCCGCTCGTGAAGCCGCCGGACTGCGCGACGACCTGATCGACGGCGACACGGTCGGCGAAGTTCTTGGTGCGGCGGTGTCCCGCTACGGCCCGGCGTTCGAGCGAGTGCTGGCCGTCAGCCAGATTTGGGTGAACGGCGAGGTCGCCAGTGCGAACGACGTCGTTGGACGCTACGACGAGATTGCGGTGCTGCCACCGATATCCGGCGGGTGATGATCTCCTTCACCGAGGAGAACTCCTAGAGCGTGAGGCAAGATCGCCAGCACCGCCTCGAGGCTCTCGAGCGCCCCCGCGGGTGAACCGGGCGTGTTGAGTATCAGGCTCCTTCCGATGGTGCCGGACCTTGCCCGCGAAAGGGGACCGAGCGCACTGACCGACCTCATCGCCTCGCACAGTCCGGGGGCCTCCCTCTCGAGTACTTGCAGCGTCGCCTCGGGAGTCAGGTCGCGAGGAGAGAAGCCCGTCCCTCCGGTGGTGATGATCAGGCCGGAAAAACCGAGAACCTGTTCGCGCAGGGCCGCAACCACTGACTCGATCCCATCGGGCACGACCCGTCGCTCGGTGACGTCGAAGCCCGCCTCCTCGAGTCGTGACGCGAGAAGTGGGCCGGCTTGATCCTCTCGCCTTCCCGCGTCCACCGAGTCCGAGACGACCAGTATCTTCGCCAGGAATGTCATAGAAAAAGCGTAGGCGACCGAGTCCTTGCAGATCGTTCACCTCGCCGCTGCCATTCGTGGCGTCACGGGATCGGGCACGAGCCGCGTGGACCCTTCCAGCACGGGCATTGGTAGAGTCTCGCCGTGGACAGATTCCACCGCCCTGACGAATCACCACCCGATCTCCCCTTCTCGCCCGATCGAGATTTCTTGGATCTCCCGCTTCGCCGGGCGCGAGCGCGCGGGCGCATCACAATGCTGTCGGCCACTGCCGCCCGCGTCGCCGCGAACGAGATCAACAAGGGCGACGTCCTCGGAACGGCACGCTTCGCCGGGGTCCAGGCCGCGAAATTGGCGTCGTCGCTTCTTCCACTGTCCCACCCGGTGATCGTGAGCAAGGTCTCGGTGGACTTCATCATCGGCGACACGTACATTGACGTCGAGGCGAGCGTCGACGGCTTCGATCATTCCGGCGTCGAAATGGAAGCCCTCACAACGGTGACCGTGACGGCGCTCACGATTTACGACATGTGCAAGTCCGCCGACCGCACGATGATGATCGGGGACGTCGCCCTGTGGGAGAGGTCCGGTGGCCGCCAATATCCTTGGCATCGCGAAATGACGCCTGATGAGACGACGATCGATGAAGTCCAATGAGCCGAGTCTTCGCCTGACTCCTTTCGCCACGTCAACGCGGCGGGGACCGCGCTAGGTGTTCGAGAGCAACCACGCGGGCTGAACCCCCGCCCGGACCGATCCGCTGGACGGGCGTCGAACTCTAGCGAAAGAGGTGGTGGGCGAGCTGGACGCCGTCCAGCCGGGGCCTCGCCTCATGATGGTCATCGCTGCAAGCTCTCTTCTTCGCAAGTACTCGTTGCTAGTGTTCAAGCAGTTCTTCATCCAAGGTGGCGCACTTCAAGTGGCGCTAACTTCAAAGTAATTGCGGGCATGCGTGACCTCACAACTTGTACCTGACGTCCTCTCAATCAGCGGGCAGTGGCTGCAAGAAATGGAACTGCCGGCCCTCATCGAAGAGCATCTGGCGCTCGGAGACGAGCCCGACGTCGAAGTGGACGTCGTGGCGCTGGGCAAGGCATCGAGAGAGATGGTCGCGGCGGCGCGGTCGGTGCTCGGTCCTCGAGTGAGGCGTCAGCTCATCATCTGTGACCGCGAAAGCGCGGCGCTCGACACCGATGATCCTGACGTGCTGGTCGGAGAGCACCCGATTCCCGGTGAGGGAAGCCTGCACGCGGCACAGAAACTGCTCGCCTTCCTCGATGAGGCCCCCGCCAGCGGCTTTACGCTTTTCCTGTTGTCGGGTGGCGCGTCGAGTCTGTGTTCCTGGCCCGAGCCTCCACTGGAAGTCAGCGATATGCAGGGGGTCTGGACCGCGGCGTTGGCGGCGGGCATCGACATCACCAGCCTCAACAAGATCCGCGCGGCCACCTCTCACCTCGCCGGGGGCGCGGTGCTGCGCCACGTGCGCACGAGGCGTTCGCAGAATCTCATCATGGTTGACAACGTAATCTCCGGGGCCGAATGGGTGGCGTCAGGACTCACCTACGATTACGCGCCGCCACGCAGTGAAGTCGAAGCACTGATTGATCGCGTCGGACTCGACGGCAGTCCGCTCGGCGACAAACTCCTGGCGGCGTTCGACGCTCGCAGCGTCTCCATGACCCGACCAGTGACGTGTCTGCACGAGAACACCGTGGTCGCCAGTCCCGAGATGCTCTTGGCGCAGGCCGTCAAGGAGGCGAGCCGTCGCGGCTATCAGATTGTTGAAATGGGGAGTCACATCCAGGGCGACGTGCAGAGCGTCTGTGAAGAGTGGGCCGGCGTGCTGCAGCGCGTCTCGGGACTAGACGGCCCTCACTGCGTCGTCGGAGTCGGTGAGGTGACCGTGCAGGTGCGTGGCGGCGGCCTCGGCGGCCGCTGTCAGGAGTTCGCGTGGTCAATGGCTGGCGTCCTGGAGAGCCTCGGGCGCGAAGCGGCTTTCGCCGCGCGCTCGTCTGATGGACGCGACTATCTCCCAGGGGTCGGAGGTGCGTGGGTCGACACCTCCACGAAACAGCGAGCGGAGGAGGTGGGAATCGATTGGCTTGGTCTCAAGATGGAGAACGACACCTATCGAGGTCTCCAGGCGGTGGATCAGTTGCTGGACGGCGGGCACACCGGCTGGAATCTCTGCGATCTCTACGTCGCGGTGCTCTAAATCGGCACCGTTCGCTTCGTTCAAGCCTCTCGATCGTCGAACGTTGGCGACGTGTACGGCCCACCGATTCGCTGGTGAAGCTCCGGGTCGCCCAACGCCGTGCCCGCAATGATCTGGTGCGCGAAATCCTCCGCGTTGTCCATCGGGTGATAACCGATCGCCGCCGCCTCGGCGAGCGACATGATGCCCCTCGTGTTCGCCGAGACCCCCCACACCAGGCGAAATCCGGGCGAGGGGGTGACGATCGCGGCCTCAAAAAGCCGGGTGCAGTCGTCGGGCGACAACCAGTTCCAGAGCACCCGCTCGTCAGTCGGTCGATCTCGATACGATCCAATGCGCAGGCAGATCACGTCAATGCCGTAGCGATCGTGGTACAGACTGGCGAGGCTCTCGCTCGCCGCCTTCGAGACACCATAGAAGCTGTCGGGTCTCGCGAAAAGATAGTCCGGCACGGTGACGCCGGGCGTGTTCGGGTGAAAACCGACCGCGTGATGGCTACTGGCGTAGATCACCCGAGGAACGCCCGCCCGGCGGGCCGCTTCGAACAGGCGGAAGGTTCCGTTGATGTTCACGTCGAGGTACTCGTCCCACGAGTAGCCGCCCGTTGAGAGTCCCCCCAGATGGACGACCACATCCGCACCTCGACAGGCTTCAAGAATGGCGTCATCATCGGTGAACGACGCACTTATCAACTCCGCGTCCTCGCCGGGGGCGAGTTCGTGCTGAGCGGCGATGTCGAGGAGACGAAGATGGCGCCCGACTTGAGCGAGCGACCCGCGTAGTTGCGATCCGATTATGCCGGCCGAACCAGTGATGAGAACTGTCTGCGTCATTGTCACCCGACTCCTTGCTCGACCATTAAGGGTACCGATGACAGGCCGCGACCACCCGTTGCGCGGCCTGCAGACCCGTGCTCGAGAGCAGGCCCAGGTGGTAAAGGTGCACCTCGCTCATTCCAGCCGTGGCGTAGCGCGTGATCCGCTCCTCGACGACGTCGTCGCTCGACCATCCGCTGTCGAGCCGCACGTACGCGCCCACGTTGGTCGTGGCCCCGGAGAGTTCGGCGAGCGATCTGACTTCAGCCTCGCCGGTTAAGTCATCCCAGCAGTTCGCCACCACCGTGGTGACCTGCTGGAGCGACGCTCCACTGCCGACGGTCGGGAACGAGCCCGACGCCCATCTGCCAGCCGCGGCGTGCAGCGTGATCGTCGCGTCGGGCTGCAACGCACGCACTCGCTCGACGAGCGACTCGCGCAGTCGAGTCGCGATGCTCGCACGGAAGTTCGCCACCTGCTCGGCCAACTGCTCGCCGAGCGCCTCTTCCGGGGAGTCGACATTCGCGTCAATGCCGGTGCGCGTCCTTCGCGACAACTCGTCCACATCGATTCCACGCTCCTGAAGCCCGTTCTCGCACTCGCGACAGAAACAGAGCGAGAGCAACTCCTTGCTCGCTGCGCTCCACGAGCCGAATTCGGACTTGTCGTGAACGCCCGTGTGGCTCACACCCATTGGCCCGCACGCTTCGAGCACGACGCCTCGGCAGTTCGCCGAGCTGACTATCTCCTCGACCAACGTGAGGCAGTATTCCAAGACGTAGGGCGCTCGAGGACAGAGCGCGTACGAGTAGCGGTCGCCGAAGGCGTTTCGCACCACGAGGTCGGGATTCGCTTGACCCAGTTCGTCATGGTGCGTGAGAACAATCCACGCTTCAACGTCCACGCCGACCTGCGCGAGGCTTTTCTGGGCGTCGGCGAAGGTGTTCGAGCTTTCCAGCCAGGCGGGCTCGCTCGGAACAAGCCGATGTCCGCGCCAGGCTTCTGCTCGAACCGGCACGTAGCACGCCGAGTGGGGTATCTCAACGACGCGATGCAGCGGGTGCAGGGGACTCACCACTCGACTGGCGTGATACTGGCCGGCGAGCGCCACCACCCCAAGATTCAGCGCCGCCGCGCGCTGCGCCGCGGCGGGGTCACCGAGGTAGTCCCAGGGATACGAATAACCGACGACCTTCACCAGCGCGGTACCTTGCCGTCGAACGATGGATTGAACTGCTGCATGTAGCGCGTGTCGTTGCGCTGCGTAATGCCGCACGACAGGTACTGGCGGTGCAGTTTGTCGAGCGCCTCGGGGTCGAGTTCGACCCCGAGCCCGGGGCCCGTGGGAACGGCGACCGAGCCGTCCCTGAACGAAAGCGTGCCCGGGACAATGACGTCCTCATCCTTCCAGGGCCAGTGGGTGTCCAGAGCGTAGGTGAGGTTCGTCACCGCACTCGCGAGGTGCGTCATGGCGGCCAAACTGATGCCCAGATGAGAGTTCGAGTGCATCGAGAGTCCGAGATCAAACGTCTCGCAGATCTTCGCCAGCCCCTGCGAGTCGCGCAGCCCGCCCCAGTAGTGGTGGTCTGACAAGATCACCCCGACCGCCCGCTCGCGGATCGCCGGGGCCAGATCCTCGAAACCCACCACGCACATATTGGTCGCCAACGGCATCGGAACCTCTCGCGCGACCGTGGCCATTCCACTGATTCCCGGCGTCGGGTCCTCGAGGTACTCGAGCACCCCCGCCAGTTCCCTGCCGACTCTTATCGATGTTTCAACCGACCAGGCCGCGTTGGGATCGAGGCGCAGCGGCACGTGCGGGAACGCGTCGCGCAAGGCGTGTATCGCCAGTATCTCCTCGCGAGGATCGAAGACCCCGCCCTTCAGTTTGATCGCGCCGAAACCGAACGTCGACAGCATCCAGCGGGCCTGGTCAACGATGCCCGCGGCATCCAGAGCCTCACCATATCGGTCCGGCTGCTCGCCGGGGTGCGCCCCCCACTTGTAGAACAGGTAGGCCGAGAAAGGAACTTCCTTCCTCACCGCCCCCCCGAGCAGATCCGAGACCGGCCGGCCGAGCGCCTTGCCCTGAATATCGAGGCAGGCGACTTCAAAACTGGAGAAGACGCGAAGCACCGTGCCCGACGCGCTGATGTGTCCGGTGAGCCCGTGCGCGTCCCCACCAACCACCCCCGTCAGCGTCGAGGACGCGCGCGCGAAGATCTGATTCGTGTCAAAGATGTCCACCCCGACGATGGCGTCGGCCACGCGACGCAGCCGCTCCAGATGTCCCGCGTCGCCGTACGACTCACTGAGACCCGTGATGCCATCGCTCGTCTCCACCTCGAGCACGGAACGAATGGCGAACGGCTCGTGGACCCCCACCGCGTTGAGGAGGGGTGGGTCGCGAAAGGCGACCGGGGTGATTCGCACGTTGGTAACACGGGTAGGACTCACAGTCCTTGGCCTCACTATCGCGGCGGTAAAAGGGGCACTTCGGCGAATACCGGTCCGCAGAAGAAAGTTAACCCAAAAAAGTTACACTGGGGGCACTTTCGCAAACAAGAGGTTCTGCGATCGCTGACATCGATGAGAGGCCGCCATGAAGACATTTATCGAACGCGTTCGTTCCGGGGAGCCGACCAGGGGAACCTTCCTCAACCTCGGTTCAGCACTCGCCGCCGAAGTCTGTGCGTTGAGCGGTTTCGATTGGCTGCTGGTTGACCTCGAGCACGGAGCCGGAGGCGAAGAGGCTCTCCTCGGACAGATCCTCGCCGGCGCCATTCACGATGTTCCCGTGATTGTTCGAACCGAGTCGGCGGAGCGAATCCGGGCGGGACACGTTCTCGATCTCGGCGCGCACGGCGTGATGTTCCCGAGGCTCGACACGGTTGACGAAGTGGTCGCGGCGCTGAGCCACCTCCGCTATCCCCCCGAGGGCGACCGCGGCGTCGCCGGCTACAACCGGGCCCGCCAGTTCGGTGCCGACGCGCGAAGCGCGCACGAGGTGAACGAGTCACTGCTCGGCGTTGTCCAGATCGAGACGTTGCAGGCCCTGGAGAATGTCGAGGAGATTGCGGCCGCGCCCGGTGCCGACGTGCTCTTCATCGGACCGAGCGACCTGTCAACGGCCCTGGGCGTCGCCGGACAGTTGGAGTCACCCGAATTCCTCGCCGCCCTGGACCGCGTTGACCGAGCCGCGCGAGGCGCGAAGGTCGCCGCGGGCATTCTCACTTCGGATCCGGGCCGCACCGATTGGTACCACGAGCACGGCTTCTCCTTCGTTGCCGTTGCTTCGGATTCCGCGTTGCTGAGGTCGGCCGCGACGAGCGCCGCGTCATCGAACAAGTCGTAGAAGGAGGCCCTCATGAGCGCTTCGGATTCCACGGACGCCGCACCCAAGGAGCGCATTGGCTTCGCCGGGCTCGGGACCATGGGCGCCTTCATGGCGGCGAGTCTCGCCCGGGGCGGATTCCCGCTCGCGGTGTGGAACCGCACGCCGGGGCGCGCGAAGGATCTCCTCGAGCTGGGCGTCACGGAGGTCTCGAGCCCCGCCGAGCTCGCGAGTTCGTGCGACATCGTCGTCATGTGCCTCACCGACTCTCCCCAAGTCGAGGCCGTCCTCTTTGGTACGAACGGAATTGCGCAGGGGCTGCAACAGGGTTCACTGGTCATCGACTGCTCGACTATCAGCCCGACGCGGGCTCGCGAGTTCGCCGACCGGCTGAGCGCCCAGGGTGTCGCAATGCTCGACGCCCCGGTCTCGGGCGGCTCGGAGGGAGCGAAGTTGGCGACGCTGACGATCATGGTCGGCGGAGAGACCTCGGACGTCGAGCGCGCGAGCGACGTGCTCCAGGCGATGGGACGAACGGTCAGTCACCTCGGACCCCTCGGCGCGGGCCAATGGGCCAAGGCCATCAACCAGGTGATCCTGGCGGGAACGTACCTGGGTGTTGCTGAAGGGGTGACCCTCGCCATCAAGGCGGGCCTCGACGCCGAGAAGGTCGTCGAGGCCCTCGTGGGCGGCGCCGCCGGGTCCTGGGTTCTTCAGAACCGAAGCGGGAGAATGATCGAAGACGACTATCCCATTGGCTTCAAGATCTCCCTGCACCGCAAGGATCTAGGCATCGGCTTGGAGCTGGCCCGCGACGTCGGCGCGGTCCTTCCAGTCACTGCGCTGGCCGCGACGTTTGAAGACGGGTTGATCGCCCAGGGCCACGGCGACGATGACAACTCGGCGCTCGCTCGAAGCATTCGCAAGCTTTCTGGTCTCTAACGGCCCTTCACCCACTGCACTAGACGGATCGCCACTTGGGATTCGTTGCGGTCCCGTCGAGGCTCTGTCGTCCCGGGATCGAGAATTTGACGAAGTGGAACGGCACCCCTCCTCGTCATGAGGATCAGGCTGGCGCTGCGCAGTCGCAGGACGGTCCGAGTCGCAAAACCGAGACAGCAACGTCAAGCTTCGCTCCACGGTCGTACGACTGGTACTGTCACCAACGAGACGTGTTGGAGAGAAAGGGTAGCCATGGTTGTGGTCGTCATCGTGGTCATCGTTGTCCTCATTCTGATCCTGGGCCTCTGGGCGGCCTACAACACCCTCGTCAAGAAGCGCAATCGGACCCAAGAGGCCTGGTCTGAGATCGACGTCGAGCTCAAGCGGCGTCACGACCTCATCCCCAACCTGGTCTC
>Ga0182014_10005533_pt1 | contig 13993 bp, 10 predicted proteins | sample 612S2DmetaG_FD_120489 | JGI IMG/M metagenome (GOLD analysis project Ga0182014, IMG submission 120489) | Permafrost microbial communities from Stordalen Mire, Sweden - 612S2D metaG | ecosystem: Environmental > Terrestrial > Soil > Wetlands > Permafrost | place: Sweden: Stordalen | collected... | reverse complement strand
TCTTGCCGCTCACGATCCTTGCGCGTTCCCATTGCCATGACCTGATTCTACAAATGACTCCTGTGGAAACCTCTCAATTCTTTCGTGCAGGTATCTTGACTTTCACCACAGGCTGTTAAGCAGGCTCCCGCGCGGGTGAGCCATCCGGATCTGAGATGGGCGGCTTGACTGTTCTCTGGCTTTTCCAGTCCGGCGTTCGAGCCATATAGAGAAGCCCGAGGATGACGAACAACCAGCCCGAGACCGCGGGACGGGGAAAAGGGTAATCCACGCACGCATGCAACATGATCGCAATCAGCCCCAGCCCCCAGGGATTTCGAACGGCCGCGGGAACACAAGCGGCAAATGGGATAAACACCAGCAGCAAAAAAGGAACTCCACCGTCGGCGGCAAACTCAGCCCAGTCGTTGTGGGCGTGGTTGGCGTAAAACGGGAAATCCTTGATTGCGTATCGCTGATAGACCTCCGGGAATGTCCCCAGACCATAACCGGTCAGCGGCCGCTGCTTGGCCATGTCCGCCGCAGCCACAATGAACTCGCGGCGCACAACATACGGGTCATTCTGCTGAAAACGCAACCAGACGCGCTCCCATCCCACAACGAGAGTGAATATCGCCGCAAGTACGGGGACCATCACCAGGATTGCCGTAGTTGAGCGGGAAGGCAGGCCCGTCTCCGGATCCCGCAACTTCACGAGCCCTATTGCCAGCATGGCCAGCAGTTCCGCCGTGCAGAGCGCCGTGCCCGCACGCGAAGCCGAGCCGATCACAGACGCATAGAGAATACCTCCGGCAAGCGCATACCACCAGGATCGCCAGCCCTCGCGCAGGGCCCGCCAGAGGGCTATAGGCAGGGCCAGCTCCACGAACTGCGCGTAGGCGCTGTAGGACGGAAATGTTGCGAAGACGTCCGGATATCCGGTGGGGAATATCCAGAGGACGCGGCCCTCAGAGGTAAAGAGCTGTGTGAGACAGAGCACAGCCAGCGCCGTCGCGAAGAGGAGAAACGCGCTGAGGAGGTTGCGCCGGGCTGTCCGGGTACGGGCGGCAATCTGGCTCAAAAAGAATACCCCGCCGAGAGCGCCCCAGCGCAAGACAGCTTGGCGGGTCTCGACGCTGGATGCGGTAGTGTGCGCAAGGATCTGGACCAGGCCCCAGATGGGGATCAGGTACACGAGCCACGGCGCCAGGCCGCCGGCCGTGTGTTCGTTCCCGCGGAATATGCCCATCACGAGGTACACGGCAAGAAGGGCAAAGATGCCGATCTGAAAGGACTGAAGCGCCCAGGCATCCCGCAGAAAGACGGTTGCGGTGGAAAAGACAAGCAGGAGAAACAGACACACACCGACGACTGTCGGCGTACGCCGGCTGGCCGTGACTGCCGGGCGATTCAACCCGGAATCAGCGCGAATGACTATGACTGGCAATGCGACCATTGTATGCCACAACGTTGCTCTGTTTGCAAGTCGGGCTTGAATACGTCGCAGGACCATGACGCTAAACGCATTGCTTAATGCGACGGCAAAACACCCTCGACCGCGGAAGTGATGGCCTGCGCCCTTCATACATCCTGAGCGCTTTCAGCATCGATCCCTCTGTGCGGCGGTCTTCGAAAGCGAAGAGTTCACTCTCTCGGGGTGAAGCGAAATGTTCGCTTCAACTGCGGCCGATTACATCCCCTTGAATTCAGGATCGTCCAGCGCGCAATGCGTCAACGGATTTGCAGTTTCTAATGAAGTGGCCTCTAATGAGCCACAACTAAGCCAGCGCTGTGTTCCGCCGATAACTCCGGCAGCCGCAAATGTTAGGCGGCTGGAGGGCATCATGAACGCAATGCACGGAACTATGCTGGGCCTGGTGGTAGCTATGGGAGGATGGGTGTGCTCCGCGCAGCAGGCTTCGATTCCATTCGGGCAGCTCGAAGGCAATGGGCAACTCTCTGCAAGCAGCTTCTCCACAGGAGTTACCCCTTCGGAGCCATTCGTCACGGGCTTTGTGCGTATGCCTCCCGTAACAGTTCCCCGAACCCTCGGCTCAAGCTACTTCTTGCTCAACGGAGTCCACCTGGGGACGGCGGTCTTCGACATGGAAATGACACAGCACTGCATCGCGACTCACCAATGCCGGGAGGGCAACCCCCTGATGCCCTCGTCTTTAGCGGGCCAGCTGAGCGTGGATTTCGCGCTCGTTGGCTACGGCTCATTCGTCAGCTACCGGCTGAAGAAGCATGGATCCAAGTTGTGGTGGATTTCGCCGGCGACCGGTGTGGCGGCTCACAGCGTGGGCGCCGCAACAGGACTTGCGCACCGGTAGATTTCATTACGTGTGGTCATCGCCAAACCTGGCATGTTGAGTCTTACAGGGCAATGGAGATACGTCGCCCAAGTATCCAGCTTCGAATCCCGGCAGGCGTCGAGAGAGCAAAGGAGCACTCCAGAGTTCCATCCAACACACGCCCTGCCCGGGAGAACAAGAACATCTCCTCATCAAGGCCATAGCTCATCCAAATCCAGAGACTGACCCCTACAGATCCCGGAGCGGGAGGCTCAGTCTCGGCTGTTGCGGCAAACCGGCGACCGAGTTTTCCGATGGCCAGAGATGCTATCCTGCCGGGGTGGTGACGAACAGGTCAAACCAGCCAGGAGAAGTGTCAATCATTGGCGAGTCTCCATCGATACAACCAACATCTACGCCGAGGTCGACCTCCAGCGCAAAACGGAAGTGCTCGCCCGCTCCAACGCGCTCCACACGAATCGACCTGCTATCGCACGCCGCCTTTATTCAGCGGTGCTGCCTGTGACAAGCGGGTAGAAGACGGCTCGAAAGTTCGGGCGATCGTGAACCGAGCATAAGGAATGGCCACGCGGGAAGAGGTGTATGCCCAAGCGCCTGAGGCCGGCACGCTTCTGGGCGGACTGGAGAGCAATGGGGGTGTCGAAGCAGTGCTACGCCGTCGAGGGTCTCACTTGAGAGAAGAAACAGGTTGTTTTCCAAAGGGAACGGGGGTACAATCGCCCGCGGCTGGGACAAGATGGAATTTCCGGCTAAGAAAGGGGATTCCAGTGAACACGGCTGCTCAAAGAACGATGGTTTTTGGAAAGTTGTGCGGCCGGATAGCGCTGATTGCGATGCTTGCTCTTGCCGTGCGGGCGGGCGGGCAGAAGATACTCCCGGGGAGGATACTCCCGGGTTGGACCGTGCCCTTTCCGCCCCATCACATTGCGGGCAATCTTTACTATGTGGGCAGCGAAGACCTGGCTTCGTACCTGATCGTCACGCCCCGGGGACACATCCTGATCAATAGCAGCCTCACGGAGTCAGTGCCGCTTATCAAGACAAGTGTGGAACAGCTGGGCTTCCATTTCAGCGACATCAAGATCCTGTTAATCAGTCATGCGCATTACGACCATGCCGAGGGGAGCGAAACGGTGCTGAAGATGACGGGAGCTAAGTATTACGTAATGGACGCGGATGTGCCGACGATAGAGTCGGGCGGCAAGGAGGATTTTCAATACGGACGAGACATGTGGGCGCATTTTCCGGCCGTGAAGGTCGACCGCGTGTTGCACGATGGAGACAAGGTTGAGCTTGGGGGTGCGGTCCTGGTGGCCCACCTGACACCAGGCCACACCAAGGGAACGACGACCTGGACCATGGACGAAACAGAGGGCGGCAGGACGCTGCATGCAGTCATCGTTGGCAGTCCGAATGTGAATCCCGGCTACAAGTTGGCGGGGAACAAGAGCTATCCGCAAATCGCCGAAGACTACAAGCATGGTTTTGAAGTGCTCAAGAGCTTGCCTTGCGATGTTTTTCTGGGCGCGCACGGCAGCTATTACGGACTGAAGGAGAAATATGAGCGCTGGAATGGTGGAGACCTCGACGCTTTCATTGATCCCAGCGGCTACAAGAGCTTCATCGGCGATCGTGAGCATGCTTTCGAGGCAGAATTGAAGCGTCAGTCAACGGGAATGCAATAACGGCGAACAGGAGTTAGTTGGCTGCTTATCTCATATCGCGGGGCCCGCAAAAGCAGCGCAGGACCCGCGTGCGGGCCAAGGGGAGGCTCAAAACGGAAATCACGGCCGATACAATCCCGTGCTCAAGGAAGGAGGCTGTCTCCATGGACGTTTTTCCGCGCCTCGCGGCAATTATTGGTGTGCTCACGTGTCTCACCGCGGCATCGGTAGCACACGCGCAACAGGAATTCCCGCCACCCCAGGGCAAAGGGCGCGTGGTCGTCCTGGCCTCCGGCGAGTCCGGCCCGGGGCACTACACCACTGTAGCCCGTGAGATCGCCGAACTCGGCTACGACGTTGTGCTGTACGACGGCAATCTGCTGCTAGGAATACACGGGGACAGTGTGAAAACGGTCATCCTGGAGGCGCAGCAAATGCCGCACGCGCTTCCTGGCAAGGTCGCTCTGGTCGGCTTCTCTGTCGGTGGGGGCATGTATCTTTATTTCGCCACGCAATGGCCCGATCTGGTCTCGGGCGAAGTGCTCTGGTACCCCTCCAACAACTTCATTCACGATCCGCCCGGTTTTGCGAGCAGATTGAAGGTGCCGCTGCTTGTGTTTGCCGGTGCAAAGGACCACTTCCACGATGGGTGCTGCATGGCCGACAGGGATAGCACGCTGGCGGCGGCGGCAACCGCGGCCGGCAAGCCGTTCCAACTCATCGTCTACCCGGATGCCGATCACGATTTCGTCAACGGTGGGGATCGCTACAATCCCAAAGACTATGCAGATGCCTTTCAACGGACGGCAGACAGTCTCAAGGTGTATTTGGGCAACTAGCGTGAGCTTCTCAAAAGGCCGGGCCCCAGGGGAACGAGCATGTCGCACATTTTCATCAGCCACTCAAGCCGGGACGCCGAGCAAGCGGCGCGCCTGCTTACGCGCCTGCACGCGCATGGTTTTATCGAGACCTTTCTCGACTTCGACAAGCACGCAGGTCTCTCGCCCGGTTCCGACTGGGAACGCACCCTCTACAGAGAAATTGCCGGTGCCGAAGCGGTCATTCTGATTCTGACCAAGAACTGGTTCGACAGTAAATGGTGCTTCGCGGAATTCACCCAGGCGCGCGCGCTCGGCAAGGCGATCTTTCCGTTACTCGAGACGCCAACCGGGGAAGCCTTCGTTTCAAGCGACATCCAGCATCTGGATCTTGTCAAGGACCGCGAAGGCGGTCTGGCAAGCCTTATGGTGGAATTGACCGAGGTTGTGGTGAATGCGCGCGGCGGGTTCGAATGGGACCATACGCGGCCGCCATATCCCGGAATGCTTGCCTTCGATGAGGCCGACGCGGCGATTTATTTCGGCCGCGACGACGATACCCGCCGATTGATCGAACGGCTCAACGCAAGGCGGGCGCAAGGCGGGGCCAAGCTGGTAGCCGTGCTGGGCGCGTCCGGCTCGGGAAAATCCTCGCTGCTCCGGGCCGGAGTATTGCCTCGGCTCAAGCGCGACAAACGCAATTGGATCGTGCTGCCGCCATTCCGTCCGCAACTTCATCCGCTTGAAGAGCTGGCCCAGGCCGTAGCCGTCGCGCTTGGGTCCAGCGCCGACTGGCGGCACTGGCGCGATGCCTTTGCGACGGGGGATCTCACGCGCACGCTTTCGGACCTTGCCCGCGACCTTCGCGCCTCCCGCGGCTCGAACGAGGCGCAAATTCTGGTCACGGTCGATCAGTCCGAAGAATTGTTCGGCGCATCCGAGAAAACCGGGGCTGAACAGTTTCTGCATGTTCTGAACGGTCTACAGGATGAACGCCTGCCCTTCCTCGTGGCCATGACGTTGCGCTCCGATTATCTGGGCGAGCTTCAGCGAGCGCCCGCTCTGACGGCTCCCTTCGAGGAGTTTTCTCTCAAGCCCATGCCCCTGGCGCGGGTGCGCGACATCATTGAAGGCCCGGCTCGCACGGCCGGCCTGACGGTGGACGACGCTCTGGTCGCGGCTGCCATGAAGGATGCTGCGACCGACGACGCGTTGCCGTTGCTGGCCTTTGCGCTCCGCGAACTCTACGACCGCTTCGGTCGAAAAAAGCACCTCACGCTCGAAGCCTACCGTGCGCTGGGCGATGACGCCGGGCAACTTTCGCCGCTCGAAAATGCAGTGCGCCGCAAAGCCGACGAAGTCCTTGCCGCCGCCAAGCCCTCCCCTGAGGATTTGCAGGCGTTGAAGGAAGCGTTCGTGCCCGCAATGGTGCGGGTGAACGCCGAGGGCGAATACGTGCGCCGTCCGGCCCGCATCGATGTGTTGCCCTCAAAGGCCCGGCCGCTGATGGAGCGCTTGGCCAAAGCGCGCCTTCTCGTCATTCAGAAGGAGCAGGAGGAGACGATTGTCGAGGTGGCGCACGAGGCGCTGTTGCGCAAGTGGCCGCTGCTGCGGGGCTGGCTCGACGAAGAACGCGAATTCCTGATCGGCAAGGATCAACTCGAACAGGATTTTCTCGATTGGGGGAAAGCGCCCGCCCACGAGAAGACCGAAGCATTGCTCTCCGGCCTGAAGCTGACGCGGGCGCGAACCTGGTTGGTAGAAAAGCCGCTGCAACTCAGCGAGGGCGAACGCAAATTCATTCAGGCCAGCATCGCACATCAGGAGGCGGAGGCGGCGCGGCGAGAGCGGTTCCGCCGTCGCGTGCAGCAAGCGAGCGTGTCCGCCGCCTTGGTGCTCGCCGTCTGCCTGGCCGGAGCGATTTGGGAATGGTGGATCGCCAAAGCACGAGAGGCCACGGCTGAATCGCGCGAGCTCGCTGCCAGGGCCGAGCAAATGGTCGGGGCTGGCGGCGATCTTGGCTTAGCGCTCCGGACGGCGGTGCAGGCCGCGGAGCGGTCGCCGACGGACCAGGCTGAGCACGCACTGAGGACGGTGCTTGCGGGACCTCTCGAACGCGTCATTCTGCATCATGGCGCCCCGGTATATGTGGCCGCGTTCTCGCCCAATGGAAAGCTCATCCTCACCGCCGGCGCTGACAATACCGCGCGGGTGTGGGACGCCGTAACTGGGCATCTGCCGGCAACTCTAACCGGGCATATCGGTCCGATCAACGATGCCGCGTTCTCGCCTGATGGAAACCGCATCGTCACCGCCAGCGATGACGGCACGGCGCGAGTGTGGGACGCCATAACCGGGCATCAGCTGGCAACTCTAAGCGGGCCTGGCGTTGAGGTGCGCAAGGCCGCGTTCTCGCCGGATGGAAAGCGCATCGTGACCGCCAGCGCCGACCATTCGGCGCGAGTGTGGAATGCCGAAACCGGCGTTTTGCTGGCAACTCTAAGCGGGCACTCCGGCGTGGTCTACGATGCATCGTTTTCGCCGGATGGAAAGCGCATTGTTACCGCCAGTCAAGACTCGACAGCTCGATTGTGGGACGCCGACGCCGGCACTCTGCTGGCAACGCTGGACGGGCATACACGCCTGGTCTACGAAGCAGTATTCTCGCCCTATGGAAAGCGAATCGTCACCGCCAGTTGGGACCAAACCGCACGGGTGTGGGACGCCGAAACGGGCCATCTGCTGGCAACTCTGACCGGGCATAGCGGCGCGCTCTACGATGCGGCGTTCTCGCCGGATGGAAAGCGCATCGTCACCGCCAGTGCCGACCATACGGCGCAAGTGTGGGATGCCGAAACCGGCCTGCAGCTTACAACGCTAACCGGGCATACCGCCCCCGTAAACGCCGCCGCCTTCTCGCCCGATGGAAGGCGCATCGTGACCGCCAGCGAGGACGCCACAGCACGAATGTGGGATGCCGATTCGGGCCTTTTGCTGGCAACTCTGAAGGGAGGTACCGGCGTAGTCTTCGATGCGGCGTTCTCCCCCGATGGAAACCGCATCGTCACCGCCAGCAATGACGGCACGGCACGCGTGTGGGATGCCGACGTCGGCCATCCGTTGGCAATTCTATCCGGGCACGCCGGTAGAGTCTTCGATGCATCGTTCTCGCCCGATGGAAAGAGCATCATCAGCGCCGGTGAGGACGCTGCGGCACTAACGACCGCACGAGTGTGGAATGCCGAAACCGGCACTCTGCGGGCAACTCTGACTGGGCACACCCTGATGATCTATGCGGCTTCGTTTTCGCCGGATGGAAAGCGCGTCGTCACCGGCAGCGCCGATAAAACGGCGCGGGTGTGGGATGCCGAAACCGGCCATCTGCGCACAATTCTGACCGGGCATACCGGCCGCGTAAACTATGCAGCCTTTTCGCCCGATGGAAAGCGCGCAGTCGCCGCCAGCGATGACGGCACGGCGCGAGTGTGGGATGCCGAATCCGGCTATCTGCAGGCCACTCTAACCGGGCATGCCGGCCCCGTAAACGAAGCATCGTTCTCGCCTGATGGGAAGCGCATCGTCACCGCCAGCGCGGACTATACAGCACGTGTGTGGAATGCCGAATCGGGCCATCTGCTGGCAACTCTAACTCATACCGCCGCGGTCAACGATGCAAAGTTCTCGCCGGATGGGAAGCGCATCGTCACCGCCAGTTATGACCATACGGCGCGGGTGTGGGAAGCCGAATCGGGCCATCTGCTGACAACTCTGGCTGGGCACACCCTCTGGGTCTATGCGGCATCGTTCTCGCCGGATGGAAAGCGCATCGTCACCGCCAGCGCCGACCATACGGCGCGAGTGTGGGATACAAAAACCGGCCATCTGCTTGCAACTCTGACCGGGCATACGGCCCGCGTAAACTATGCGGCCTTCTCACCCGACGGAAAGCGCATCGTTACCGCCAGCCAGGACAATACCGCGCGCGTGTGGAATGCCGATTCGGGCCTGTTGTTAGGAACTCTGACCGGGCATACCGACCAGGTATACAAAGCGGCGTTCTCGCCCGACGGAAAACGCATCGTCACCGCGAGTACTGACAAAACGGCCCGGCTCTACATTGGCGATCTCCATGATCTCCTGGATTGGGCCAGGCAGCAGCTTCCGGCTGAGGGTGGATCGAATTGAGTTTCGCGATCCGAATGCTAAAGCTCGGCATTTGAACAACGCCCAATTCCGCGTGTAATATGGAGGCCGGAAGACGGGGTCATGCAGTTGCTCCTTCAACTGGCTTACGGGAGCGGGAAGTACATGGTTACCGGCAAGAGCGAGCCGAGGATACCCGAAGGCTTATCTTGGAATCGAGATGATTTTCGCCTCATCTGTCAGCTCACCCAGCTCACCGCACTGGTGACGGTGGACATTTCCAAGCTCCCGCGCCCCAAATCCCGCAGTTGCAAACGGATTTAGTCGAGCGTAATATTCTCCACTGCAAACCATGACATCAGAGGCGAGCGCAATGGGACCTTCCATCCAGTTGCCAGCCACGGTGGCTATCGGATTTACGGGCCACCGCACGCTCGGCGATGAAGCCAAATGCCGAAAATGGATTATCGACTTTCTGGAACAGCGAAAAACGTCTTCTTCGGGACTCGTGTATGGGGTCTCGTCTGTCGCGGCGGGAGGGGACCTGCTGTTCGCCGAGAGCTGTATTCAATTGGCTCTGCCGCTCTGCGTTCTATTGCCGCTGCCGGTGGAAGAGTTCCGGAAGGATTTCGACGAGATCAGTTGGTCGCGCGCGGAGCAAGTGCTGAGGAAGGCGACCTCGGTTGAAGTGACAGCCGGCAATCAGTCGCGCGAAGAGTGCTACTACGAATGCGGCATGGAAACCGTCCAGCAGAGCGAGCTGTTACTCGCGCTTTGGAATGGAGAGCCATCGCAGGGCCTGGGCGGCACCGAAGATGTCGTCTCCTTCGCGAGGGGGCTCGGCAGGCTGGTGGTTTGGTTGCACAGCACGACCGGAGAGGTGCGCATTTTCAATGAGGAAACGGAAGAGGATATCCTGGACGATCCGGAGCTCGAATTCCTGAACCACCTGCCGGATCCGAATGCGCCCGTGGAAACGAACAGGCCTGAAGCTCTAGCCCGGGCCTGGTTCCGCAAAGTGGACGAGTGTGCGTCCCGGTTCGCCCCGCAGTCTCGGCGGTTGGCGGCAATTCCGATCGTTTTCACAGCGGCTGCAGCCCTGTTCAGCGGAGCCGGATCGTGGGCGCAACGAGTTGGAACATGGTTGACAATCGGGACGGTGCTCGGAATCATGGCTGCCGTCCTGCCAGTGGCGTTGCGGCTAAACAAGCGGCAAGTTCTGTGGGTGCGGACGCGAACTGCGGCTGAGGTGTGCCGCTCGGTCCTGGCTTTCTGGAGCACGCCTACTCCCTACGAAGCGATTGGACCGGAGGTGGTCCCCGAGCTATCCGGTGTGCTGATGTCGTTGAATCTCCTCAAAATGCTCGACCGGGGACGCAGCGAGGCCTCTCTGGAAGTGTTCAAAGAGCGATATCGACAAGAACGAGTGGCGGCCCAGATCGATTATTTCTTCCGCCATGCGGCGCAATCGGTCGCGGAGGCCCGGCGGTATCGAGCCGCTACCTGGGCCTGTATTGGATTGGCAGCAGCGTTAAACGTGTGGCTGTTCGTGAGCGCACACGTGATCGGGGGTTCTGGCCTTGGACCGTGGAAACAATGGCTGGCACTGGGCGCCTCGATTGCATTCCAGATCGCGACGGTCGCCGGAGCATTGCTTGCGGTGAATGACTGCGATCGACGGAAGGAACGCTATCAAGAATTGCACCAGCAGCTCGGGCAATGGGATGCGCAGCTTGAGGCGTTGCGAACATGGCCAAGCGTATTGCGCGTGACTGGACGGATTGAGCGGGCTCTTCTGGCTGAGTTGATCGAATGGCGATCCCTGCTTCGGAATAAAGAGCTTGCGAGGAAATAGACCTATGAAACGCATTCTCTCGTTGGACGGTGGAGGAATACGGGGCGTCTTCAGCCTCGAGGTACTGCTTCGCATCGAAGCACTGCTGCGTGAACACTTCAAAGCTCCTAATCTTATCCTGGCCGACCATTTCGACTTTTTCGCCGGAACCAGCACCGGCGCCATCATTGCGGCGGCCCTTAGCTGGGGGATGACGGTTGAGGAAATTCTCGAATTCTATGTGCGGCACGGTACGACCATGTTTCAACACAAGCCCTGGTACCGCCCTTTAAGACGCTTCCTGGTGTCGCGTTACGAAGCGAAACCTCTGTCGGATATGCTGCGGAGTATTTTTTCGGAGGATGGGAAAGGCGAAGTGCCGGCCCTGCTGGATTCCAAGCGCCTGAAGACGCTCTTGCTGGTGGTATTGAGAAACCACACAACTGGTTCGGCATGGCCGATTACCAACAATCCGTTGGCAATGTACAACGAATCCACCCTGCCGGATTGCAACCTGAAGGTCCCGCTCTGGAAGTTAGTAAGGGCCAGTACGGCAGCGCCGGTATTTTTCGATCCGGAAGAGATCATGCTGGGAGACCGGCGCCACGTTTTTGTCGACGGGTCGATTACGCCGTACAACAATCCGGCTCTCATCGCCGCGTTAATGGCAATCTTGCCTTGCTACCGGCTGGCCTGGGAAACCGGGCCGGACAAGATTCGACTCATTTCCGTGGGCACGCTTCGCTTTTCCCTGGCCGCGGCGGACATCAATGTACGCAGCATGTGGGTCGGATACAACGCCGCTCAAATCCCCTCTGCCTTGATTCAAGGGATCGCACTCGAGCAGGACTACCTGTGCCGGTGCCTTGGCCAATGCATTCACGGAGAAGAACTGGATTCAGAGATCGGCAATCTGGAAGGGGTCGCGCTTCCGGGGCGGAGCTGGTTCAGCTACGTCCGCTACAACAGATCTTACATGAGACAGGAGGCGAAGGAGTTGCTCCGCCAGAACCCGCAACTCGCCCGGCTCGATGCGGTCCATGCAGTGCCCTTATTGCGGGAGATAGGCCGCACATATGCACAAGAACACGTACGAATCGAGCATTTGTTATAGGGCCATGAGGGAAGCGACGTACATTACTTCCGATTTACTGAGTGCGCTATTGCAGGATTTCCGTGAGTGGGAACTTGGAAATATCCACGGTCACCTGCGATATGAGTTGGTTGATGAGGCGAAACACGTCGCGATTCCAGTATTGGTTATCCGTGACTTCTGGGCTCTTCTTGTCGGCAATGCGATAATCCGTCCCTCTGTAGTTCACCTGGATAATCGGCTGAGTTTCCTGCTCCTCGGGCGCCCCGGTTAAACGCAACAACGGAATCCGCTCCACGGCCGGGACTGCATCCGTAAATCTGGGCGGATTTTTCACCTGCAGCTCAGGCGGAAGGTAGCGGCTGTTGGGAATGGTGGGGTCGGCGTGCGCGAGCGTGTCATATGGAACCTGCTCCTGAGCGGCAGCTGCCATCAGCCCCATTAAAGAACGCATAACCAGATGAGCCGATACTTTTGACGTCGCGGAAGTTGAGTTGCACGAGTCCTGTTGATTAGAGCTTCCCTCGATGGCAAAACCATCGGCAAGGCTCACAAGGATTGCGTCGAGTGCCGCGCCCACCCTGAGTTCCTGCATATTCGGGTCATTCAGAATCTCCGCTTTAATCTGCTTAATGTTTGGAACGGGCTTTCCGCCTTCCGATTGAAGCGGATAGAGGGAGAACATGGGACTAAACACTTTCTCCCCTAAAAGCCATTTGGCGCCCACATGTTCCCAAACGGCGTTTTTTTGTGAGGCGTTTACGACATCCTGGGCTTTTGGAGAGCTATTTGCGTTGTCGTCCAATCCCGAATTGCTGTCAAAGGGTACGAAAGTGTTTGTGCCCCGAAGCAGCAGGTAGCCGTGCTTCTGTAGCCAGTACACGACCGCGTTGATCCTGAGAAAGGTTACATAGCTGGTGAGCGTGTCCGGATCACGAAGATAATCGGCGTCAGCGGTGCCATCCGATTTGGTGTAAACCGCCGGGGGCATATTCCGGATCGTTTCGACAGTGCAGTTCTGCGCAGTAATCCTGGTAAGCTCAATTCGATCCACCATCAGGCGGATGAGTTGATCCGCTCGCCAGCCCTGTTGGTATAGGATGTAAAACGTTTCCGCTGGAACCGGTTTCAAGAGAAGCTGCGCGTTGGTTTCGTCATTCACCGGGATAAATGTGAATATTGGATCGTTCTCATAGGTCACAACAGGAGTGCCCCCGCCGGTGGGCGAGCCAGCAGCCACATTGGTGGTCTGGAGCGCATACGAAGAGGTCCCTGTCAGGGACGCTGCCATCTTATAGGCGCTCGTAATCTGGCCGATCTTGAAGAAATAGGTAGGATCACGGTTCTGGAGCCGCGCCAAATTCAGGAGCATCTCTCGATTTGAGGTCTCCGCATAGGCCTTTTCAAAGCCAGTGAAGTCCGTCTTCAGACGCTTCGTTGCGCACCCGGACAAACCCAGTGGCAGAAGGCCGATGAGAAACAGCAGCAGATATATTCCCTTGCGCCTGGCTGGCGGAAAGAGCCTTATTGCCGGGCACACCATGCAGGCTGGCAATCTTGATTTCATCTTGACTCCAGTGAGATGCAATTAACCACCGTTTTGGGGAAGCCCTGAGTATATTGCAATGCATACAGGAATGCAAGCGTCGAGTGTCCTCTGTGCCGAGAGACGGCGTTACCGGTCCGCCGAAGACTTCCAAGGCTTCCTGCATTCAATCCTGTCGCGGCAGCAGCCAGCTCGCTCCTTGAGTGGAGCAATGCAGACTGCCGGGCTTTTGGGGGATGGAGGCGGAAGCAATATCCCTAAACTGTGGGTGGGAGACTGCGGGCGCATTGCCGACAACTCAGCCATTGAACCACTGCCCTCTCGTTGCCTGGAGCCCGGCACGTCCAGCGTTCCGGTCGCGGTGCAGGAAAGACTCCGCGCCATCCTCGGTGACTGCGTTCAGAAGCAACCCTTGCCAGGCTCCGTGAAATCCTTCCCGATTGTAAATCAGCGATAAGCAAGCCAAGCGCTTGTCGCCGTAAGGCCGTGTCAATTAATAAAGGTTGCAGCTATATATAAATAGGGGTACACTTTCTTCCAGATGAAAAGTGAAGAGGTTTCCCTGCGGCGAAAGTTTTTCAGTGTGTGGCCACTTCTTGAC
>Ga0182014_10005532_pt1 | contig 13996 bp, 9 predicted proteins | sample 612S2DmetaG_FD_120489 | JGI IMG/M metagenome (GOLD analysis project Ga0182014, IMG submission 120489) | Permafrost microbial communities from Stordalen Mire, Sweden - 612S2D metaG | ecosystem: Environmental > Terrestrial > Soil > Wetlands > Permafrost | place: Sweden: Stordalen | collected... | reverse complement strand
TCGACTTTGCGCACAACCTCCGACCCTCGCCGCTGGAACTCCGACCGAAACTGAGCGGCGACCGCGTTGGCGCGGTCCTGGTTCGCCTGCTCGAACGAGCGCCGGATGGTGCTGTACACCGACACCGAAATTACCGCGACGCAGAGCAAGATCGTCGTCGCAAACAATAGTAGAAGTTTCTTGCGGAAGCTCATCGCGAGGCCGCCTGGGGAGATAAATTAGCCCGCGAGTCATCCCGCGAATCGGCCAGCCACACTTCAGCGAGCGAAGATCCGGCCTCGCTCCATTCCCCCAGTTGACCCGGTTCCCAGCCGCGCACGCGTGCACTCGCCGCACTCGCCCGCGGCAAATGGAAAAGCGGGATCACCGTGTATCCATCAAGCAAACCGCGCTCGGCTTGATACAGATCGTCCAGCGAGTTGCCTCGGGGCGCCGCCGGGAATCCGGGTTGGGGCAATCCCAGTTGCCGCGCGGCTTCATCGAGCGATGTGGCTGGATCGGGACTGGGGAGCACGGCGCGCATCAGGCGAATATCCTCCGCTCCCGACAACGATACTTGCACGGTGATGCCGACGTCGCGCGCGTTGAGCGCAATGCGCTCGGCGATCAGTTGGGCTTGCGGGTCTCTCGGATCGTAATTCAGATTAAGCGCGGGTTGCCGCGAGTCGGCGAGCACAGTGCGGGCGCGTTGCGGGTTAGCCTGCGGGGAAAAGACGGCGGTGTAGCCAGTCATCCAGTTGGGAAGAATGCTGGCGGCGGGTTCTCCCGCGCCTTTCAACAGCACGGACTGGATGGGCTTGCGATCAATGGCGAGGGCCAGCGCTTCGCGCAGGCGAGGGTCCTGCGCCTTTGAGTTGGCGGAGAAAACCAGCGCCAGCAACTCCACGGGCAACGACGACAATGATGCGCTGCGCCGCTGCGATGCGTTGGCCGCCTGCGGCGCTGCTTCGATCACGTCCGTCTTGTCCAGTTCGATTGCGATGGCCTGGTCGCGCAGCGATTTGCCGAATTCGATCTCGACCGCGTCCACAAAAGGACGCCCCGCCCAGCTCTCTTCATTTGCGGCGAGTTTGAGCAGTTTTCCCGGCTGCCAATCGGCGACGAGGAACGGGCCGGTACCGATGGGAAGGCGATTGTCATTCTTGTTGTTATTGTTATTTCGCTTGAGCAGGAGATTGCGTGGCAGCGCGAGTTCGGCGAGCAGCGAAGGCATCGGCGTCTCGCTCTCGATCGACACTGAATCTGCGGATGCGCGCACATTCCAATTGGAATGGAGTGCGCCCAAAATTTGCGCGATGGCTGCGGGCGACGCCGCGCTGCCGTCGTGGAACTTCACTCCGCGGCGCAGCGTGAATTGCCAATGGCGCGCGCCTGGGTCACTCTGCCAGGCCACGGCCAGCGCGGGTTGCGGGCGGGCTTGCGCGTCCAGTTTTACCAGCGTGTCGCCGATCAGCGAGAGCGTGCGCGCCATGTCCCAGTAGTCGGTGGGCGTGGCGTTCGCGGGAAGATCGAGCGCGTCCGGGGCCGATTGCAGCATGACGCGCAAGGTTCCGCCGTAATGCGGACGGGTGGCCGCCGCTGGCCCGGTCATTGCCGCGATCAGGGCCATGCACAGCAGTCTTTGGCGGAACCCAAATTGCTGCGACCGCAGGCAACTGCCGAGCTTCGCTCGGCTGGACAGCCGAGGGCGGCTGTCGCTACGCGGACGGTTGTCGCCACGCGGACGGGCGGGGACGCCCGTCGCTCCACTGGCTGAGCCCGCGCTAATTGCCGCAAGAAATCGATACGCTATACGCCTCATACCATCCTGTGTCTCTTCGTTTTACGATTGCCGCTGCGCCATTGCCGCTGGTTTCCGGCCACAGCGCGACGATTCGTCCGTCGAACTCTACCGCTGCACTGACGGCCACTGGATTGCGGTCGGGAATCTCGAACGCGCGGAGGCCGTCGCGCTCCGTATCTCCACTTTCGGAGACCAGCAATTGTGTGCCCGTGCCGCAACTGGAGTGGACTGCGGCCAGGTCGCTGCCCCACTTCACGCCGCGGATTAGCTGGTCCGTCATGCCATCCACAAGATGGAGCGATCCATCCACCGCGGCGAACACCCATAGCGTGTAACTCGATCGCGGAAGCGCGGCCGCGGAATAGAACGAAGGAACGTTGGAGACTTTTCCGATCCCAGGAGAGAGTGCTCCGGTGAAGAAATTGCGCGCGGGCGCAAAGAAGGCGCGGACACCGCCGTCGTCAGCCGTCAGAGGCCAGGGATCGTCACTGTCGTTGCAGGCAAGTGTAAGCGGCGCGGCTGCTATGGAGTTCGTTCGGCAGAACGTTCCGGGCAGGTAAGCGTCGAACAGGTGATCGCGGCGCAACAGCAGGCGTCCGCGCAAGTCGCGGGGAAAGGTGCGCGAGTGCGCGATGGGCAACGAAGCTTCGAGTTCCCAGCGTCCGAGGGTATTTGCCCGCTGTTGACGATAGATCGCGACCATGCCGTCATCGAGCACGAGCAAGCGAGATCCTCCGGGCATTTCTACGAGGGCGGCGTCGAGCATCGGTTGTTCTTGCGCGAACAGAAGAGTGGTTTTCAGAACGATCGGCATGGCAGCGGCGAATGGCGTTCCCGTGGCTGAGCGCGGCAACGAAACCAGGGCGACCTTCTTCTCGTCGGACCCGATCACTATCTCGGCCGTCCAAACGTATTCGCGCAGGCTCTCGGAGAGAACGACTTCGACTGTGCCCATCGCTTGCTCGGCTTTGGCGGTGTGCACGCCTTCGACGTGCAACCCGGCTTCGAGCGCGCTGCGCACTTCGCGCACGGATTTGTCGTCGAGCGACGAACGGTTGGCGACTTCGAGTGCGAAAGCGCCGGGCCCGGCGGCGGCGGCGATTTTGTGCGCCAGTTGGCGGGCGGCGTCTCCCAGGGACGAAGCGCATAAGGAAGAGGGAAGAAAAATCGTTGCGAGCAAGAACGAAGTCAGCCAACCTAGCCGCAGACCGCTGGAGGTTCGCGCTCGCATGTGTGGAATGGGCTGATTATAGCGCGTGGTTGATCGTGGCTCGTTCATAAGAAAGTTCTCAGTTCCCAGTTCCCAGTTCTCAGCGAACCGCGCGGTCGGAAGATTTTTCTGAGAACCGAGAACTGGGAACTGGCCTCCAGTTGCCCCGGACTATTGTTGAGGTTTTCCATCGGACGGTTCTACGTCTTCTGCCTGGCTTACATGGTTCGGTGCGCCCATGCCGCGCAGCACGTCGTTGGTGAAGAAAAACTTGCCATCGGCTGGGACCATCATGATCTGCAATTTGTCAGAGAGACGCTCGGCGACGATTTTATTGATCAGCAGTGGGTTTTGCTTTAGGATCGCGGCCTCGCTCGCCATGCGCTCGGCGTCGGCGGAGGCGGTCAAGCGGATGCGTTCGGCCTCGGCTTGCGCCAGCAGTTTGCGGCGTTCGCCCTCGGCTTTGCTGTCGATGAGCTTGGCCTCGCCGGCAGCCTCGGCGTTCTTCACCGTGGCCTCCTTGCGCGCTTCGGCTTCGAGCTTCGATTGCTCAATCTGTTTCTGTTTCAGGGGGAGCGTGTACTGCATGGCATCGGACTCGCCCTTGGCTTGCAGCACGCGGACGGAGGCTTGTCCTTCCGCTTCCTTCACCTGTTGCACCTTGGTTGCTTCGGCATCAGCTTCGGCGATCTTCACTTGCTTCTGATGGATCTCGGTTTCGACGCCCATGCGGTCGTTCTCTTGTTCTTTCAGCAGCAGCGACTCCAGGCCCTTGGCGTACTCCTGCGGGAGTTCGATGTCACGCAGCATGACTTCTTTCACCACGACGCCGTCGGCGGCCAGGCGTTGGCGAATCATCTCGGCGGAGCGCTGGCGAACCTCTTCGCGCTTAGTGGAGAAAACTTCGCGCACCGTATAGCCCGGCACCAGTTCTCGCCACGCGGTAGCCACCACGGGCGGCACAATTTCCTTTTCCAGAGGCTGCGGCAGATTGGCCTCAATGTAGTCGAGACGCTTGGGATCAATCTGGTAACGCACGGTGATGGCGAGGCCCAGAGTGAGTCCTTCTTTAGCTTGGACATGCAGGGCTTCGCCTTTCGCCGCGCCTTTGGCCAGCGCATCTTCGCTGATGCCGGTGGTGAACAACTGGTCGCGCGTGTTAAACAGTTCGACCCGCTCGACCAGCGGCACGACGAAGTGCACACCCGGATAGAGCGTTCCGGCCAGCGTGCCTTTGGTCTGGCTGACGCGCACGCCGGCCATTCCGCTGGGGACGATGACGATGCCGGCCGAGATCAAGAGCGGCGCCCAGGCCAGCATCACGAGCGCAACCGGGATGCGCCAGCGGACATTTGGAGCAAGTCCGGGAGCGCCTGCCTCCGGATCGAAATTCAAACGTCTGCGCTGCCAGACAAGCAGCAGATAAGCGTCGTAGGTGAGAATTCCAGCGGCGATCACGAACATCGCGATTCCCGCGCTCAACAGCAAATACTTCAGTAACAGCATGGTAGTACTCCTTTCAGTTCTTTTGCTCGTGTTCAGAAAAGCGTTTGGAAATATCCTGGCGGCGGGCAAATGCCAGGCGGACGATTTGTCCGAAGATGAGTTCTTCGATCAGTAGAGACGCGGCCAGCGAGAACGTCAGACCGCCGATGACGACCAGACCTTGCAGCATCGTTTCCATGACTTGCCTCCGTGGTCTCGCAGAAGAAAAGGCAAGCGGGGAGCCAGAGCTAGCCGATTGAAACGATTGAGGTTAATGTCGCGTCCCGGATGGATTGCGTGTCTTCAGAAACGCGGATGTGTCTGGGGTGACACGAGGCTTGCGTCGAGATCGAATGATTGCGAATGCGTGCCGGCCTAAGTCCGCCAATGCCGAACGGCTAACAACCAGCGACGAAAAAAGCCGCCATCAGACTTGCGCTGATGGCGGCGATCAAAGGAGCACGAGGCAAACTTGACTTACGAAAACGTGAATCACCAAGCGCGAGTTAGCCGCGCAGCAGCTTACGACGCAATACTCCTGCGATCCCAATCAGGCCCGTTGAGAGCAGCAGCAGGCTACCCGGTTCCGGTGTGGACATTGCCCCAGTTCGGTAGCCAATGAATTCCTGCGGTCCGTAACCCGGTCTTCCGCCGATGGGCGTGTAAAGCATCAGGCCATTAAACTCTTTCGACGGAGCGTGCTGCGCCAAGAGCAGAGCGCTGCTATCAAGGGCCAGCACCGCAGGGTCCGTCGTGATGCCCTTGGTGAACAGGTTCCACACAGCCCAGCTGCCGATTTGAGCGCTGGTTGTCCCATTCACCACGCCCAGAAAAATGATGCCCGCCGCTTTGTAGTCGATGATGTTCTTGCCAAACAAGCCTTTCCCAGAAAGCAGGCCGCTGACGTTGGCACTCCAGCTTTCACTTGGCGAAATGTGATTGTTGAACGAGTCGCACATCATGGGCGCCGCCTTCCCACCGTTGATCGAAAAGTAGTAGGGATAAGTGTAGTAACCACCGTAGACGTTGGTACCGGGGTAAAGGAACGTCATATTGACAGTAGTGGAATTGGCGGCGGCCAGCGTGGAGATAGACAGGGCTACAACCAGCGACAAGAGAAAGCGGCGACCCAACATGATGTATCCTCCAAAAACTAACTCGACTTCGATTGCTCTCGTTCTCGACAAACTCATGTGCGGGGAGGACGCGCTATTGAAGTGCAACCGCGATGCCATGGGCGCAGTCGTTTATGCCCGCCGTTGCAAGCACTTGCCGATTGCGGAAATGGGAAAAGTGAAAAGAATTGCAGATGTCTCGGAACTGGGTGGAATCAATCGTTGCCGATAATGATTGTTAGTAACTCAGGGTAATCGGAAAGAAGTAACCATGGCAACATAGATAGTAACAAGCCGCCTATTTACTCCGAGGGTGTTACCCGTGCTTACCCCGGGGATGCTGAGCTACTCGCCCCGCTTGCGATCGATGAGATTTTGATCCGGCTACTGCGCAGCCCCATTAGGGTTCGCGTCGCGCAAATGGGCTTGGCAGAATCTAACGTCGACCGTGTTGCGAAGGCCATCTCCTGGGTACGCGCCAACTTCTCTCAACCGATGAAGGTCGAAGACCTAGCCGGGCCGGTGCATATGAGTGTCTCCTCTTTCCACGAGCACTTTAAGTCTGTCACTTCGATGAGCCCACTGCACTATCAAAAGGTGCTGCGATTCCAGGAGGCGAGGCGTCTCATGTTGTCGACAATGATGGACGCGGGTACTGCGAGTCAGCGCGTGGGCTGTCTAAGCGCTTCGCAGTTCAGCAGAGAATACAGCCCTTCTTCGGGAGCGCGCCGACCAAGGACATCGCCAGATTGCGTCAAGAGACTGAACTTTGGGTCTGACCCTCGGGAGTGATTGGCGACGACAGGGAGGAACCCCGTCCCCACACATGCTAGAATCGTAATAGTGACCCCCCGAACCGATGCTTCCTGACATCGACAAATTGCTGGAGCTGCAGGCGGCGGATAAAGAGATCCGCAGACTGCGGGACGAAGTAGCCGCGTTGCCAAAACGCGTGGCGGTGATCGAGCAAAAGCTGGCTGGGACCAAGGCGCACTTGGAAAAGGCGCGGACGGCGGCCAAGGGCGACGAAGCCAACCGCAAGAAGTTCGAAGCCAATATCAAGGACCTGCAAGGCAAGATTTCGAAGTATCGCGACCAATCCCTGGACGTAAAAACTAACGAACAGTACAAAGCGATTCTGCATGAGATCCAGTTTGCCGAGCAGGAGATCCGGCTCAACGAGGACCGCATCCTGGAGGTGATGGTCAACGTCGAGGCGCGCGAAAAGGACGTCAAAGCGGCCGAAGCCGAGCTCAAGGCGGAGACGGCCGAGATCGAAAAAGAGAAAGAAGAAGCGCGAAAAGTCACTGCCGAGGATCAGAAGAAGCTCTCGGAGTGGAACGCCAAGCGCGACGCGCTGCGGCACGAGATTTCCGAAGATATTCTCCGCCACTATGAGCGCGTGGCGAAGTTCCGGGGCAGCGGACTGGCGGAAGTCCGCGACCACAAATGCATGGGCTGCCAGGTGATGCTGCGTCCGCAGACTTATAACGAAGTGCGGAATGGCGAGAAGGTAATGGTCTGCGAATCGTGCTCGAGAGTTTATTACTTCAACCCCGCGAACGAAGTGAAGCCGGAGCAGGAAGTGGTGACGGTGACCGGGAGAAAACGCGCGCGCCCCAAGGCGGACGCGCCGCAGGCGTGGTTCTACCGTCCGGATTACGGCGAGGAAGGCGAAGTGCTGCTGGTGTTTACCAATGACGGGGGCAATTCGACGCGGCGCATCTACGAACTGCACACGGGACGCCAGTTCGGCGGCGTACTGCTGCGCGAAGGAAATTACCGCCAGGCGTTTCCCGAGGACTTGACCGACGCCGCCCTCCGGCTCAACGGGCATTGGGAAGAAAAAGAAATCGAGGAGTGGGGTTCTGAAATTCCCTCGAATGCGCTCGATCTTCTGCACAAGGATCTGCTCGCCATCCGGCGCGAGCACAAAGCTAGCCACAAGCATTCCGCCTCTCCGGCGGAACAGCCGGCGGTCAGCTAGGGCAACTCTGATTCAGTCTCTTCTTGCACCGGACCTCGCTCTAAACGCTGGAGTTTTCGCGGGCGAGGGCGCCCGCGCCACACTTGATCAGAGGCTGCGGAGTCTTTCGCGGAAGCCGTTGACCTGCGTTTCTCCGGTGTGACCCTTGGTGTGCCCGGTGGTTGCTTAATAAACTCTGAAGCAGAGGGGACACAGGGTTTCACAGAGGAACCCGCTCATCCGCGAAACTCGGCCAACAGGGGCCGGTCATCATCTGCAGCCCGACTCTGCAGACGAACTCAACGCCGATTTTAGGGTAAGATGTGCCGCACGAGGTTTAGTGATGGCACCCCACGACAGCGATATCCGCGGCCACGATTGCAGCCTTGCTTCCACATCCCGCCGTTCGTTTCTCGGCCTGTCGGCCGCCGCGTCGGCGGCGCTGGCGTTGCGCATTGTCACGGAGCCAATGCTGGCTCACGCGCGCGTGCACAATTTTCCGAACGATGCTATCCGGCTTGATGCCAACGAAAACCCGCTCGGGCCCAGTGCCTCGGCGCGCGAGGCGGCAATCGCCATCGTCCCGCAGGGCGGCCGTTATTCCGACTACCTGACCGACGATCTGGTGAAGACGCTGGCGGAAATGGAAGGGCTGAAGCTGGAACAGGTTCGCATCTATGCCGGATCGAGCGAGCCTCTGCATCACACGGTCGCCGCCTTTACCTCACCGCAGCGCAGCTACGTCACCGCCGATCCGGGATACGAAGCCGGAATGCACGCTGCCCAGGCCACCGGCGCGAAGGTGGTGAAAGTCCCGCTGACCAAGACCTACGCGCACGATGTGAAGGCGATGCTGGCCGGGGCTCCCGACGCGGGCGTGTTCTACGTCTGCAGCCCGAACAATCCGACCGGCACGCTGACCAGTCATTCCGACATCGAATACCTGGTCGAGAAAAAGCCCAAAGGTTCGGTCGTGCTGGTTGACGAAGCCTACATTCATTTTTCCGACGCGGTTTCGGTCATGGACCTGGTGAAGGCCGATAAGGACGTGATCCTGCTGCGCACCTTCTCGAAGATTTACGGCATGGCGGGCCTGCGCTGCGGCGCCGTATTCGGCCGGCCCGACTTGCTGGAGAAAATCGAAAAGTATGGCGGCTGGAATTTTATGCCGATCACCGCGCTCGCCGCCGCCTCGGCCAGCCTGAAAGACGCGCAACTGGTGCCCGAGCGCAAGCGCATCAACGCCGGCATTCGCGGCCAGGTCTTTGCCTGGCTCGGCCGCAACGGATACTCCTACGTTCCCTCGGAATCGAACTGCTTCATGCTGGACACGAAACGCCCGGCCCAGGCGGCAATCGATGCTCTGGCCAAGCAAAATGTATTTATCGGACGCATCTGGCCGGTGTGGCCGACCTACGCGCGCATCACGGTTGGAACCGCGCCCGAGATGGAGCAGTTCCAGGCCGCGTGGCAGAAGGTGATGTCAGGCGCGGTGACGGCCAGCGTCGGCGCGATGCCAAGCGCGGGAGAATTGGGCAAACGCAGGCGGAATCTGGACGGCTTTGGGATTCGCGTCTGACTGCTCCTTCACCTGTAGAGACGGGGCTTGCCCTGTCTGCATCACGCTGGTGTGGAGTGCACTCGCGCACGGGCGGCGGCCGAGTTGCGCTCGGCTTGGACAGCCGGGGGCGGCCGTCCCTACGCAACCAGCAACTTTCGATCCGCTATAACATCTATTCATGCCGAAAAAGCGCGCCGTCTCCGCCAAACCCGCGGAGCGTTTTGTAAAACTCTCCACCCGAGGAGTCGCCCGTCTTGAAGCCCGTCACCCGTGGGTTTACCGTTCCGACATTACCGAAGAAAAAGACATCCCGGCCGGGTCGGTCGTGCGCGTCCTCGACCAGCGGGGGAAATTTCTGGGAACCGCGCTCTACAGTTCTTCGTCACAGATCGCGATCCGCGTGATCTCTCACGGTTCGGTCGCCGACCTGCCTGCCCTGGTCGCGGAGCGCATTCGCGCCGCCATCGCCTACCGGAAGGAGCTCGTCCGGAACACGGACGCCTATCGAATCGTCTTCAGCGAAGCTGATTTTCTGCCCGGGCTCATCGTCGATCGCTATAACGACGTGGTCACGCTGCAAATCCTGACCCAGGCCATGGACGCCGCCTGCGTGCGCGAAGCCGTTCTGCGAACGGTGTGTGGCGAACTGCAACCGGCGGGAATCGTGGAGCGCGTCGAGGCGCGCATTCGAGAACTTGAGCAATTGCCGCCGCGACCGTCCGGACTGCTTTGGGGAGAGAAGAGTTCGACCGAATTCAACATGAACGGCGTCCGCTTCCACTACGACGGGCTGGAAGGCCAGAAAACCGGCGCGTTTCTCGATCAGCGCGAAAACTACGCCGCCGCGGCCGAGTACGCGCACGGCGAAGCGCTCGACGCCTTCTGCTACCAGGGAGGATTTGCGTTGCACCTTTCTCTGCACCCCGCAGCGAAGTGTTCAAGCGTCACCGGAGTGGACAGCTCGCGTCCCGCGCTCGAAATGGCGGAGAAGAACGCGCTGCTGAACGGGCGCGAACTGGAGTGGATCGAGGCCAACGCCTTCGACCTTTTGAGGGAGTACTCGGCCGCGAACCGGCGCTACGACACCATTATTCTCGATCCGCCGGCGTTCGCCAAGACCAAGCGCGACCTCGAAAAAGCCCTCGGCGGCTACAAAGAGCTCAACCTGCGTGCCATGAAGATGCTGCGTCCCGGAGGGATTCTTGTCACCTGCTCCTGCTCCTTCCACGTCAGCCCCTCCGACTTCCTCAAAGTCGTAGCCGACGCCGCTCAGGACGCCCATAAATCGCTGCGCGTCGTCGAGCACCGCGGGGCTGCCAAGGATCACCCAATGCTGCTGAATGTGCCGGAAACCAGCTACCTCCAGTGCTTGATATTGAGCGTAACTATTTGAAATATAAAAAGATAAAATACTTGACAATAACACGCTAAGATTTTATGCTTACGTCATACTAATTAACAAATCCGGGAGCTTCCGATAGCGCCCAGTTTTGAATTTCAGGTAGGAGGATTTAAGTCATGACCATGATTACCCGTTGGGATCCATTTCGTGAGTTCGTCACCCTGCAAGACCGCATGAACCGGTTGTTCCGCGACCCGCGTGGGCCGGAAGGGCAGGATGAAGCTCTGACCACGACCGCATTTGCGCCGCCCGTGGACGTCTACGAGGACGAGCACAACATCACGCTGAAAATCGAAGTGCCGGGAATCGACGAGAAGGACATCGACGTCCGCATCGAGAACAACACGCTGACCGTGCACGGCGAGCGCAAGTTCGAGAAGGAAGAGAAAGAAGAGAACTTCCGCCGAGTGGAGCGCCAGTATGGCAGCTTTACCCGCACCTTCACTCTCCCGAACACCGTCGACCAGGAGAGCGTTCAGGCCGACTATGACAAGGGCGTGTTGAAGATCAAGCTGGCGAAGAAAGCCGAAGCCAAGCCGAAGCAGATCAAGGTAAACGTCGGCAGCGAAAAGACGCTGGAAGGAAAAGAGCCAAAGAGCGCCAGCAAAGCCGCGTAAGGCAGTTGCCAGTTGCCAGTGGCCAGTTGCCAGCCAGCCAGGCGAGGCCCGGCAGATGTAAACTCAGCGGGAGGCGAGGAACGGCGCCTCCCGTTTCATTTTTAATTGGCAATTTGTAATTTGAAAATCCAAAAGATCTGTCATCTGAGCGAAGCGAAGGACCTCTGCATTTCTTGCGCTGCCACCAAACTGCATAGGTTCTTCGCTTCGCTCAGAATGACATCGCAGTAGAGGAACAAAAGTCATGCCGATTCGTTGGGATAAATTCACCGTCAAGGCGCAGGAAGCGGTCCAGCGCGCGAACGAGCTTGCCTCTGAGCACGGCAATCCGGAGATGGCGCCGCTGCACCTGCTGGCCGCGTTAATAGAAGATAAAGAAGGCATCGTCACGCCGGTGCTGGAAAAAATCGGCATCGGGCCGCAGGCCGTGCTCAGCGACCTCTACAAAGAAATTGAGAAGCTGCCGAAAGTCTCGGGCAGCGGCGCGCAACAGCCGGCCATGTCGTCGCAGATCAACCAGGTCCTCGAAAAATCTTTCAAAGAAGCCGACGCCTTCAAAGACGAATACGTTTCGACCGAGCACATGCTGCTGGCGTTGACCGATCTGAAGCGCGATCCCGCCCAGGAGTTGATGGCGCGGCACGGCGCGACGCACGACGCCATTCTGAAGGCGCTCACCGCGGTTCGGGGATCGCAGCGCATCACCGACCAGAATCCGGAAGCGAAGTACCAGGCGCTGGAGCGTTATGCGCGCGATCTGAACGAGCAGGCGCGGCGGGGCAAGCTCGATCCCGTGATTGGGCGCGATGAAGAAATTCGCCGCGTGGTGCAGGTGCTATCGCGGCGCACGAAAAATAATCCGGTGCTGATCGGCGAGCCGGGAGTGGGCAAGACGGCCATCGTCGAGGGGCTGGCGCAGCGTATCGTCTCCGGCGACGTGCCCGAAGCGCTGAAGAACAAGCGCGTCGTATCACTCGATTTGGGATCCATGCTGGCGGGCGCGAAATATCGCGGCGAATTTGAAGACCGGCTGAAGGCCGTCCTCAAGGAAATCGAAGACTCGCAGGGCAAGATCATCCTCTTCATCGACGAGTTGCACACGCTGGTTGGAGCCGGCGCCGCCGAGGGCGCGATCGACGCCTCGAACATGCTGAAGCCGGCGCTGGCCCGCGGAGAGTTGCGCGCCATCGGCGCGACCACGCTCAACGAATATCGCAAGTACATCGAGAAAGACGCCGCGCTCGAACGGCGCTTCCAGATCGTGTTCGTGGGCGAGCCAAATGTCGAAGACACGATTGCGATTCTGCGTGGGCTGAAGGAAAAGTACGAAGTGCACCACGGCGTGCGCATCAAGGATTCGGCCATTGTCGCCGCAGCGACCCTTTCGCATCGCTACATTTCCGACCGTTTTTTGCCCGACAAAGCTATCGACCTGATCGACGAGGCCGCCGCCTCGCTGCGCATCCAGATCGATTCCATGCCCACCGAAATCGATCAGCTGGAACGGCGGGGCACGCAACTCGAAATCGAAAAGCAGGCGCTGAAGAAAGAAGACGACCCGAATTCCAAAGAGCGTCTGGCCCACGTCGAGAAAGAATTGGCGGGAATTCGTGAGCAGTCGAATGCGCTCAAGGCGAAATGGAAGCAGGAGAAAGACGTCATTGCGCGCGCCCGCGGGCTGAAAGAAAAACTGGAGCAGCTCAAGATTGAAGAAGCCGCCGAGGAGCGCAAAGGAAATCTGGAGCGGGTGGCGCAGATCCGTTACGGTCTCATTCGGCAGACGGAAGGTGAGCTTAAGAAGATCACTGATAAGTTAGCGGGCGAGGGCGCCCGCTCCACACGCATGTTGAAAGAAGAAGTCGATGAGGAGGATATTGCCCGCATCGTCTCCAAGTGGACGGGCATTCCGGTTTCGAAGATGCTCGAAGGCGAAGTCAAGAAGCTCATCCACATGGAAGACCGGTTGCGGCTGCGCGTCATTGGGCAGGACGCGGCGCTCGAACGCGTGGCCAACGCCATCCGCCGTTCGCGGGCCGGGCTGAGCGATCCGAAGCGGCCGATCGGGTCGTTTATTTTTCTGGGGCCAACCGGCGTGGGCAAAACCGAACTGGCGCGGGCGCTCGCCGAATTTCTTTTCGACGACGAACGGGCGATGGTGCGCATCGACATGTCCGAATACATGGAGAAGCACGCCGTGTCGCGAATGATCGGCGCGCCTCCGGGATACGTCGGCTACGAAGAAGGCGGACAGCTCACGGAGCAGGTGCGGCGGCATCCTTACGCGGTCGTGCTCTTCGACGAAATCGAAAAGGCGCATCCGGATGTGTTCAACATCCTGTTGCAGATCATGGATGACGGACGGCTCACCGACGGCAAGGGGCGTCATGTGGACTTCAAGAACACGGTCATCATCATGACCTCGAACCTGGGCTCGGCGTACCTCCACCCCACCGCGCCAAAAGAGGGCGCGGAGGGGACCGCGGAAATGAGTCCGGAAGAGTTCGAAGAGGCCTCGAAGCAGGTGATGGAGGCGCTGCACGGGCATTTCAAGCCCGAGTTTCTGAATCGCGTGGACGACATTATTATCTTCCATCCGTTGGGCAAGGAAGAACTGGTGAAGATCGTCGAGCTGCGTCTCGAAGACTTGCGCCGGCTGCTTGCCGACCGCAAGATTTCTCTGGAGCTGACCGACGGCGCGAAAGAGCTGCTCTTCACCGAAGGCTACGATCCGAATTTTGGAGCGCGTCCGCTGAAGCGCGCCATTCAGAAGCTGGTGCAGGATCCGCTGGCTCTGAAAATTCTGGACGGCGAGGTGCTGCACGGCGACCACTTGATCGTGGACGCCGATAAGAAGACG
>Ga0182014_10005531_pt1 | contig 13997 bp, 12 predicted proteins | sample 612S2DmetaG_FD_120489 | JGI IMG/M metagenome (GOLD analysis project Ga0182014, IMG submission 120489) | Permafrost microbial communities from Stordalen Mire, Sweden - 612S2D metaG | ecosystem: Environmental > Terrestrial > Soil > Wetlands > Permafrost | place: Sweden: Stordalen | collected... | reverse complement strand
TCGGGCGAGAAGTTTTGCAGGAAGCCGCCGATCCAGTCGTCGGAGTTGTCGGCGCCGTCCACCGACAGTTCGTTGTTCAAGCCCGAGCTTCCGCCGGTGGAGACGGCGGTGATGCGCGCCTTGGTGGGATCGGAAGGCTCAACCGGCTCGGTTCCGGGCACCAGGTAAGCGATGTTGGCAAAGCTGCGCGCCGGGAGCGGAAGAGCTTCCAGATCGCGGCTGCCGACTACACCCTCATGCACAGCGCTCGCCGTGTCAATCGACTGGGTGGTGATCGAGGAAGCATTGCCTTGCACATTGACCGTCTCGCGCCCGCTTTCCGGTTTGAGCGTGACCGCAATATCGCGCACCAGGCTGACGGCGACGTCGACATCGGCGGTGGCCTCGGCAAACCCCTTGGCCGTCACGGTGACGCGATAGGAACCGGGCAGCAGGCCCTCGATGCGGAATTCTCCCCGGTCATTGGCCGTGGCCTGGCGGGTCATGGCGGATCCGATGGACTGCACGACGATTCGAGCGCCCGCCACTCGCGCGGCGCTCGCGTCCTGAACCTCTCCGCGAAGCGAGCCGTTCGGATTCTGCGCGCGCGCGGGTAAAGGAACAGAGACTGAGAACAGGAGGACAGCCGCGCAGATCAGCGAACGCAATCGGCGCACTTCGGAGCGAGGAAACCTAGCGACCATGAAAAACCATCCGGCGAACAAAGGAGTTGCCGCGGTTCAGACTGCCAAGGGAAATGATCTGCGCGGCGAAGCAGACTAGCTCACCGAGAGTAACGGCGCGCGCTAGTTACTACCAGCGATAGTGGGGCCAAGCGGGTAAGGACAAGAACAACCAGCGTGGCGTTCCGGAAATACGCGAATAAAATCGGACGTCGTTTTCGAGCCGGGGCAACAATTTGCGTGGTGCAAACAAAATACATAGGTCCTTCCCCTTCGGCTGCGCTCAGGGTCAGGATGACAGAGGCAGTTATGCTACGAACTTACGGGACACAACACTAGCGGACAAGCCACTCGGTAACTTCATGGGTCAGCGCCAGAGCCGGGCCGTAGGTGACAACGACGCAAAACAGCGCCACCAGAGCGGGTGGAACGGCGTACCACGGGCGAAATCGCGCCGGCTTAGCTTTGCCCGCTGCGGCTTCATTCCACGCCAGCAGGCGTGCCACGCGCGCGCCGATGGATCCGGTCACGAAGCCCACGGTGCAGATCGGCGCCGCTTCGACAGGCACCAGGCGCGAGAGCTTGACCAGCGCAGCGGCCAGGTCAACCGCGTCGTCCAGATTCGACACGGCCGCATCATCGGCGGCCAGTTCCGCAGCCTGGGACCACGCGCTTTCCAGCCGAGCCATGCCCGGGAAGGGACAAAACCGGAAGACGAGTTTCTTCAGGTTATCGCGACCATGCATGTGCGCAAGTTCATGCTTGAGCGCGATCCGTAGTTCGTCCTGACTCAAAAGCGTAAACGCAGATTCTGAAACCAGCACTCTCTGTCTCCGGACGCCCACCAGGGTGAGTGGCGGAGCCTCGGGGCGCGAGCGCAACGTTGCTGTCTGCGCGCCAGCATCCGCATGCATAGGATGCGCGCCTTCCAGCCAGCGCGCCACCAGGCGAGCCGTAGCGGTCTGGGCGGCGATCACGCGGAAGCAGCCGCAGGCAATCAGCAAGAGCGCGCAAACGCCCAGCGCCAGCGGCATGGCACCCACGCCCTCGTCGATATCAATGGAACGCGGTTCCAGCAACTGAAACGACGGCACCACAAAAGCGAATGTGATGGCCACGGAAGCCACGAAGGGGAGAATCCGCAGCGCGAAGAGCAAACCGGCCAGGGCCGGTTCCGTCGCGTGTAACCCCTTCAGCAACTGCCATGCGGCCGCCACCAGCGCCGATAGCAGACAGTAGAACAGAACGAAGAAAGTGAGCGAGACGGCGATTCCGCGCAGCGCGAACATCAGCGTTGCTCCCGCGTCTTTTTTCCAAGGCCTTGGATTTCGCGGCGTTTGCGCTCGACCAGAAGTTGCAGCTCGTCCAGCAACTGCGCGTCATGGCTGCTCACGGCCTCGACCAGATAGGAAAGCGGCAGCGAGGAAGCATCGCCCGATCCCAGCAATTGCCGTATGCTCTCCAGCGCCGTGACCCGTTGCAGCTCTTCGGGAGTGTGGCGCGGCGTGTAGCGGAACGCCCGGCCTTCGGCGACGCGGAGGAGCAGGCCCTTCTTGTAGAGACGGTCCATGGTCGTCATCACCGTGGTATAAGCCTGATGGATCTTGCCATCCGCAAGCAGTTCGCGAACCGTGGCGCTGCCCTGCGACCAAAGTTTTTGCAGCACCTGCTGCTCGAAAGGTCCCAGTTGAGGCCTCGAACTTGACCCGAAAATGGAAAACGCTTTTGTCATCCCCGATCTTCCGCCCCGTGCGCCGACGCAGAGTCGTCAGCCCCAAAAGCATACCATTGGAGGACGCGCCTTGCACCTCGCAGGTAAAGGAATCGCAAGTAAAAGAAGCGGACGATCAACTTGCAAAAAATTCCCCGATCTGCGGCCAATACTTTCGAACGATCAATTCCGTGCTCAAGTGCCCGCCACGCCGCAATAACTTCAACCTCACTCCCGTGCGCTCCGCAAATCTCTTGACCGATTGATAAGGCACATACGGATCATCCTGCGCATGAAACATCATAACCTTCGACGCAGTAACTTCCCGCGCATGATAAGCGGGGTTATAGAACCTCCCACCACGCAGTTTCTCCCAATTTTTTTCGGACAGCCGGTATCCGGTCCCGAACGCCTGGCGAATATACGCGGAGTAACTGGCATTCGAAGTCTCTTTCTTCTCCTCGCGCGGAAGAATCGCCCAATCCACCACCGGACAATTGGCAATCACCCTTTTTACCCGTGGGTCGAGCGATGAAAGGATCGCCGCCGCCCCGCCAAAACTTCCCCCGATCACAAACACTTCATCCACCAACACGCGAAATCGCCGCCCAAACGCAAGCTCTCTGAACTCTTTCGACAGTCCCCCAATCACGTCGAGAATGTCTTCGTGCGGCGATCTTTCCAGAAATTCCCCGCCACTCTCCCACGCTCCTCGATACCGCGGATAAAACACCCAGTATCCTTTCCCGGAGAGAAATTCCGCCAGCGGCTGTTTGCGCGGGATCGAAGGCATCCCGTCGCATAGAATGATTGCCTTTTGAGTTTTCCCAGATCGAGCTGGAGGCAAGAATTCAGTAACAATGTCGCGCTTGAATCGTGCCCTGAACATCTGCATCGGTACACCTCCAGTTGCGAGGTTTCAAGGAAGCAGCGAACGACCGTGACCTGGCTCCCGTCCGGATCTTTGAAACTCTGAAACCTTGAAACCCTGAAACTTGTGAACCTTAGTTTTAGCAAAACCTGTGCACCCCGTGTGCAAATCCCGACCGCCGGGCGTAAGAGCGTGCCGCGCCAGTTCCCGACCGCCGCTCAAACCCCGCCCCTCGTGCGCCAACCGCAGTTACCCTCGACCCATCCTTGATCCGGATTCATCCCCTCCAATTCGCGACCCGGAATTCCACCGTTGCACAATTCTTATGGTATTGACCCGTCCTTTTTGTGCGCGTACAGTCACTCCACTCAAAGAACAAGCAGTCGCCGAGCGGCAACCGTACTCGGCCAGAACCTGAAGCCAGAAACCAACACCGGCTCCGCCGAAGAGTGAAAGAAAGCACTTATGAATCTCGAAAGCCATTGGACTGTCTACCGTACCCGTTTCCTGGTGCGCGCCCGTCAACTCACCGAACCGCTCGTCTTTACCGACGCACTCGGCCGCGAACAATCCGGCCGTCCCGGCGACTACCTCGTCGAGTCCTCCGACGGCATACGGCGAATCACCACCCAAGCCATATTCGAAGACATCTACGTGCCCCTGGCGCAAACCCATCGAGCGCACGGCGTCCTCGCCCGGCCCGTGACCCGGGCCTCGCCAGAACATCGCACCCGCGCCATCGCATAAGGCTGGGTTTCAAGATTTCAGAGTTTCATGGTTCCAAAAACGCCCGATAGTGTTCCGACCATAAAACTATGAAACCTCGAAACTTGGCTCTTGTTTCTTTCCCGACTCGGTACCCCTTAACACTTTCTGGCTACAAGATGTTGCGTTTCCCTCTTGACAGGTACCATATACGGGAGTACGTTAAGCATCCCAGAGCACTTTAAGCAGACCTCCCAGTTCAAGGAGGCGAGGACCATAACACCCGGGCGAGACTCAAAGTTGAGGTGACTTCGAGTCTTCCCCCGTCACGGGAGACCATCCCTCCGGAGTGGATGGAAACCAGCGGTGACTTCCCCCCGGTCTGGACCTGCCAGGCATTCCTGTCCGGGGGGCATCAACCGAATTAGGTTTTGATTCTGCTTTGGGGAGGGTTTTGACTTTGCTTTGAAGGGGCGTGGCTTCGGCCGCGCCATTAGGAGCCCCGATGGAAACTTTAATCGAACTCGTTGCCGCCTCTTTCGTTCGTCATGGCATCGAATGCCCAGCCGGTGATCAGTTGGCCCCACCCGTCCAACCGAAGCCACCCCAGGCAATGCGTCCTGCTGACCCAACCCTTGCCACCGCCCTCCCCGAGCACAATTACCGAAAAAATCCGCAGGCCGATCCATCGGAAATCTGTCCTTAGAGACGGGGCTTGCGCCGTCTCTAAGGCCGCAGCAGGGTGCCGTCGCGGTTTTCGAGACGTGGGCCGCCGGTAGAGCGGAGCGGAAACTGAAGCAATCAGTCTTGCCACGCCGCCCGGTTATGGAACTTTGGAACCTGTTACTTATGCTCTTTGCCATCATCTAATCAGGAGAAGGAAATGCCCGAAGTGCGCGACCAAATCAAAGCCCAAACCGCCGCCAGCACTGCTAGGAAGAAGGCTCCCGGCCTCGCCTTCCGCCGTTTTTTCACCAAGCCCGGTGTCTCCCCGTACTCCGAAGTCGAGTGGGAACTCCGCGACGCTCAGATCACCGACTCCCAGGGAGGTATGATCTTCGAGCAAAGGAATGTCGAGGTCCCCAAAGACTGGTCCATGACCGCGACCAACATCGTCGCGTCGAAATATCTTCACGGACAGATCGGAACCGATGAGCGCGAAACCGGCGTGCGCCAACTGGTCGCCCGAGTAGCCGAAACGATTCGCGACTGGGGCATGAAAGACGGATACTTCCGCTCCTCCGAAGACGCCGCTGCCTTCCACGACGAGTTAGTCCACCTGCTCATCCGTCAGTACGTGGCCTTCAACTCGCCCGTCTGGTTCAACGTCGGCTGCGAACGAGTAGAGCCGAAATCCGACGCCACTAACTGGCATTGGAACTTCACCACTCAACAAGTGGAATTCGGCGCCACCGGATACACCCGCCCGCAATGCTCCGCCTGCTTTATTAACTCGGTGCACGACTCGCTGGATTCCATCCTGACCCTGGCCAAGACCGAAGGCATGCTCTTCAAGTGGGGATCCGGAACTGGCACCAATCTTTCTCCGCTGCGTTCCTCCACTGAAGTTCTCAGCGGAGGCGGCACTGCCAGCGGCCCGCTAAGCTTCATGAAAGGCTTCGACGCCTTCGCCGGAGTAATCAAGTCCGGAGGCAAGACGCGCCGCGCCGCTAAGATGGTCATCCTGAACGTCGACCATCCCGACATAGTCGACTTCATAGAGTGCAAAAGTAAAGAAGAAGCCAAAGCTCACGCGTTAGTAGCGCAAGGTTACGACGGATCGCATCCCGACTCCGACGCCTACAGCTCCATCTTCTTCCAGAACGCCAATAACTCCGTCCGCGTTACCGACGACTTCATGATAGCCGTAATGCGCGACACCGACTTCTCCACCCGAGCCATAGTAGACGGCCGAGTAGTTAACACCTACAAAGCGAAAGACCTGCTCCAGAAAATTTCCGAAGCTACCTGGCAATGCGGCGATCCCGGCATGCAATACGACACCACGGTAAACCGCTGGCACACGTCGAAAAACACAGCCCGCATCAACGCCTCGAATCCCTGCAGCGAGTACATGTTCCTCGATGACTCCGCCTGCAACCTCGCCAGTCTGAACCTGCTGAAGTTCGCGCCCAACGGCACCTTCGACGTGGAAGCCTACAGGCATGCCGTGGACGTAGTAATCACCGCACAAGAAATCCTGGTAGACAACGCCGGATACCCCACAGAAATGATAGGCAAGAACTCCCACGACTATCGCCCGCTGGGATTAGGTTACGCAAACTTAGGCGCGCTACTCATGGCCGCCGGCCTTCCCTACGACAGCGACGCCGGACGAGATTACGCCGCCTGCGTAACCGCCATCATGTGCGGCGAAGCGTATCTCCAATCCTCGCGCATAGCCGAACAATGCGAGCCACTAACTCCCATCACCGACACAGTACAAACCCGCCTGGGAGTAACGAGCGCAGAAAACATGCCCGGAGCAGCCTGCCCCGGCTGGTACATAAATCGAGAACCGTTCTTAGATGTAATAAGAATGCACCGGGCCAGCGTAAACAACATAGGCAGTGCTCGTGGAGGGACGGGCGTCTCGCCCGTCCAAGCGGAGCGAAGCAACGCGGCCGCCCAGTTACCCGAGCTAATAGAAGCCTCCAAGCAATGCTGGGACGAAGCCCTGGCCCACGGTGAAAAACACGGCTATAGAAACTCCCAAGTAACAGTCCTGGCTCCGACAGGAACGATCGGCTTCATGATGGATTGCGACACGACCGGCATCGAGCCCGACCTGGCGCTCATCAAGTACAAGAAATTGGTCGGTGGCGGCATGATCAAGATCGTGAACAACACCGTCCCCGCCGCGCTCTTCAAACTCGGATACACGCATGAGCAGGCCGATGCGATTGTTTCTTACGTCGACGCAACCGGCACGATCGAAGGCGCGCCGCACGTGAAGGATGAGCATCTGGCGGTGTTTGATTGCTCGTTCAAGCCGGCAAAGGGCACGCGGTCCATTCATTACATGGGACATCTGAAGATGATGGCCGCGGCCCAGCCTTTTATTTCTGGGGCTATCTCTAAGACGGTGAACTTGCCGAATGCCGCTTCGGTCGATGATATTTCCGAGGCTTACATTCAGGCCTGGAAGTTGGGGCTGAAGGCGGTCGCGGTTTATCGCGATGGATGCAAGCAGTCGCAGCCGCTCTCGGCGGCTGGCACCAAGACGGCGAACTCCACCAAGGACGATGCGGCGAGAAACGCTGCGGCCCTGGCGCTGGTTGAAGATGAGAATCTTGATGCTCCTCCTCGGGCGGTGCGGCACAAGCTTAAAGAAGAGCGCATGTCGGTGACGCACAAGTTCAACATCGGAGGCCACGAGGGTTACGTCATCGTCGGCCTGTATCCCAACGGCGAGCCGGGCGAGATCTTCATCAAGATGGCCAAGGAAGGCTCGACCGTTTCCGGCCTGATGGACAGCTTCTCCCTGACCACATCGATCGCGCTGCAGCACGGCGTTCCGCTAAAGCTGCTCTGCGAGAAGTTCGCGCACACGCGCTTTGAGCCGAGCGGATGGTCGAGCCATCCCGAGATCGGCTATGCCAAGTCAATCGTGGATTACATCTTCCGCTGGCTGCACCTGCGCTTCCTGACCGGACAGCAGCAGATGCTGTTTGACAATTTGCGTCCCAAGTCTTGGCCGGCTCCTCCGGAAGGTGTCGGCGATCTGAACGGCTCCAGTGGTTCCGGGCCAACGACTAACGACCAACGACCAGCGCCTGGCTCCATCCATGCCGCCGACGCGCTCGCCGGCATGATCGACATGGGTGACGCTCCCAGTTGCCATGTCTGCGGCTCGATCATGGTGCGCAACGGCAGTTGCTACAAGTGCATGAGCTGCGGGAGCACGAGCGGCTGCAGCTAAAATGACGCGGCGGTGGAATCCCACTCATCGTGAAGTGCGCGATGAGTGGAGCACAAAGGGTCGTATCAAACGGAATCAGGGCAGGAGCGGTAGCGAGATTGCAAGGCATTCGTACAGACTTGGAGCGCGGAAAGAAGCCATGAGTACATTAATTGAGAGTCTGCACGAGCCTACGGGGTACGATTGGGCGGACAATGAACCTGGCGCGATCGAAGAACTGCTGGAGTTGAACGAATCTTACCGGCGTAATCGCTGGCCCGCTGAGTATTCGAAGACAACCCACACTTTACGTGGCGGCGATGCTCGTGACTTGTCATTCATTCCAAATGAAAGCGTTCACCTTATAGTTACGTCTCCACCTTACTGGACGTTAAAAGAATATCCGCCACATGAGCACCAACTTGGCGCAATTGAAGACTACGAGAGCTTCCTCGCTGAACTCGACAAGGCGTGGAAGGAATGTGCAAGGGTCCTGGCGCCTGGTGGGCGGATTTGCTGTGTCGTGGGTGACGTTTGCATCTCCCGAAAAAAGGCGGGGCGGCACTACGTAATGCCGCTGCATGCCGACTTAATGGTACGAACTCGAAACTTCGGCCTGGACTCGCTGACGCCGATCCTTTGGTTCAAGATCGCAAATGGCGCGACGGAAGTCGAAGGGAACGGGGCTGGGTTCTACGGCAAACCTTACCAGCCAGGGGCGATTGTTAAGAATGATTTCGAGTATCTGCTCTTCTTCCGCAAAGGCGGCTCCTACAGGTCCCCGTCCCTGCTTCAGAAGGCCCTCTCGATGCTATCCAAGGACGAAATGAAATCGTGGCTTCGGACCTCATGGACAGACATTAAGGGACACTCGACAAAGAAAGGACACCCTGCCCCATATCCGGTTGAGCTTGCAGAGCGTCTCATTCGCCTGTTTTCCTTTGCTGGGGACACAGTACTTGATCCGTTCGTTGGCACCGGCACGACCTGCGTAGCTGCTATGAACGCGGGCCGCAGCAGCATCGGAATTGAGATTGACGGTGAATTCGTCCGGTTGGCGCGAGAAAGACTGCTGAAAGCGTCACTCTCCAGAAGAGAACCCCACTTGTTTGACGTGAAAGTGAATGTACAATCGCGATAGATGATCGCCGACGAATACGGTCTCCTGAAAACATTCCGGAGTCTCTTTGACGGTACCCAATACCTTCACAGGGATTCCAGCTTGGGGGACTGGGTCGCGAGTTATTTGTACGAAGACCTATACAAGCTTCGGAAGTCGAGCAAGTTGAACAAACGCATTGCCGCCGGCCTCAGAGTGCTCAACACACAGAATCGGACTGTAGGCATCGCCCGCAGACGGGGAGATGGCACTTTCGGCGAGCTGGTTCCGGCCGGGACTGCGACTCGAGAGGAAGGACTCGCTGTCGCTCGGGGACCCGTAGCTACCATCGAAATTGGTGTCGAAACGAAGATCCTCGCCAAGGCGATGATCAAGCAGATCGACAGGGTCATCGGCGACCTGGTGAGGCAAACTGAGGAGTTCAAGAAACGGGGCGGCGACCCAATCTGCATGGGGATTGTGGGCGTTAACTTCTCTGAAGTTTACACGTCATACGAAGGGGAACGGGCGTTTTTGACCGACGGCCGAAGATACAAGCACCCGATTCAAGAAGCTCGTGAGGCCATTTCTCGTCTCGAACAGTGCGCACGGCCGAGCTTCGACGAGTTCGTTATCCTGAAATTTGTTGCAACCAACACGCCTCCATATCCATTCTCGTGGGTCGACGAAGAGAAGATAGTGCTTGAGTACTCTGCACTGCTGACCCGCGTCTCGCGGCAATACGACCGTCGTTTTGCATAGGCCGGGGTACCCCAACGCCCTGTCCCTCTTGGAATTTTCAAACTCCAAGCTGCCACCCGGAGTTGGTGCCGGAGGCGGTCTGTTGTTAAGCTTGTTGGGCTATGAAACCTACGAGCTTTCTTGCCCGGATAAAACTTTCCTTTTTGTTGGTTGCGGTGGTGGCCGCGGTCGCGACCTTCGGGCCGCAGCTCGCCTCGGCGCAGACGAAAGAAATTGTCTGGAGCGCGGACGAGAAGCCGCTCGCGGAACAGATCGATGGACTGCGCTCGCTGGCGGATGACGTTCGGTCGGGGACTACTAAGGATCTGGCGCTGAAGATCCGGAAGCTGCCGGCGACCGAGAACAAGCTGCGGCTGGCGGTGGATTTGGCGGGACTTTCCACCGAAGGCGATTTCGGACACGACACGCTGCAGGAAGTCGCGACCACACTGGCTGAGACGTTGCGCGAGCGGCCGGTACCTTGGGCTGAGTCGAAAAATTCTGACGCGGGCAGCAAAGGCACGCGGGCGCCCGCGTATCCATATATTGAGCTGGCCACGCTGGTGCGCTATGAACATGTCGCGGCGCCGATTGATCTCAATCATGAAGAGCAGTTTCGGGCGGCGATGGCGCGGCTGGAGGCCGATGACCGCAAGCGGGAGCATCTCGACTTTACGCTGAAAGATCTTTCGGGCAAGACCTGGACGTTTTCGGAACTACGGGGCAAGGTTGTGCTGGTGAATTTCTGGGCGACGTGGTGTCCGCCATGCCGCAAGGAGATGCCGGACCTGGAGAAGCTTTACGAGCGCTTCGGGTCGAAGGGGCTGGTGGTGCTGGGCATATCGGATGAGGAGGCGGCCAAGGTCGAGCCGTTTATTCGCGAGCGCAAGGTTTCGTTTCCCGTGTTGCTCGATCCCGGGCGGAAGGTAAATGAAATGTTTGTGGTGGATGGGATTCCGAAGAGCTTTGTGTACGATCGGGACGGGAAACTGGTGACGCAGTCGATCGATATGCGGACCGAGAAGCAGTTTCTTGAGATGCTGGGGAAGGCCGGACTGGAGTAGAAACGGGGCTTGCTCCGTCTCCGGAGACGCGGTAAGCCGCGTCTCTACAAGTGGAAGAAACTTGCGCCAACAGCCGAATGCCGAAGCTTACCGACAAATTCGGGCGCTCGATCCACGACCTGCGGATCTCGATCACGGACCGCTGTAACTACAAGTGTGTGTACTGCCGGACAGGGATTAATGGCGCGGCATATGGGGAACTTCCATTCGAAGAATACCTGCGGATCGCGCGGATACTGGTTGGGCTGGGGATCACGAAGATCCGCCTGACGGGCGGCGAGCCGCTGCTGCGCAAAGGCATTGTGGAGTTCGTCGGCGAGCTCGCGCAGCTGCGCACTTCTGAGGGCAAGAAGCCTGAAATTGCACTGACGACGAACGGACACCTGCTGGCCGGGATCGCGCAACCGCTGAAAGACGCGGGACTCGACCGCGTAACGATCAGCATGGACGCGGTGGATCCGGAGCGATTTGCGCGCATCACGCGCGTGGCGAATGGATACGAGAGCGTGCTGGCGGGAGTGCGCGCATCGCGGCGGGCAAGGCTCGATCCGGTGAAAATCAATTGCGTGCTGCTGCGCGGCTTCAATGAAGATCAGATCATTCCGTTTGGCATGTTCGCGCGGGAAGAGGGGGTGGTGGTGCGCTTCATCGAATTCATGCCGCTCGAAGAAGGCCGGGTGTGGACGCCGGAAATTGTGGTGGCGCTCGATGAGATTCGGTCGCGCATGTCGGAGTATTTGCCGTTGGAGGAAATCGCGCACGAGGGCAGCGAAACGGCGCGGCGCTATCGCTTTTCCGATGGCGTGGGCGAGATTGGGATCATCGCGCCGGTGTCGCATCCGTTCTGCGGACACTGCAGCCGGATTCGCATCACCTCGGACGGCAAGCTGCGCACCTGCTTATTTTCCGTGTGGGATCACGATCTGCGTGAATTGATGCGGCGCGGCGCGACCGACGAGAAGCTGGCGGAGTTCATTGTGCAAGTGGTGGAGAAGAAAGAAGAGCGGCACCACATCGGAGAGCCGGGATTTGTGCCGGCGTCGCGGACGATGGTGCATATTGGCGGGTAGGGCGCCGTCAGCTATCAGCTTTCAGTTGTCAGTTGTCAGTTAAAGCGATTCGCCCCAGAGCGCGCCGAAAATTGCCGCTAACTGCGGATCGCTTACTTCGTTTGTGTCTCAGTAGAAGGAATCGTACTTAGTAACTACCCAGCCAGAATCTTTCTTTTCTTCGGTCACTGAGAAGAGATCTTTGTAAGTCGCGTCCTGGCTGGGGGTGCTGTAGCGCTCGCCTTTGTAGTGGAGAATCACGAGCGGCGGCGCGTCTTCCCATTCCACCAGGTTCCAGGAAATCAGCGGGTGCTGGGCTTCGGAGGTACAGAGGAAGTCGGCGCGCTTTTTGCGATAGTCCTTTTCCCATTGGGTGAGCAGCTTGCGGCAATTGCCGTCGCGCATCTCGGAGATAAAGCGGTTGGCAGTGCGTTCGATGGTGCGATCGCGAAACGGATTCATGGTGATGCTGACCGGCATCTTGGTGAGCGGGTCGCGTTCCTCGGAGCGCGACAGAACCGGCCCTTGGTTGCTGAGCCAGTTCAGATAGCCTAGAAACAGGAGCACGATCAGGCCAGCGGAGCCCAGTGCGATGGCGAGATGGGCGCGGGAAAACGGCATCATGAGAAGTTTGCAGGATGGGCGCGGTGAGGGCAAGGTTACTTCAGATACCTTTGTAACTGGGAGCTTCGCTGTGACTGCCTGCCCATGGCCGATGCTGGGCTCCCTCTGAGCTTCTCGCGGCTGGACAGCCGGAGGGCGGCTGTCTTTACGTGGGCGTCTTTGCGCGGGCGTGTGAGGGCCGGGCATGGATAGTCGGGCCTTGCTCTGATCTTTCCGCACGCGTATGATGCAGCGTTTATGAATTCACGCGCGCCAGGACGTTCTTTCGGGATCCATCAGAAGGCGCAGTTGATGTCGGCATCCGAGGTGGAGCGCACCTTGATCCGGCTGGCGCATGAAATTCTCGAGAAAAATAATGGCGTCGAAGATCTGGCTTTGGTCGGTATCCGGCGCCGTGGAGTGCCGTTGGCGGAGCGGCTGGCGAAGATTATTCAGCGCATCGAAAAAAAGCCGGTGCTGCTCGGCACGCTCGACATTACCCTCTATCGCGACGATCTTTCCACCCTCGACGCCAAGCCCGTGGTGCAGAAGACGGAGATGGAGATTCCCATCACGGGTAAGTCGGTGGTGCTGGTTGACGACGTGCTCTACACGGGACGCACGACCCGTGCCGCCATGGACGCGCTGTTTCACGCGGGCCGCCCCAAGCGCTTGCAGTTGTGCGTATTGATCGATCGCGGCCATCGCGAGTTGCCCATTGAAGCCGCTTTCATTGGACGAACGGTGCAGACGACGGAGAATCAGATTATTGAGGTCAAACTTCGCGAGGTTGATGACGCGGAGAAAGTGCTGCTGATGGAGAAGCAGCAGGTCAATTTGTAATTTGCGATTTGTAATTTGTAATTGAAATGCGCGGTTCTTAATCACAAATTACAAATTGGAAATTATTGGAAATCACAAATTAATTATGAATCCAGCGCGCGGTTCCCTTCTCGGCATCGAGCACCTGGAAGCAGCCGAGATTCTGAGAATTTTGAAGTTTGCCCGGCGCATGAATCCGGACAAGCCGCGGCCCCTGCTTAGGGGCAAGCGGGTGCTTCTCCTTTTTTACGAGGCTTCCACCCGCACCCGGAGCTCGTTTGAAATCGCGGCCAAAGCGATGGGCGCTCACACCGTCCTCATCCAGGCGGCCGGTTCCAGTATCGAGAAAGGCGAGTCGCTGCTCGACACGGGATACACGGCGCGCGCCGTGGGCGCCGACATCATCGTCATCCGCCACCCCAATGCCGGCGCGCCCTATGTGATGGCGCAGCACATCGACGTGCCCGTGATCAACGCCGGAGATGGACTGCACGAGCACCCCTCGCAGGCGCTGCTCGACGCTTACACGATTCTGCGCAACAAGAAAACCTTCAAAGGCCTGCAGATCGCGATTGTCGGCGACATCTTTCACAGCCGGGTGGCGCGGTCGGCGTGCCACCTGTTGAGCAAATTCGGGGTGAAGATTATTCTCTGCGGTCCGCCGGAACTGGCGCCCGATATTGCGACGACGCTCGGGCCCGGCGTGCGCGTGACCCGCCATATTGAAGACGCCTTGCGCGGCACCGATGTAATCATGCTGCTGCGGGTG
>Ga0182014_10005530_pt1 | contig 14000 bp, 13 predicted proteins | sample 612S2DmetaG_FD_120489 | JGI IMG/M metagenome (GOLD analysis project Ga0182014, IMG submission 120489) | Permafrost microbial communities from Stordalen Mire, Sweden - 612S2D metaG | ecosystem: Environmental > Terrestrial > Soil > Wetlands > Permafrost | place: Sweden: Stordalen | collected... | reverse complement strand
TATCAGCGCTACCGGAATAGGAAAGATTATTGCGGAAGAAATGGAGCTTTCTGATATTAAGTTTATCTACACTGGAGGAAGCAGAGGATGGAAAGGGGATGTACCAAGGATGAGATTAGACATCGAAAAAATCAAGGCAATAGGATGGAAACCTGCCTATACATCGGATAAGAGCGTTAGGGAAACTGCGAGGGCATTAATTAAAAGGGTGTCTTGAAATTCAACTTAATCTCATAATCGGTATAGGATTCATGCATTTGAATTAAAGAATTGAGTAAAACTTATGTCAATTTTTTGTTTTTTTATTCAACAAATAGCTTTCACTGCAAGTGTCTATCTTTCGGCTAGCTCTTAACCAAATCCGAACAAGCTAACTATTCCTATTGTCGTAAAAATACTGCAAATGAGAACTTATTAATTCAATGTCTCCGTATTAGCGAAAAGCACTTCTTTCAAACTGAGATCGGTGCCTGACAGAGCGAAAACACCTCCAATCAGGGTTATTGCGTTTTTTATAATGTGGTCGATGACGGCAACTGTAAACGCGATTTGAGGGTTTATTCCTCCGAGACCGAAAACAGCAGTAAGGGCGACTTCATAGGTTCCTATAGCTCCAGGGGTAATAGGGAAGGTTTTTGCAATATTTCCTATGGCTACGGCCAAGAAGATAAGGGAAATCATGTATGTGGAAGATAGGTTTATTCCTGTGGATGGAAAGGCTTTTAAGACAAGGTAGCAGGTGAGAATATCCATTACCCATATGAGCAGGGAAGAGATGGTTACTGTCAGGAACGCGCTTGGACATACTGCAACAATGCTCATCTGGTGGAGAAAGGTGGATGCAAAGTTCTTTATCTTTTCAAGATACCTGCCTGAAGAGTTTTCTTTCTTTGATACTTTTGATGCTATTCCTTTTTTAGTGCAGCCTTCTCTGAAAGAGATAGCAAAGAGAATTGCAAAAAATACAATTACTGCAAATCCGGACAGCTTTATCATTGAATTCATCCATGGAGGAAGCTCAAAATGAGAGGCTGCGCCTGAGGACGCAAGCATTGCGATTGAAGTGATTGCAACTACATCAAAAACTCTTTCTACTGTTATCGAAGAAAAGCTGGTCGTAAGAGAGAGATCTTTGCTCTTTTTCAGGATATACATTCTGCTTAAGTCCCCTATCCGTGCCGGTAGGATTACATTTGCAGACTGGCTGATAAAAATACTGCCTGTAAGAAATCCAAGCCCGTAATTATTTCCGAGCCTTTTGAGAATTTGCTGGAACCGAATTCCACGGAGAGGCCAGGAAATGCAGTATACAAGTGAGGCAAGAGCTAGTGTCTCGAAGGATGCATGCTTTAAGTTATCCAGAATGTCGGAGGAACCCAGAAAGGTTGCAACAAATGTAAGGATCAGAAGTGCCAGGATTGCAGTTAAGATAACTTTTCCGTTTCCTGAGATAAGTTTTAGGGAATAAAGTTCTCTCCAGAGCCGGAAAATTTCGGCTCCCATTCCTTTAACATCTTTTACAAGATTGACCTTGCTTGATCCTCCATGTCTCCAGAAAACTGGAAATTCTAGGATCAGATACCCTTTATGCTGCGCTCTCACAAGTAATTCTGTATCCCAGAACCAGTGCAGGTTCTTTATTTCATCAAGAATATCAAAAAGTGCTTCCCTCCTGAAAGCTTTAAAGCCGCATTGATGGTCATAGAGTTTCGAGCGCAAAAAAAATCTCACCAGATAGTTATATCCCCTGCTTGCAAATTCCCGTTTAAAAGGTCTTTTTGCATCGCTTTCCGGCATTATTCTGGAACCTGTAGCAAAGTCGTAACCTTCTATGCTTACAGCTCGGATCAACTTCTCCATATGTTTCATATCTGTTGCAAGATCCACATCAATGTAGCAGAGTGCTTCTCCCGAAGCTACCTTAAAAGCCCTGTTCAGAGCCTTCCCACGGCCGCTGCGTTCATCCGAATGCAAGTGAATAACGTAAGCGTATTTTTTCGAGAGCATTGAAGCTATTCTGTCTGTGCCGTCCGTACTTCCATCTTCTGCTATAATTATCTCAAAGCGATCAGTTATTTTAGAAAGTGTCTCTGCTGTAATGGAAACAGTTTTTTCTATCTCTGTTGCCTCGTTATAAGCTGGTAAGATAACCGAAACGCTGGTTATACAAGCACCTTCTTTATTTTTCATTACTGCTAGTTGTATACTTATTTTTGGTATCCAAATCAACTTATTTTTCTAAATTAAGATCAAATCAATCTAGCTGGATGGCAATAAATTTCCGAAATAAATTAAAAGCAATATAATCTTCGTATCAATATACACAACTCTAATAAATATTTTGCCCCGTTACTATTTTCAGGTGCAATTATGGATCATGATGTATGTCTATATAGGAATTTGGAGATTTCTTAAAAATAAAGCCACATAAAAAATTAAAAAGTTCTTTAATAAAACTTTAAGAAAATTTATAAACATGGAAAAAGTTTATTAAAATATGGAATCTGTTTTAGGGCAATATGACCGGTATAAACAATACATAAAAGAAGAAGTGAATTCTATCAAATTTAATTTCACAAGCAAATATCTTTTTATTTTGTTTAAAGTTATTAAAAAAATAACGCCAAATTTATTAATTAGCAAAATAAATAATTTGAAAATTAAAATCAATTTCGATCTATTAATTCTTGGTATAATAATATTTACAAACCTGATTATTTGTCTGTATCTTATACATTACGTATCCTTAGATTTTGATGGATCCTTAAATCTACAAATGCCTAAGAATCTGGTTGAAGCTGGTAAATATGCGACCCATTACAATAAGGATTACCAGATGTTCAATCCAGTTATAACCACTGGGCCCTCAGTGTTACTACCAATTGCATTTTTTTTTAAGCTATTTGGTATTAATTATGTTGTTGCCCGCCTTTTGATGATAGTTTTCTATCTTTTATTCCTGATCATATTATATTTCTTAGTAAGAGAGTTCTTTGGGAGTTTTGTTGCTGCACTATCATCTATTTCAATAGGATTTTTACCAACAACTTTTATTATGGCAATAAATACCTTAGGTGAAATCCCTGCCACTTTATATTTACTATTTGGTTTCCTTATGCTAAAACTGCATGATAAACATAATAATAAGAAATGGTTAATAATAAGTGGCATTTCATTCGGCTTATCAGTTTTATCAAAACAAATTTTTATCATTTCAATAGTACCGATAATTACCTATATTATATTTACCAAAGAATTTAAGTCAAGGGTCTCTCTTCTGGCATCATTTATACTAACAGTGCTATTATGGGAAGTTTATCAAATCTGGACATTGGGGATTCGAGGGTATATTCATTTAAAAATATCTGCTCCCCAGTACCTAATGTCACAAGGGGCATCTTTAAATGCATCAATTGATACTCTTCTAATATCCAAGTTACAATTAATCAGCGACGCATTCAAGATAAATGTAGTAATACTATGCACAATTATATTTATTCTTAGTATATTCATCACAATAATTATAATTAATAATTCTAAAAAAAAAAATGCAGTTCTGATAGCTTATATATTATTCATTGTGGCATCTTTAGCCGTCTGGTTAATTTTTATCAATCGTGTTTCCTTCAGACATGTTTATTCATATACGGTTCTTATCATGCCATTGTTTTTTTATATGATACATTGGTTTTACAAGGAATCTCCTCAGATTATGAACCTGGATACCAGTATCAAACGAATTTGTATATTGTTAATTGCTTCCCTGGTCATAATAACACCTATGTTTTCATCAATACAAATAATCAAAGGCAGTTATTCTTTTTACCAAAACCAACACCGAACTCTGCAAAATCAGCTCCAATTTATAGAGGAGTTTAAGAGAGATATTCCTGCTAACTCGTCAATAGGTTACTGGGACTGGTGGAATGCTCCAGAAATTACTTTTTTTGTCGACAACGATTTCATAGATGTCAGTGGCATATATAGCGTAATTCACGTTGAAGGCCGTGATACTTTGCCAGAATATTTTATCACCGATTTTTACCAGGTACGATTGGACCCCACATTTATACAACTAAAGCCGATGATTTCTAATAAAGTTTTATCGAGTGAAGACAATGAAGCTGTATCTCTATATTACCTGAATAAAAATTCCCTCCTGACAACTCAAAAATATATATGGATACCTGATTCGGCTACAATAGCGCTGAATGTTTCAGAAATGAAAAAATATAATATGACACTTAACCTTGTAAGCTTTTATAAAACAAGAAAATTGAACCTATATGTAAACGGACTTAATATGTATCAAGAAAACATCCCGCCAGAATATACAAAAATAAATACACAAGTAGTATTAAAAAAAGGTGAAAATGAAATTAAAATTTATACACCCGATGGAGCTCAGAGACCATGTGATATACCATCGCAGAAAAATCCAGACAGAAGATCCCTTGGATTTGCCTTTTATAACATATCGATAAATTAATGTGAGTTTGTTACCTCCTATCCATAATTTATTCATAGAGCCTATCCAAAAAGTCATTAATGAAAAGATGAAATGTGTAAAGGTTGATAGTATCGTGTTTCAGTTACTTTTGGCATATTGCCTATTATACAAGTTACAGTAGATCAACATTCTTCGGATAGCTCTAAATCTGAACAGATTACTTCAAACATTCGGATATTTGCAGTCATTTAAAAACGCTTAAGTTTTAAAATTTTCCTTTCTAAGCTGTATATCTTTCGCGTTAATTATAACTATAGATTGATATCACCGAGCGAAAAAAAGCAGAAGAAATGTTAAAGTTAAAATTAGAATAACTTGCCCGTTCAAATGAAGAATTAGAACAATTTGCTTACGTTTCATCTAACGATTCACAGGAACCGCTGATGATGATAACAAGTTATTCGCAACTGTTGCAAAGGAAACATCAGGGCAAACTTGTTGATAAAGCTGACATGTATATACACTTTGCTGTTGACGGGGCTCCAAGTATGCAAAATCTAATAAATGATCTTTTAGAGTACTCCTGAGTGACTAGAACAAGCAACGAACCTGAATCTACGGATTGTGAATCCATTTTGAATCAGGTACTGTCAATTTAAAATTGATTATAAAAGAAGAGAAAGCTACTGTATCTCACGATCCTTTACCTGAAGTAATAGCAGATTCTACCCAGTTGGTTCAGGTATTTCAAAATCTGATAATTAATGGAACAAAATCCCAAAATGGAGAAGCACCAAAAATTCCTATCGCTGCATAGAAAAAGGAAAATGAATGGATATTTTCAGTGCAAGATAATGGAATCGGAATTGATCCGCAATACTCGGAAAGAATCTTTGAAATATTTAAAAGATTAAACAACAGGGAAAAATATCCTGGAACAGGAATAGGGCTTGCAATCTGCAAAAAAAATAGAGAGACATGGTGGACGTATATGGATCTAATCCGAATTGGGCAAAGGTTCAAATTTTTATTTCACTTTACCGATCAATCCCGTAGAATTTCAAAAACTCTTTTAACGCATAATAAAAACACTTTAAGTTTTAATCTAATTTTGTCTGTTAAAAAAGTTTGGTAAATGAGAACATAATTTTTCTGACTCAAGAATACTACTCTTGGCATCCAAAAAATTTCATCTTTAGTTTTTTGAAAATATTTTATAGTGCAACAATTATAAAAACGAATTCTTATAATTCTTTTAAAGCCTAATTTTCAATAAGTTAGTGATAATCTATTAGCTTAGTGATCCAAACTTTACCATGGTCTTCTAATAAGCTCACAAAGTTTATATGTACTTTCAGCTCCCTGTCTGGATACTTCACAACATGCCACTAATGACTTTTTGGATAGGCTTTTAGTACGAGAGGTACGATTCGAATGCCCGACTCCTACGAAACTAGAAACTCAACTATCACCTTTGACCTGGTTGTTCAACTCTAGAATGGTGATTTAGAAAGAAACTTTGAGAACCCTTTACAAAAAGAACCTGTAGAAATGGATAAGAGATAGATTTTGAGTACAATTTTTCCTGCATAAAATGTTTTCAAATTTATTTCATTCGTATACTCCATTGCTAACAGCGGGTTGTGCCATCATAAATTTGTTTGTTAAGAGATTTAAATTCTCTAATGCTCAAATGCATAGGATTTTATCGAAATTCTCTCTAATATTTGCAATTGGATTATATATTATTAGCTTTGTGAAATTAAAATCAATTTGAAAAATGGAACATAAAATATTACAGAACCAAAAAACTCAATATTTATATAAGTATCCAGAAAATTACAGTTCTTTCATACAATTTCCCTTACGTTTTGCAGGGTCACAGAAGGAATTACATAGTTATTATTTTACGGGAGAAACATTAATTAATTTTCAAGTTATGGCAAACTATAGCTGTTAACAATATCGGTATTTATAGTAGTTTCGAAGTAACCATAGACCGTAATAGAAAAGCACCAAGAAATTAGAACCCCTACAATCATATCTCCAGGGAAATATGTCAGAGATGCCAAGCAATCCCACAGCCAATGAATAATGATTCCTGGAATAATTGTGCCAAGACGGACTCGTAATGCTACCATATAGAAACCAAACATAAATGCACAAAAAGCCTGAAGTATACTCGCATTAAAGTTACCACTGATAAAGCCATTTAATACATGTCTAGCGCCGAAAATAATCTATGTGATCCACGCTGTACGTCAGATTCCGAATGATGATGATGCCCCATGGAACAATACGCCTCGAAACATCAATTCCTCGCTGATCCCTACCATCAAGGTATTGATGACTACATACATAAGAACCTGGGTTGGCTTTCGATCTATGAATAGAACCGACAATATCTAAATGAGATAAAACAGGATAGGTAGCCACAAAAAACGCAAATATTGTAATTTCAATCCTAAAAAGATCCTAGCTCGCTTATTATACAGGCCTTTTCACCCTATTCGAGGCCACCATTTCAAATCGCTAATAGCTCCGGAAAAAAAAATAATTGCAACCAGCTTTCTAAATTCTATGCATTTATCTTCAAATTGATAAAGTGGCCTGTGATGGACTATAAATGGTAAATATTCTACTCTCATAATAACAATTTCCAAAATTAAATATATAATAAGTGATAAATACAATGGTTTTCGTAGTGCGTTCATCTTATTTTCTCCCAAAATGGACGTAAACCGTAATCCCATAGCTATTTGGATCTTTAGAAGCTAATCCAATTGAAAGCTGATAGTATTTTCTTAGCTTCTCCCTTGTGTCAATTCATGAAGGAGAAATTCATAATTATAGTGCCTGAGTACATCATTCTGGTCGGCTTTAAAGCAAAAAGATATTGCTTTTCTGGATCTTTCTAATTTTCAATAATTCATATTTCATTTGCTTTTCTTTCATAACCGAGTTCCATAGTCAACTTAACACTATAATTTCTGTTGGGTTGTAATTACCTGGAAGATTAGGGTTCCCTGCAAAAATAGAGTCCAGCTCAATAATTTAGAAGGTTTATAGCTTCTTTTTCAGATAGTTCGCTTGAGAAATTTTATTATTGCCTAGTTCTCCTTTCCTTTGGCTCAGGATCCCCTGTAAAAATGGCGGTTAACAACTTAAAATAATTAAGTAAGTTGCAACCATTATTTTGGTGTTTCATTATTTCATCTCGAATACGTAAGATTTAATATCGTCTTAGATATTTGTTTCTTCCGAAAATGGAGTTTATAGTTTTTCAGCTTAGGTTTAGGATTATTCTGTTTTGAGACGATTGTCTTATACAAATCAAATGTTTCAATAAATAAATATTTTCATACTGTTACTCCTAACAAAATATTTTTACATATCTGAAACCCAGTTAATTATGTAAACGGAAAATTGACCTTGATGAGTTCCGGAAATCTTGAAGACAGAATCAAGAAGGTAAAAAAAATCGAATTGGTGGGAAAACTAATAGTTAATTATGCATCGAACAAAGGAGCAAGCAGGTATACTTAAGAAATGGACATAACTAGATTGTTAAGTATAACACGTTCAATGATTTCAAATCACGTGATTTAAGTTATGAAAAAAGGACAAAAAGGTTATTTAAGAGCCTTTACTGAGATGCACTGAGTAAGTCCTTAACTCATAAGGGATTAGCATTCCATAATTACAAGAAAACTATTCCTGCTTCAGAAAATGGACGTTTGGTCGATCCCACTCAAGAGTCGGTAGATCTATATTAAGCTTTGAGAATTTTTAAAGATAGCGTTTTTTAAACATTATGTAAATACGTATTTGGTTTGAAACGGGGTAATATATGACCAGTTCTCTTGATCTATATATAAATACTGGACTATTTTTTCAATAACATTTAGTATCAGGTCGAGTGCATTTCCCAGCTAAAAAGTCGTCTGTAAGTATATTAATAAAAAAAAAGTTACCTGTCAAAAGCAAGCTATATGTTAACAGAGCAGGTTGGTTCCATAGCACCAAAATTAAGGGAAAAGAAAGAAATGGAAATAGTTTTTCGATTATATCGAAATATATCAATCAATTAATTGTGGACTACCAAAAAAATAGAGTAGTTAATATTCATCTGAAGCTTACTGAATTCATTTTAACTTCTGTAGAGAGCATGATTTATTAGTTTATGAGGATAAGGGCGTTAAATGAAAAAACACATCATAAGAGATGCAGAAATTACTAAGTCAAAGTGGACATTGGTGGATCTACTGATATTTAGGCTTTTTGAAACATCAACCGGATAAAAATTTATGACCGGTAATCTTATATGTTCAAAAAAACTACATTGTAAAAATGCCACAATTCGAATCGCTCGAAAACAAATTAATGAATATAGTTCGAAAACCGATATATATTCATGTAACCATATTTATTATTATTTATATTGTTTTATCATTAATAAGTACATGGCTTCAGTTGATAGGAAAATTCCCTCCACGATACGATATTTTTTGGTTTGATAATGCAATTTATAATACACTTCATGGAAACGGCTTTTTCACGATTTTACCAGATCACTATAGTATCTCCGTCAAAAATTTATATCCTTTAATCAGTCATTTCCACCAACATAATCAACCTATACTATTTTTCCTTCTTCCAATTTATGATATTTTTCAATCAGTTTATACATTATTTATAGTTCAATCGATATTCATTGGGTTAGCTGCAATTCCTTTATATCTAGTTGGAAAAGAAGTGTTAGATGAAATCAGTGGTAAAATCATCGCTATTTCATATCTTATCTATCCTTTTGTATTTTGGAATTCTCTTTTGTTTTATCCAGAAAGTATCACGCCGTTTTTTATCTTTCTGATGATATATTTTTATATAAAAGAAAAGTTTTGGTTATTTTGCCTGTCTTTCTTCTTTGTTTTAATCTTGAAAGAAGATCTCCCAGTAGTATTATTTCCTTTGGGCTTATATTTGTTATACGATGCATACAAAGAAAAATATTTTTCACAAAACATAACTGGTAGATTGAAATATCTATTGCTAATTATCATTATAAGTCCACTTTATTTTATTTTTTCTTTTAAGATTATAATAGCTCATTTTACTGGAGGAGCATATTCATTTACGAGTTTGCGATATGGTCAATTTGGGAATTCCGTATCGGAAATAGTTAGAAATGCGATTGTAAAACCAGGTTTATTTACGAAATATATTGCTTCTGAAAGAACTTTATTTTATTTAATACAAATGTTGTTACCGATTTCATTTGTACCATTGTTGTCTATTACCACATTTGCAGTGGGCATGCCTACAATCCTAGAAAATGTGCTCGCAAATACGATTACTCAAACTGTATTTACTGAGCACTATCAATTTGGGTTGACTACAGTTTTGTTTTTATCTACAATTGTAGGATTTGCTAAAATTAGGAAAAAAAACTTAGAAAACTATGAAATTTGGAAAATTAGGTTTATGTACCTATCAATCTTCTGGTTTATAATTTTTTTAGTAATTAGAGTCTATTTGTTTTCCTCGCCACTTAATTATACCATTAATTTATATTAAATATAGTATATTAAAATATACCTAATATTCATATCACTGCTTCTAATTTTTTGTTATCCATTTTTCTATAAGCATTAATTTAACAAAATGATTGCAAGTATAAATTTAAATGATGATGTGACAAAGTAGATATAATAATATACCCTACAAAGCATGCACCGTGAAAAATGTTGTCAAGTCAGATAAAATTTAAACTATAGGCTTAAAGATCATTTCAGTGTAGATCACACCATCAATGGATCAACCAGAATAAAGTCATAGAGTTTTCCGATTTTGAGAAATCTAATGAAAGGGTTCTGTATAGGACCCGTCAAATTTTTGGGAGTAAAAAAGAAGGGATCATTTTTGAGCTTGGTAAAAATCCCCTATAAATCAGCCTCAGGAAGTGATAATTAATGAATAAAAAACATCAGATCAATAAGAGTCTATCCGAAAAATCCCTTTGCTCTAAACTTTATCCATTAGCATGCGAATGAATCATAATAAAGTAATTCTCAATTTTCTTTCCGATCTAATAAGCAGTTTTCCAAATTATTGAGCCAAGAATGTGGTCTTCCACAACCTACCTTCTTGCCCTAAAACCTGATATCTCTTTTCTCGTGTTTTCATCTCTACAACTTTTGATATGTGCAATATAACCATATTTTTCAATCAATTTTCCGATATCAGAAAAATCATATCCTTTTTCATGCATATATTCAAAATTATATTCTCTTTAGGAGATTTCCAAAAATTATGATATCTAAAGTCCTTTTTACAAGCTTTTTATCGTGATGATTTGCTCCATCTACAGCTACAGAAAGCGGTATGCCTTTATGGCCAGTTAAAATTCCCCGTTTTGTATTTTTTGCCATGGTCAGTAGGATTGATCCTATTCAAGTTCCACAATGGTGTTTTTGTCATAGCGCCGTCAATTTTTTGTCATTCACACTTTTAATCCTTTTTCTATATCTTACTCCAGAAAAAAGCTATCCAAATGTTCTTAAATAATCCTTATCTTTACCATTCTTGAAATCGATCCTAAGTCCTCTAGACTTCTTTTTTTTCATGTGGTGGTATCAATGGTTCGATTTTCATCCAAAATTTATCAGAGATCTCTTAGTCGTGTACAGTTTTACGTATTGTCATTAGCCTATGGTACTCTATATAACAATTATTCAACTTTTCGGATAGGCTCTTAGGGTCAAAAAGTTATTAGAAGACGATTCCAAAAAAATACTCTAAACTAGCAGTCCCTAAGTTTCATAAATCCCAAATATTCCAATAAATACAGGAACATTGAATACACCTTCGATAATCCCTCCACAAAAGCAAAAAAGCAAGAAATACACATAGTATCTACAATCCGGTTTAATGATGCCAATTTTTAAATAAAAAAATCAAAGCAAGCTTCTTATAAAAATTGTAATAGAACTATTTTAAATTAAAATAAAAATATTATTGATTTCAGCTGAAACTAGAAAATACATAGATTTCCCTATAAAAACTGTGCGTGCGCGAGATAATATGAAATATAATCAAAATTATTGGTCTCGAAATCTACTCAAAGCTATCCATAAATCATTGGGAAAGTTGCTCGAGCTTAATTTGTCAGTTTTCTCTATGAATAGGTAGCATTCTGGAAATATAACATAAAGATAATCTAATTGGGAAGATAACTCTTTATTACAATTCTTGCGCACGAAAATATCTAAATATGTGATCTTCGTATAAATAAATAAAAAAATAATTATCTGCCAAAGAATGAAGAAATTTTCCCGAATAATCTCTTCTCCAAGGAAACATTCTTCATATTGGTATAATTTATTTGTTATACTTAAGCATACCATAATTGAATAACTAAAAAAATAAAAGGAATATTTATAAATAAAATGAAACTTGCTCTGATGTCACTTAATCTACACAAATAAAAAATTAACTGGATACTTCTATGCAGCGTTCGTCCTAGATTCTATAACTTGTAACTAAAAACATTAGTTCTAGTTTTCAATTACTATACTTATCTAAAAATGCACGTTTTAGTGTTAGTTTGAGGGTATACAATGTTCAAAAGGGAAACCGTCTCATTGATATTACCGGCTTATAACGAAGCATCTAGTATAGAAAAAGCAGTTTTTGTTACAGCGGAGATACTTTCAAAAATAACTGACCACTTTGAGATTATTATAGCAGAAGATGGAAGTAAAGACGGTACGGACCAAATAGTTTTGGATCTCTCAAAAAAATACCATTATGTTTTTCATTTACATTCTGATGAACGCCAGGGTCGGGGTAGAGCTCTCAACAGAGCTTTCAAGGCAGCTTCAGGTGAAATTCTCTGTTATATTGACGTCGATCTTGCAACTGATATGATTCATCTGAAGGAACTTCTTCACTCAATTTCAGTCGAAGGATACGATATTTCAACAGGCTCCAGAATGATACCTGGAAATGATGCTAAGAGATCTTTGAAAAGAGGTGTTGCAAGCAACGGATTTAATTTCTTGGTTCGAACTATTTTAAGCTCAAAGATATATGATCATCAATGCGGGTTTAAAGCGTTTAAAAGAGAACCACTGTTCAATTTACTGAGCGAAATCCAAGATAAAGGCTGGTTTTGGGATACTGAACTTCTTGTTCTTGCGCAGCATCATGGATATAAAGTGAAAGAATTTCCTGTCACATGGCGAGAAGGAAATACTACTAAAGTAGATCTCAAAAAGGATATTTTTGATATGGGGTTTCAAATTTTTCGTCTACAATGGACTTTGAACAAGCAATTAAAAATGAATGGAGGCAAACCTCGTGAAGTGGTTGCTGAATCAAGAGAGATTTGAAACGAAGCTAATCCTTTTATTCGGTTTAATAATTTTTCCTGTTTTTCTTCAGGCAGCTAGTGGAATTTGCGGGAAATATGCTGCGATAGAAGTAAAGGATGCTTCTCTATTTGTTGCAGTTACTAACGGTTTTTATTTTCTTTCTTTGATATTTCTTATTTTGCAAGCTATTGCCTGGCAACTGACACTGATAATTTATCCACTCTCTTACGCATACCCCTTTACAAGCTTAGTTAACTTTGTAATACTTATTTTTTCTGCAATTTTATTTCAAGAACAAATTACTCTGTATAATGTTTTGGGACTAATTTTGATATCTTTTGGGATTTTGATATTATCTCGCAATTTAGGAGAAGATACATGAGTCCTTCTTCCATATTTTATTTAGTGTTAGTGATTGCTTCTACAGGATTCAGTCAGACATTTCTAAAAATTGGAGCAAATCAAGCTTATAAAAATAAGTTCGTTTTAGCTTACCTCAATCCCTATACATTAATTGCATATATTTTGTACTTATTAGTAACTGTTTTTACAGTATATGCCCTTAAAGACATTCCATTAAAACTATTTTATTCGACTACTTCTTTAAAATTTGTGCTTGTACTCCTTCTATCCAAAATTGTACTTCGAGAAAAGATTGATTCTAGAAAAATAATTGCTGTTGGCTTGATTTGTTTAGGTGTGATAATTTTTAATATATAATGAAAAATATTCATTTAGAAATTTTATTCCTTTCTGATTAATTACAGAGGATTTCTATAAACCTCTGATTCTCACGATTATTTTATAAATTTTTCTAAGCTTAAAGCGTTATTTATAAATAGATGGGAATTTTTAGGGTTTATCGAAGCCCTCTAGAGATAATAAAGTCATACGAAAACGAAATAAATAATAAGGCAAATATTGGAAATCAATGATGGGATGGATTGATGGGTCATATGAACCTTTATTAGGAAAGTAATGCCCTCGCAGTTTCCCTAACGCTCTTATCCGATGTATAGGCAGGCTTCCATCCTATTGCCTTGATTTTTTCTATGTCTAATCTCATCCTTGGTACATCCCCTTTCCATCCTCTGCTTCCTCCAGTGTAGATAAACTTAATATCAGAAAGCTCCATTTCTTCCGCAATAATCTTTCCTATTCCGGTAGCGCTGATA
>Ga0182014_10005529_pt1 | contig 14000 bp, 9 predicted proteins | sample 612S2DmetaG_FD_120489 | JGI IMG/M metagenome (GOLD analysis project Ga0182014, IMG submission 120489) | Permafrost microbial communities from Stordalen Mire, Sweden - 612S2D metaG | ecosystem: Environmental > Terrestrial > Soil > Wetlands > Permafrost | place: Sweden: Stordalen | collected... | reverse complement strand
TTCAATCCAAGGCTAATTGTTTCATGGCATGGTGAAGGATAAATAAGCAGATTGTTATCATAAAATTCCTGATTTGAAAGTGCTATGAGTGATTCGTGCCTGCTTCTGTAATGCCATCTAAGCATTTTGGTTGGGAACCTTCCCTTACAAAGGTGAAGTATACTCTCCATATCGGATAATGATGCTATTTCATAGTCTTCATCTTCATTGGTTTCTAACATTATGTCAAAGAAAGATGTAGGTGGCAATTGTCGAGTATCTCCCATTACAACAGCTTGATTAGCTCTTAAAAATGCTCCAAGTGCATCTTCAGGTTTTACCTGACTTGCCTCATCAAATATAACAACATCAAATCTAAGATCCTGAGAATTTTTTGGATCAATGAACTGGGCAACAGAAAGTGGGCTCATCATAAAACATGGTTTTATTTTTTGGATAAGTCCACCAGCATTGGATAATAGTTTTCTAATGGGCATATGGCCCCTTTTCCTGTTGAATTCACTTAATAGAATTCCAAGTTCGGAGTTTCTAGATGCAGTACTGTTGATCTGGGGACGGTTACTGGATATCCTGTTTGAAATTCTACGACGGTTCAAAGAGATAACATCTCGATCAAGGTCGATGAATCTGTCAATTTTACGTTCGTGAATTTCACCTATGAAGTTTGATAGAACTGGATTGTTCAGGAATGCATTTCTTAGAAGGTCATCTGCAAAGTTAGCCATTAAACATGGAATTATATCTTCAATTTCTATTTTATCTGCTTTAATCAATTCTATTACTGGAAATATAATATCACTTGGTGATTCAGCTAAAATAGCTGTTAATTGAGACCATTTCTGTAATAGCGGCATTCCATTCTGGAAATCTTCTATTTTAAATTCCATTGCATGGAACCGGACATATTTAAGTTTAACTCCAAAGACCAGTTCTTCATCTATTGTTATATACTTCTTGATATTGTTATAAATCTTCAAAAATGATTTATAATCCTTGTTAAGTTTCTGGATAGTACCATTTATCTTGGCGGAATCTGGTCCGTTTTCAATGATATTAAAGGTTCGCTCGGTGATTTTACCAGTTTTTAAAAGTTTTTTAATAGTAAGTACCCATTCAGCAAGTTCCTTTATGGTGTCGAGATCGGTTTTTCTTCCCTTCCATTCCTTTCCAAAAACAGCTTTGGCTTCGGATTCAAGTTCATTTATCCTGTTTAAAATAATCTGACAATCTATCAATGATTCAAGGTCTTCTATAATAATCTTATCTTCTTCAGGAAATCCTGCATTGTAAAGGTTTGAAATTTTGTCCTTAGTCTTTTTATACCTTCCTCTGAAGGATTTTAAGAATTTTGAAGAGTTTTCTACATATTCATCGTGTAATTCCTGGATGTCAGTGTTTAAAACTCCTTTTTTAAATCGTTCCTTAAGTTTTTCATTGTTGGAGTTGTATTCAACAAGAAGATCTATGATCTTAATAATATCAGCTCTTCCTATCTCCCAAACCGGGTTGTAAAGTACCTCGGGGTTAGTGGTGATTGGAGATGCAATTAATAATGCTATTTTAATAGAATTGTCCATTTCTCCCTTATTTAAAGGTTTTCTTATCCCGGTCAGTTCAACTAGTTCATATAAATCAACTTCTAAATCGTTGAGTGTTGATACACAATTTTTAAGGAGTTCGTTTATATCCTCCTTATCTGTTGGTAGTATGGTACCGGGTTGTGTGTTGAACCATGGATTTTTAGATATGGGTTTAAGTGGAATTATAACTTCAGAAACATTTTTAAGTGTTGAAACAGCATTTTTCCAATCTTTTGAAGTATAATTTTCCGGGTTTTCAATATGGGCCCGTGGAATATTCCTTTTAACCTTTTTAAAGTGTTGTATTGATTCTTCTTTCATACCAAACAGATGGAACGGTGAAAAACCAGATTTTCCAAGTGGCGTATGAAGTACATGATTGTAATTGTTCAGTTCCATCTTGAGTTTTTCAAGTTCATCAAATTCCTCGTCCATAGAACGCATGGTCTCTTGATGGCTGTAAATACTTCTTTCAAGACCTTTCAAAACATTTTTCTTGTTTGATTTGTGGCTGTGTAGTTCAAAACAGAATTCTCCCAATCCAATATTATCAAGACGGTCTTTAACAACTTCTAAAGCTGCCATTTTTTCACTGACAAAAAGAACTGATTTATCATTTGCAATCAATTCAGATATAAGGTTTACAATGGTCTGGGATTTACCAGTACCTGGCGGACCCTCAACAACCATATTTTTACCAGATTTAGACTCCTCTATAACTGCTATTTGAGATGAATCTGCATCAACTACATGGTAAACATCACGGGATTTGAGTTTTTTATCCACATCTTCTTCATGGAATTCTGGTTCATCAAGATCTTCTGAATGATCAAATAAAGACTGGATAATAGGATTTGCACTGATTGATGATCCTTCCCAGCTTTCAGGGTCAAGATCCTTGTACATCACAAACTTGGTGAAACTGAAGAAGTTAAGATAAATATCATAGATAACATTCCACTGTTTTTTAGGTTCAATTGCCTCGTCAACAGATTCAAAATAGTGATATATGCCTTCCTTCTGTTCGGGCATTTCAAAATCTGGTAGTTCTATTCCCTGTTCAAGCAATTTTTCTTGTAGGGATATGTTTGGTATTATATCTTCTCCAGTCCACACTAATTTGAAGGAACCCCTAACTTTTTTACGTTCAAGTGCTACTGGTATAAGGATAAGGGGTGCTCTATGTTTATTATCGGGTTCATTATTTTCAGTCCATTCCAGAAATCCAAGTGCTAAATATAATATGTTGTAACCCTGTTCTTCAAGAACAGATTTAGACTGTTGGTTAATATAAAAGAGACGCTTTTGAAGTTCTTCTGCTTCATGAATGGTTTGAAGGAAGAGGTTTCGATGTTTACTAGCAACCTTCTGGTTGGGTAATGGCAACTTCCATAATAAAGAAGCTTCTTTATCGCTTATATCCAAGGTTAATTTTAATTCCTCTTCCTCAGAATTATTATCTTCTATTTCAGTTATAGTTGTACCTTTAATACCCTGTGAATTGTCCTTAAACTCAACATCTAAGTTCATAGGTTTTTGTTTGGTTTCAGTTACATGTCTAGGCATGAATTGCATCTTTTTATCTTCTAAAACCATTAACTGATATATTTCGGTTGGAATCTCGTCAACAACCCTGATCGATCTGACTTGGGGTTTGAAGTTTAGGAGCTTGTTTCTCATAGTCAAATCTAGCAAATTTTTTCTGAGTGCTTTTATCTTAACTTCTATGTTCACGTTTGCTGATTCTTCCATTTTGATTCCCCAAAAACACTATTTGATGATAATATAATCTTAAAAAAGTATCTTGCTCTTATATGGCATAAGTTTTTCTATTAATTCATAACACATATCAACATCTTAAGGAAGGGTCTTACATGATAAAACAATAAAATCCAAAACAGGTTATATAAATTATGATCAGGATGAATCTTCCAATTAAAGCATGATCTTGAATTAAGAGAAAAAAATTTAATAAAAAAAAAGAGAGTTAAATTAAAATATTTTATTTTAGTCAACCTTGTCTTTGAATGTCACTGTAAACTTTGTTCCATTGTCCCTTTCAAGGTTTAATTCTCCGTCGATCTGATCTGTTAAACTGTTTACAATCAACATTCCCAGTGTGTTTGTGTCATTGTAATCAAGGTCTTCTGGAAATCCTATTCCATTATCACTAACTGAAAGCTGATAATTTTCATCATATCTTTTTAGTTCAACCCTGATCTCACCACCCATACCATCTAGAAAGCCATGTTTTAATGAGTTGCTTAAAAGTTCATTCAGAATTAATGCAAGTGGAATTAAGATATCGACGTTTAATGTTACTTCATCAATGTTCAAGACAAGTTTTATCAGATTTTTATCCAGTGTATATGTATCGTAGAGATCATTTGAAAGATTTACAATATACTCCGTGAAGTCTAAATTTTCAAGATCTCCGGATCTGTAAAGTTTTTCATGTATCATGGCCATGGATTTAGCCCTGTTCTGGCTTTCTTTAAAAATACTCTGGGTATTTTCATCCTTAATATACCTTGATTGAAGACTTAAAAGGCTTGAAATAACCATGAGATTATTTTTTGTCCGGTGATATATTTCCTTGATTAGGGTGTTCTTTTCTTCAAGGGCTTTCTCTAATTTTTCTTCAATCTCTCTTCTCTGGGTTATATCATGGGCAATATGTATACTTCCAAGCACATTTCCATCATTGTCTTTAATGGGAGATGCTGTTACAATAAAATATCCTCCAAGATTCTTCTCTTCAATCTCTGTTACATGTTCAAGACCATCTTTTAAGAGTTGTTCATGTGGACAGTTTTCAGGTGGAGTATCACACTCATGAATAGCCTGATAACATATTATACCAATACATTCATCGGGTGATTTTTTAAGCCTTTCAGCCATGGCCTTATTAACCTTAACTACTCTATGATCCCTATCGAGTATGGTTATTAGGTCAGGAATAGCATCAAATGTGAGTTCCCATCCTGTTTCAGAGCCTAAAAGTGTTTGTTTTAGTTTAAATATATTATTTGGTATGTTTTTAACTATATTTTCTTGCATAACACGTTCTCCCAAATTCAATAATATTTATTATTTATAAAATATTTTTAATAAAATATTTATTTCAAATATTCACCATTAACCCATTTTACCCCCGATGCCCGGGCAAGATTTCGATCAACAGAAACCAAATCATCTTTATCAAGCTTTGACACATCATTTTTACCAACTATCCTTGCAAGGTTTGCTATTTCCCTAGTAGATACTTCTATGAAATTGCTTAGTCTGTTCACACAGATATCATGATCTATCTGTTTGGTGAGTTTTGGATCCTGAGCTGTTATTCCAGTTGGACATCTTCCAGTGTAACATATACGATACTGTTCACAGTTTATTGCAATTAAAGCTGCTGTTCCAATATAAATACCATCAGCTCCTAGAGCAAGACATTTAGCAAAATCTGCAGAGTTTCTCAGTCCACCAGAAGCAATGAGTGTAATATGGTTTTTAAGTCCAAGATCATTCAATGTTTTAAATGCTCGGGGTATGGCTGTAAAAATTGGGATTCCAACATTTTCTCGCACATATTTATCTGTAGCACCGGTACCTCCTCCAAAACCATCAAGTGCTATAAAATCCACACCCGCTTCAGCCAATAGTTTAATATCCTCTTCAACATCACCACATCCAATCTTAGTACCCACAGGTACTCCTTCACCAATTTCACGAAGCCATGAAACTTTTTTCTTTAGGTCTTCAAGATTTAAAATATCTGGATGGTGGGCTGGAGAATTGGATGCTTCACCACTTTTAAGACCCCTCATATTGGCCACTTCATCAGTCATTTTTTCAGCTGGAAGATAACTGCCTTTACCCGGATATGCCCCCTGTCCAAATCTTATTTCTATTGCTGCACCACTCTTGAGTAATTCTTTATCAACACCAAAACGTGCTGTTGAGTACTGTACAATGATATTTCCACCATTATCTAGAAGTTCTTCGGACAATACTCCTCCTTCACCTGAGTTAAATCCTACATTTAAATTCTTAGCAGTTTCTGCAATTACTAACTTAGTTGCCTTTGATACAGCTCCAAAACTCAGGCCTGAAATCATTATGGGACTTTTAACCCTCATTGGTTTTTGAGCTCCAACTCCAATAACCAATTCTGTGTCAACATGATCCTCCCTATTCAATGGTATCCTTTTAAGTTGTGCTGGTACGAAGTAAAGGTCTTTCAGTGAAAATGGTAATGTATTGAGAGATCCCATTGATCCCACAACACTCTCGTCCATTGCACTTGAATCCTTTATCTGAACCATCTTCTTATAGTTGGTATCGTCTTCATCAGACCTTTTTTTCCGTATGTAGCTGCGGCTTTCACCTACACCATCCTTATCACAATAGTAATTACCTTCCAACTCATATTCATAGTAAATTGGACAGGTGTCACATATACAAACTTGTGGGGAGATATCACAGTTACTGGGCCCTTTACTGCAGTAAAGAACCTCACCTCCACATTTATATGGATAGCTTGGACAAACCTTACAGTGGCATTTGTTACGATTTTCAAGTGTGTTCTTAATCTTCATTAATTTCTTTTCAGGGTCCTGCACCATTTTTATTCCCCAAATATTTAATTTAATACTGAATTATACCTGTTAATTAAATAAAGCGCATTGGATCAGTATTTATATCAACAATAACGGGTTTATTTATTGAAAGTGCTTTATCCACAGCATCTGGAAGTTCTTCAGGAGTTTTAACTGTTATTCCAACTCCTCCACATTGCTTTGCATATTCTGCAAAGTCCAGATCCTGGAGTTCTGTCTGCCAATTAGCATATCCTTCCATCTTTTGTTCCTGCATTATCATACCTAACTGTTTATTATTAAAAATAAAGACAGTAATTGGGAGATTATTTTTAACAGCAGTTAAAAAGTCTGCCATTAACATTGAGAAACCTCCATCTCCAGCTATACAGACAACCTGTCTATTAGGATATATCATCTGTGCAGCTAGGGCTGCTGGCAGTCCAAAACCCATTGTTGCCAGGTATCCTGACATAACCATCTTCTGAGATTTTTTCATCCAGAAGTTCCTACCAAACCACCAGCAGTGTTCACCAACATCAAGTGTTATAACCGCCTTATCAGAAATTTTATCATTTAAAACTTTAAGAATATAAGGAGCTCTAAGTGGTGTTTTATTAGAATCAGCTTCTTCATTAAGAAGATCTTTCCAGTCTTGGTTCAGTTCTTTTATTTCCTTTAGATATCCTGGTCTGTCTTTTTCTTCAACAAGGCTATAAATTATTGGAAGGATTTCAGAACAGTTTCCAATTAATCCAACTTCAACTGGATACTTTCTTGCTATCATCATAGGGTCGATGTCGATCTGAACAGTTTTCTTCTCGGGTATTTGTGTCATATCTGAAAATGATGATCCAATAACAATAATCAGATCAGCATCATCCACTAGTATGGTGGAGGATGTTGAACCAATACCACCATGACTACCAACATAAAGCGGGTCATTTTCATTTATAACTCCCTTAGCACGGAAAGTTGTGGTTATGGGTGCATGTATTCTTTTTGCAAAGTTTAATAAAACTTCTCCATTACCCATAGCTCCAAAACCTGCTATTATAACGGGTCTTTCTGATTGATCTATTATATCTGCAGCTTTTTTCATCAGGGAATCTGCTGGTCTTGTTGCCTTATTTGGAAAATTTCCCTCGAAAGGCACAATATGATCGGTGTATGGAAGTTTTTGAACATCGTTGGGAATTCCAATATGTGAAACACCACGATCAATAATTGAATGTTTAATTGCAAGTGTTGATAGGCTGGTTGTTTGATCCTTTGACATTAAAATCTTGTTGAATACTGTCAGCGGTTCAAAAAATGAGTATTGATCGATTTCCTGGAATGATCCCGGACCTATTAACTGTCTTTTAACCATACCGGTCATTGCAACAACGGGTGAGTTATCAAGCTTTGCATCGTATAAACCTGTGGCCAAATTTGTTGCTCCTGGACCTGCAACTGTTAAACATGCTGCTACATGTCCTGTAAGTTTACCATATGCAGATGCCATTAATGCAGCTGTTTGTTCATGTCTAACTTGTATAAATGTGAGTTTATCATTCCTTCTAATAGCATCAACAACTCCTAGAATTGAGGTTCCAGGGATCCCAAATACATGTCTAAGACCAAGCTCAGCCATCTGTTCGATCATGATATCTGAAACTGTTGAACTAGCTTTTTCATAATCTTCACTCTCTTCGGTGAGTAAAACATAACTACTCTTGGGTGAGTTGCATACTGGACATCTCCAATCATCAGGAAGTTCGTCAAATTTTTTATCCTCTTTATCTTCGTCGTAAATATAATTACAGACAGTACATCGATATTTGGCCATTTAAACACCTTTCCTGTTTTGTTTATAGTTATTTATACCTTAATTATGATTTTTAATGTTAATAAATCATGGGGTTCATTATGATGTTGTTATTAATGTTTTCATCATTTTAAATTGGTTTAATATCCTGGGTTTTTTCATAGCTGGGTAATTATTATATCTTAAAAGTCCAATTATTAGCATGGGAAAGTACAAGATCAACTCTGCCATAGATAATAGTGTATTTGTGGTAACAGAATCATTCCTTAAGCTTTCCAATATGTTTAAAACCCTGAAAAATAGTCATGGAAAAATAATACATGTTGTTGGAGCTCCTGGAACGGGTAAATCTGCCAATATATATGCTGCAATAGAAAAACAGGGACTAACTGTTTATGATGTAAAATCCCAAATAAAAGAAGTGAATATAAACTCTCAAAAAGTTTTTAATAGTGTTTATAATGGATTTAAAAAGGATTTTGATGTAAAATCAAAGAAAGAAGTCTATAACTGTTTGGAAGGGTTTGATGCAATATTATTTGTAGACATGTTTCATGACTCCCATCTGGTAGATGAGGATACTGTAGGTTTTAGTGTATGGTCTGGTAATGCAGGGTTAAGGGCAACTAAATTTTATCTTCTGTGTGTAGTAGAATATCTTAAAGAAAGAAGGGAATATAAACGTATTAACATTATTTTACAAACTGCATGGAGATTCCATTTTAGGGGAAAGAAATATGATCTTTTCACGGATATGGGTATCCTTTCAAAGTTAGTTTTAGCTGTTATGGGAACAATTTTTGATGTAGTAGTAATTTCCTACAAACCAGAGGAAACAATTAAAATAGTAAAGAATCATGTTAAAGCAGATGATAAACTCATAGAACATTACATTCATGAGTATGGATCCAAACCCAGATTTATATGTCAAGCACTTGAAAATGAAGATTAGAATTAATTAAAGATGTTACGATTTGATTGAAAGTTTTAAAATACGGATCGTATTATACTTTTTAGTATCTGAATTATAAAAGAAATCTGAACTCAAATATTATAATAAATATTTACTTCCAATAAATTTGGCATTGCCATCGATCAAAAAAAAAATTTATTTCCAAAGAAAATGATAACAACTCTTATTAAATCCACTAGGATAACATGGGCGGCTAAAAACGTTAACATGTACCTTCTGGTTCTTACCTATGCATATTTTGCGAATATAATTATAAAAAATCCATATGCAATACTTGAAGGTCTTATATTAGTATCTGCACTATGGGGTGCTCTTTATAGTTTAAATGATCTAACAGATCTTGAACATGATAGAAGGGATAAGGATAAACAGGCAAGACCATTTATACAGAATCATGTCGATAAGAAATGGATAATCCTATTTTGTACTCTTTTAATCACTGCTGTATTTATAATTTCAATTGAAACTCTTATACCTGCATTTACTGTTTTGCTTGTACTAATGCTTTTAAATCAGATACTTTACACAATTCCTCCAATTAGGCTTAAAGACACTTTGCTTGCACCATTTTCCAGTACAGCAACTAATTCAGTTTTGAGAATGGCTTCATGTGCTGTTCTTTTGGGTAATGTATTTATTGTTCCTGTGAGTGTTTATCTGTTCATATACACCGCAAGCATGGGAACATATATCATGTATAAATCGAAACAGAGGGCTGCAAGTATACTCACATTAATATCGGGTATTATACTGCTTTATGCATTTATAAATGGGGATATGAATTTAATACAATTTGCAGTGGCTGTTTTACCTGCATTTTTAGCAACTATACCATTATATCTTTCTCTCTTTACCCAGAAGGATAAACTGTTTGATATTGCCGATGTTCTCTACCATGAAATTGCAATGGTTTTCTTTCTGATCTGTATCCTCTACATACTGTTCATATGAATACATTAAAAGCTTTATTAATAAATTTTAAACTATTATAATCAGATTTAGAAGGTAGATTATGAATCCACAAAGGCATCAAGATGCTGAATAAAATAAATAAAAAAGTGTAAAAAATTAGTTTTTGTTTATCTTTTTTGATATATCTAAGCAGTGAAAACAAATTAAAAAAAAGAAATAAAAAAAAATGTTAATTAAAATAATTTCCCTAATTTGAGCAGTGCCTTAGGAGATACTTTAATAAGTAATTTTATAAGTTCTTTGGTACTTATATTTTCAAATTCTGTATCTTGGAATGCTGCTGCTATTGAGTCGAGATCTGAATCCGATAGGCTTAGGAGATAGTCTTTGGTTTTCAGGTATTTATCAAATGAGTCACCAATTTCTTTTTTACATTTTTCCTGGTATTCTTTCAACCTTTTTTCGGTGTAATTATCTTCTTTAACAGCTGCTGCAGCAACTTCACCTGCATACATACCTGCTTCTAATGCTGTTATGATTCCTCCACCAGTTAATGGATTTACATGTCCCGCAGCATCTCCAACTATCATTAGATTATCTTTTACCAGTGTTTTTGTCATTCCACCAACAGGGTCTCCACCAACATTCAATTCTACTGGTTGAGCATTTTGTGTTGCAGGGCAGTTTTTAACAAACTCAACTAGATGTTCATATGCACTTTTATTAGTGACTGTTGATACAATTCCAAGGCCAACATTGGCTATGTCATCGCCCTTAGGGAATATCCATGCATATCCTCCGGGTGCAACACTTCCGAAGTAGAATTCTATAACATCGGGATCTTCCATTTCTAGGCCGACCATCTCAAACTGGATTCCAGATTCCATATTTTTCGGTTTAACAGCAGTTTTAAGACCTCCCCATCTTCCAACACGGGATTCTGGACCGTCTGCACCTACTACTATTTTAGCTTTTATTTCGAAATCTTCACCCATACTTTCACAGCTAACAATGTAGCCGTCATAATCTTTTCTCATACCTCTTGCTAGGGTTTTGATCATGATGGCGGCGCCAGCTCTTGCAGCGTCCATTGCCATAAACTTGTCAAAGACTTTTCTTTCTAGGATGTAACCTGCTTCAGGAAGTTTTACCTGGTCTTCTTTCATCCACACATCTGTTCCATTTGGTGATATGAGACGTACTCCACTGAGTTCTTTGGTAACCCATCTGCTGTTTGGTTCAATTCCTAATTTTTTAAGACCCTCTTTTGAAACTCCTTCTGCACATCTTTTAGGTGAACCTATCTCGGATTTTTTATCTATCAATATAACTTCTGCACCATTCAGAGCTGCGTGTTTTGCAGTAGATGACCCAGCAGGACCTGCTCCTATTACAAGCACATCTGTCTCGATTAACTTCATAAATACATCTCCCTCTTTAATCCTCTTTGGCTAAAGCTTTAACCGGGCATACTTGTATGCATATCCCGCAATCTTTACATCCTTCTTCGTTAAAATCTATACTTGTCTCTCGGACTTCAATTAAACAGTGAGGACATACACCTGCACATTCCCCACAATACATGCAATATTCCTTAACTATCATTTTTACCAACCTACAAAAATTTTTATTAGATTAAGTTCTTTAAACTATTCTACTATTTATAGATTCATTCCAGATAAAATAATACCTTCAAGAACTTCTGATACAAAACTATGAATCAATTTACAAATTTCAATTTTTACTCTTATTTTAGTTGAGGATTCTTTATAGATAACTGTTTTGGGTAGAAGAACAAGGGGTTTAAAAAATATTTTTACTGTAAGATTATAAAAAAATTTTTCTTTAATTTTATATGTTTAATAATGGATTTTCATGATATGTTCTTATCATTTTGTTGTAAAGTGTTACGTTAATATAAAATTATGATTAAAGTGATAAATAGTTTTAAATATCATAAATTTTCCATTATACATTAACATTAAAAAAAATAAATTTTAAAACTCATTTATCATAAATTAGGAATATCAATGTTTAAACAACATCCTAAGGGATTATATCTTCTTTTCACCACAGAAATGTGGGAACGTTTCAGTTATTATGGTATGAGGGCAATTCTATCTCTCTACATGCTAAAGGCGCTTTTTTACAACACTGCATTCACATCAAGCGTCTATGGTTATTATACAGGTCTGGTATATTTAACACCATTAATCGTGGATACATATCTGATACTGGGGAAACAGAAAATCGATCATTACGGGTGGTATATTGATGGCTTTGGGCCAATTCGCTCTGGCTACAAGCAGCTATTTATATACACCTTCTTCTGGTGCTGTTGTTAATTATTTCTTTGTGTTCAATTATCAAACAGCCTTCTTTTTAATTGGCCTTTTTTTACTTGTTATGGGAAACGGATTTTTCAAACCTAACATATCCTCGATGGTTGGCTTGTTATATCAGGAGGGAGATAATAAAAGGGATTCGGCTTTTACAATATTTTATATGGGCATAAATTTGAGTGCTTTAATTGCACCAATTATCATAGGAGGCCTTGGTGACATAGGTAATCCTGCTGATTTCATGTATGGATTCTTTGCTGCAGGATGTGGAATGATATTGGGATTAACAATTTTTATACTGGGTAGAAAGAAGTATCTGGTTGATCCTGATGGTTAATGCTGTAGGGGAAAAACCAGTACATAAATATAGCAAGGAAGGCTGTAAAAAAGATGAGCTATTAACTTGGATCGAAAAACAGAGGATAATGGTAATAGTTATCCTGGCATTTTTTGGAATATTCTTCTGGACTGCATTTGAACAGGCGGGAGTGTCATTAACATTTCTAGCAGAACAACATTTTGATAGGGTTGTAACATCTATAAATTTCGTTATTCCTGCGTCATGGTTTCAATCTGTAAATCCAATTGCAATACTATTGTTTGCACCATTTTTTGCAGGATTATGGCTTTATCTAAAAGACATGGGAAGAGAACCATCAATTCCCGTTAAAATGGGTGCTGGTTTATGTTTACTTTCTCTTGGATTTATGGTATTGGTATTTGCATCTAAAACATTGGATGCTGGTGCTGCAACCATTAGTCCCTTGTGGCTTGTGGGTGCCTATGTACTTTTCACATTTGGAGAGCTGTGTATATCACCAATAGGTTTGTCTATGGTATCAAAACTTTCACCTGCTAAATTTGCTTGTCTAATGATGGGTGTATGGTTCTTGACAAGTGCATTTGCCAATATACTTGCTGGATAGTTAAGTACATTATATCCCGATCCAAGTTTACCGACACCATATCTACTGGAATACCAATCACCACCTTCTCATCGTTCTTCATGATATTTGTTGTGATGTCAATCATAGCAATGGTAATACTCTTTGTTATAAGGAAAAGATTGGAAACCATGATGCAAGGGATAAGGTAGGTTATATGATATTATAAAAAAACAAATTGTTTATTATAATTTATTGAACTTGATGGTGAGTGTTGGAATCTAATTTATGTTAACGGGTTCCATAGCAACCGATAAAGATAGTGAAAACTACATAATCTCTGAACAATTATCACAAATAAATGCTTTGCCTTCTGTGAACATATTTGGTTACTCTGCACCATATGGATTCTTTACACAGGTGGGAATACTTTGTCGAAGTATATTTATCCTCGCTGTGCTTACCGTATTATCTCAAGCAAAAGAGGTAAAAGGAACTTTTTTACAGTCAGATCAATCACAAGGTGATTGGTACCTCAACACTCAAAATAATGGGTAATGTATTTAAAAATTAATTTAATCACGAAAAAATGTTTTTTTGTATTACAAAAATGTCTAATATTGTATATGGCAGCGATTTATTTTTTTTGAATGAAAACAAAAATGAAATTTAGGATTGGACGACTCGAAGATTTAGCTGTGGGCTCGAGATAATAGATTTGGTATTTTTATTTTTTGGATTAAACCTTCAATTTTACAGACTTCCTAAAAAAAGCCTAAGTTAAAATTATGGAGAAGGATAAAGGGATAGAATAACTAAAGAACTTTGGTTTGCTAAAAGACGTATCGGATAGGGCATTGACCCTAAGGATGTGTAATTACATTAATTTTGATATTAATTCTTT
>Ga0182014_10005528_pt1 | contig 14000 bp, 14 predicted proteins | sample 612S2DmetaG_FD_120489 | JGI IMG/M metagenome (GOLD analysis project Ga0182014, IMG submission 120489) | Permafrost microbial communities from Stordalen Mire, Sweden - 612S2D metaG | ecosystem: Environmental > Terrestrial > Soil > Wetlands > Permafrost | place: Sweden: Stordalen | collected... | reverse complement strand
CTCGGTCGGGGAGTTTCCGCTCTTCAATCAGGATGCCCAGGGGCAGGGTTTTCCGCCGGCCGTCGTCGCGATGGGCGAGGCGATCGCCAAGGCGGACGGCGTCATCATCGTCACGCCGGAATACAATTACTCGATCCCCGGCGTGCTGAAGAACGCGCTCGACTGGCTTTCGCGTCTGCCGAACCAGCCGTTCGCCGGCAAGCCGACAGCGATCCAGAGCGCTTCGCCCGGCCTATTCGGCGGCGTGCGCGCCCAGCATCACCTGCGCCAATCGCTCGTCTTCCTCGACGCGCTGACGCTCGCCCGGCCCGAGGTCATCATCGGCCAGGCGGCGGCTAAGTTCGACGAAGAGACCGGCGAATTGACCGACAAGGCGACGCGCGAATTCATCGCCGAGCAGTTGCGCGCTTTCGCCGCCTTCGCCAGGCGGTGAGGACGTTGGTCACGCCGCGGCGGCCTCGTATCGCTTGATCTTTCTGACCTCGGCGCCGATTTCAGACCGAGCGGTCTCGAGTTCGTATTGGCCTTGCAGGTTTATCCAGAACTCCTGCGTCGTGCCGAAGAAAGCGGCAAGGCGCACGGCCGTATCGCCGCTGACGCCGATTTCCTCTCGGGACAGTCGTTCGATGCGGGTGCGCGGCACGCCGCAAGCCTTCGCCACGGCGAGCGCGCTCAAACTAAGCGGAACGAGAAACTCTTCGCGAAGAACTTCGCCCGGGTGCATCGGAGGCAGTTTCTTTCTCGCCATCTCGCGCTCCACTTCCTAGTGATAGTCCGTGATTTCGACATCTTCCGGTCCCGCGTCCGTCCAACGGAAACAGACGCGGAACTGATTGTTGATCCTGATGGCGTGTCGACCCTTTCGATCGCCGCCCAGCTCGTGCAGTCTGTTGCCCGGCGGCTCCGCGAGGTCTCTCAGCGCGCCGGCCGCGTCAAGCATCTTGAGTTTGCGGCGGCCCGCAGACACGAGATTGGCCGGGAACCCCTTCTTGGGAAAATATCCCTCGGCGACCTCCGCCGTCGTCTGTCCTTGAACGACTTGATCGCCACGCCGTCGCGCTCCGCCGCCAACGGGTTTTACGTATCAAACAATGATACGGCAATCAAGAGAAACGCATCTATTTCTGATACGTTTGACGGACTCCGCCGCCTTGCGCCCGCGCACAGTGAGCGCGTGACCCCTTATTCCCTCCTCCGCGCCGAATCCGGCGACGGGGTTGACGCCCGCGCCGGCCACGGCGACAGTGGCGGCTTCGCCGCAGGTTCAAAGGCCCCGTGAAAGTCTCGCTCGTCCAGATGAACTCGATCAGCGACAAGGCCGCCAATATCGCGGCGGCGCGGGCGTTGATCGAGCGCGCGGTCGCGGAAGAAGCGCCGGATTGGCTGCTGCTGCCCGAGCAGTTCGACTGGGCGGGCGGCGGCAAGGGAGACAAGGCCGCCAACGCCGAAATCATGCCCGGCGGCCCCGCCTATCGAATGGCGCAGGAACTCGCGTGTCGGCATCGCCTCTTCATCCACGCCGGCTCGATCATGGAGAAGATCCCCGGCGACGCGCGCATCCACAACACCTCCGTCGTCTTCAACCGCGTGGGCGAGGAGATCGCGCGCTACCGCAAGATTCACCTCTTCGACGTGACGACGCCCGACGGCGTCGCCTACAACGAGAGCGCCAGCGTGAAGGCGGGCGATCAGGTCGTCACGTACGAATGCGAGGGCGTCGTCATCGGCTGCTCGATCTGCTACGACTTGCGCTTTCCCGACCTCTTCCAGGCGCTCGTCGAAAAGGGCGCGCAGGTCATCGCCCTGCCCGCCGCTTTCACCCTGCAAACCGGTAAGGACCATTGGGAGACGCTGCTGCGCGCGCGCGCGATCGAGACGGAATGCTACGTCTGCGCGGCGGCGCAGACGGGCGAGTTCACGGTGGGAGGCGAACGGCGCCAGACTTACGGCCATTCGCTGGTCGCCGATCCCTGGGGCCATGTCGTCGCCAAGGCCTCCGACGGCGTCGGCCTCGTCTCGACCCGCCTCGATATGGCGCAGGTCGAGCGGGCGCGGCGGCTCATTCCGGTCGCCCGGCACAAGGTCGCCATCGCGCGCGGCTGAGCGCGGAGCGAGCGGGGAGACGGAGGGGAAGTGCTGATCCGGCCGGAAAGGGAGAGCGAGTTTCCCACGATCTATGAATTGGTTCGCGTCGCCTTCACGACGGCGAAGGTCTCCAACGGCGACGAACAGAATTTCGTCGACCGCTTGCGCAGCGGCGACGGCTACATTCCCGAGCTGGCGCTGGTCGCCGAGGACGAGGGCGAGCTCGTCGGGCATATCATGCTGACGCGGACGTTCGTCTCGACGGCCGAGGCGCCGCGCCCCGTCCTGCTCCTCGCTCCGGTCTGCGTGGTTCTGAAGCGGAGGAAACAAGGACTCGGGGCGCGGCTCATTCAAGACGCGCTCAGCCGGGCGCGGCGGCTCGGCCACGCCGCCGTCGTGCTGGTCGGCAACCCGGCCTACTATTCCCGCTTCGGCTTCAAGCCCTGCGCCAGCTTCGGGATCGCCAACGCCAACGGCATCCCGGACCGGCACGTCATGGCGCTCGAGCTCGCGCCGGGCGCTCTCGCCAACGCTGCAGGGACCGTCTTGTTTCAGACCTGACGGGGTTCGCCAAGCGCGCGGTCGAGCCTCAGCCCATCGCGACGCCGAGCCATCCCTGCAGCGCGATCCCCAAGAAGAGGATGAGCCCCGCGTCGCGGTTGGAGCGGAACAGCTTCAGCGCCGTCGCCGGGCTCGCGCCGTCGACCCGCGAGACCTGCCAGATGAGATGGGCGCAGTAAGCCGCCCAGCCGATCTCGGCGACGACGCCGGCGCTGACGGCGATGAGCGCTCCTTGGGCGAGCAGCGCCGCCATCGCATAGAACAGCCCGACGCCGAGCCGCGCCTGGGCGCCGAACAGCCGCGCCGTCGACTTGATGCCGACGACGGCGTCGTCGCGCGCGTCCTGCAGCGCGTAGATGGTGTCGTAGCCGATCGTCCAGCAAAACGCCGAGGCGTACAGCAGCAGCGCGGGGAGCGCGAGCGCGCCGGCGCTCGCCGCCCAGCCCATCAGCGCGCCCCAGGAAAAGGCGAGGCCGAGCACCGCCTGCGGCCACGAAGTGACGCGCTTCATCAAGGGATAGACGGCCACGATCGCCAGCGAAGCGAGGCCCAGCGCGATCGAAAACGCGTTGAACGCGACGAGCACGGCGAGGCCGACCAGCGCCTGCGCGACGAGAAAGACCACGGCCGCGCCGACGGAGACGCGGCGCGAGGGCAGCGGGCGCCCTTTGGTGCGCTCGACGCCGGCGTCGAGCTTGCGATCGAGGATGTCGTTGTAAGTGCAGCCGGCGCCGCGCATCGCGATCGCGCCGACGAGGAACAGCGCGAGATGCGTCAGGTCCGGTCCGCGGTGGACCGCCAGACCCGCCAGCGCCGTCGATTGCCAGCACGGCGCGAGCAGCAACTGCCAGCCGGCGGGACGATCGAGCCGCGCCAACTGCACGAAAGGCAAGGCAAAGTCCGGCGTCAGCCGCAGGATGAGGCTCTTGGCGCGCGCGTCGGGCAGCGCGCTCGGCCGAGAAGCCTCGAGACTCAAAGCGGGCCGGTCGGCAGGGGCTGGACCTGCGGGCCGCCGCCCGCCGCCTGCTGCTCCTTCATCTTCTTCATCTGCGTGGCCACCGTGCAGGCCTTGTTGGAGAACGCGAGGGTTTTGGCGTGGTTGGCCTTGAGCTGGGCGAGCGCCTCGTCGGGAATCTGGCACCAGTCCTTGTTCTTCTCCATATAGGCGATCATCGCGCCTTCCGCGGCGTTGAGGCCGCCAGACTTGGCGCAGAACACCGCCGGATCGAGTTGCTTGCCGTGCGCGCTCTTGACCAGATCATTGATGACCACCAGTTCCGCCTCGCGCCGTTGCGCGAGTTTTTGCAGATCGCCGCCGCAGCTCTGCTGCGCGAAGGAGGGGGAAGCCCATGCTGCGCCGCCGAGCGCCAGCGCCAACGCGAGCATCTTGGCCAAACGTCTCGTCATCGTCGAGAATCCCGCATGGATGAAGCCTGAGATCTTACAACAACTCGGGTCGGCGCGACAGCGCCGCAAGAAAGCGGCGAAAGCAGGGCGGCGGCGCGCATTCGACGCGCGCTCACACCCAGCCGCGCGCGGCGAAGTCAACGGCGTAGCGCCGCGGCGCGGCGGCGATCGCGGCCATGCCGACGAGCACGCCGTCGGCTCGCATGACGAGTCGCGTCGGGATGGCGCGCGCCAGCGCGGCGACCGGCGCCTTGGCCTCGAAGGCGCGGCGGAACGCCGAATCGTCGAGGAAATCGACGATGCGCGGCAGCACGCCGCCGGCGAGCGTGACCCCGCCGGTGGCGACGAAGGCGACCCCCATGTCGCCCGAAAAACGCGCGACGATGCGCCAGTAGAGCCGCAGGCTCGCCGCCTCCTCGCCGTCGCGCTTCATCAGCGCCGCGGCGACCAGCGCCGGCCCGTCGAGCGAGGGCCTCGGCCGCCCGAGCGCGGCGAGGCGCGCGGCGTGCACGCGAACGAGGCCGGGGCCGGCGAGCACGCTTTCCGTGGTCACGCGGTCGCAGACGCGTTCGAGATGCGGCCATAGCGCCGCCTCTTCGTCGCCGACGGGACCGAAGTCGATGTGGCACGCCTCCGAGGCGAGCGGCGTATGGCGCCCGTTCGCTTCGATGAGGGCGCCGACGCCGAGGCCGGTGCCGGGTCCGAGGACGACCTGGGGCCCGCGCGCGCCGAAGGGCGTCGGCCCGATCGCGCGCGTCCATTCCCTCGGGATCGCGGGCAGCGACAGCGCCTGGGCCTCGAAATCGTTGAATAGCAGACCCTGCGCGAGGTCGAGCCGGCGCGCCGCCTCGGGGCCGTCGATCAGCCAGGGCGCGTTGGTGAGTTTGAGGGAGCGCCCGTCGACCGGTCCGGCGCCGCAGACGACGACCGAACGCGGCCGCCCGCCGAGATTGGCGATCGCCGCCTCGATCGCCTCGACAAGGCCCGGATAATCCCCAGTTTTGAGATGCGCGACCGGACCGAGCGGCGCGTCGGGCGCGCCCTGAAGCGCCAGGCGCACGTTGGTGCCGCCGACGTCGCCGACGAGCACGGGAAAGGGAAAGGCGAATTCGCTCACGCCGGCATAAACGGGAAACTCGGTCCGGTCGTCAAGGCGACAGAGGCGCGCGGGCAAATCATGGCAGGGCGTCGAATCGCCGCAATTCGAATTCGACCGCTTCGAGCAAGCCGGGAAGACGGTTGTGAATCGTACCCCAGACGAGGCGCTGGCGCACGTCCTCATAGTCGTGCCGATAAACATTGCCGGCGCCCGCCATCTCGGCCCACGGGATATGCGGATGCCGCGCCTTCACCTCCGGCGGAATACGGCGCGAGGCCTCCGAAATGATTTCGAGGCATCGGGTCGCGGCGTAGAACACGAGGTCGTTGTCTCGGAACTCCTCGTAAGTGAGACCGCCCACGAACGCGCGCGCGAGATGGATGTTGTGTCGGATATCGGCGAGCCGACGCACCGAGCCGGTCGCGTCAGAATGCATAGACCGCTTCGGATTCGGCAGGAGGACGCACATAGGGCTTGAGCGCCGCGCGATCGACGACGTCGACCGGCTCGGCGAACAATTCGGCGATATAGGATTTCAAGCCGACATACGCGTACACGTCCTGCACCGCCTCCGGCTCGATCTCGATCATGATGTCGATGTCGCTGCCGGGCCGATCGTCGCCGCGCGCGCGTGAACCGAACAGCGCGGCGTGCGTCACGCCCCGCGCCCGCAAGGCGGCCTCGTTCTCACGCAATCTGGCGACAATATCGCGCTTGTCCATTAGAATATTCTAGCACGTTCGACCGCCGTTTGGGACCGGAAACGCTTTGGAGCGGAAACGACGCAGCGACGGTTGCGCGTACGAATGAACGAGATATAAGGAACAAAAAACGAACGTGATCGCCGGCCGGTGATTCGGCGCGCTAGGTTGCGGTCGTCGTCCGGAGTCCACAGGAGATTTGCACGGAACCGGCGTTTCCAGCCGCGCAGAGTTTCGAAAAAGCGTTCTTCGCTTTAGTCTCGCTTTGAGGGGATGGTCGCCGCGATGAGCGAGTTCACATACTATGAGTTTTTCGCTGGCGGCGGCATGGCGCGCGCGGGCCTTCGGCACGGTTGGCGCTGCCTATTTGCCAATGATTTTGACCACAAAAAGGGGGCGATCTATCGCGCGAACTGGCGCGATGACTCGCTGCGAATCGGCGACGTCAGAAGTATCCGCGCGGACGAAGTGCCCGGCACAGCCGACTTAGCTTGGGCCTCTTTTCCCTGCCAGGACCTCTCCCTGGCGGGAGGCGGCGCGGGCCTGCGCGGCGAGCGATCGGGGACGTTTTGGCCGTACTGGTCGCTGATTAGGTCAATAGCCGAAGCCGGACGCGCGCCATCAACGCTGGTCCTAGAGAATGTTTGCGGCACGTTGACTTCGCACGAAGGCAAAGACTTTCGAGCAATTTGCGCCGAGCTATTCAAGGTGGGGTATCGTTTTGGCGCTATGGTTATCGACGCGGCCTCGTTCGTGCCGCAATCGCGCCCTCGACTTTTCATCGTGGCGACTCGAGACGATCTCGCAATTCCGTCAATGACCTCGGGAGTTGAGGCCGATGCGCGATGGACTACGCGTTCACTGCTGCGAGCGTTTGAAGGTTTGCCCGCGAAACAACGGGAAGCGTGGATTTGGTGGCGCATGCCGGCGCCAGCGCCTCGTGTGACCATATTCGCGGATCTCATTGAAGACGATCCTGTCGGCGTCGTCTGGCACACCGCTCATGAGACCAGAGCGCTTCTTGCAAAGATGACCGAGGTCAATCGAGCTAAAGTCGATGAAGCAATTCGTCACGGATGCCGCGTCGTCGGAGCCGTTTACAAGCGTACGCGTCTCGATTCCGACGGAGAAAAGATTCAGCGGGCCGAAGTGCGTTTCGACGGCATGGCCGGATGCCTGCGGACGCCGGCGGGCGGGTCGAGCCGACAAATCGTAGTGATTGTTGATGGGCGTCGTGTTCGATCGCGACTGATCTCCGCGCGCGAAACGGCGCGTCTTATGGGCCTACTGGATAGCTATCAACTGCCTGAAAACTACAACGAGGCTTATCATTTGACCGGCGATGGAGTCGCCGTGCCCGTCGTAAGGCACGTGGCGGCGCACATTCTCGAACCCATCATCGCACTTTCTCGTCGTTCGTCGAGGGCCGCCGCGTGAGCATAATCCCGTGCGAAAAAAACGAGGCGTTCGAGCTTAAAATTCGCGAGTTCGCGGAAACGCTCAAGACGGAAGCACATAGGCTGGGCAGCAATGGCCTTGACGAAAACGATGTCTATAACTCGGGACTGTTCCGCGGCGCCATAGAGCGTATACGTGGTCAGTTCGCGGCCTCAATGAACGAAAAACGGCAATTTGTCGATCGCGTACTCGGCTACATGCAGGACCAAGGTTACGTACAAACCTACGAGTCATCTGGAAGTACGAATCGTCACGACTACACACTGAAGCTGCACAGCGGCAAGACGGCGGTAATCGAATTGAAGGGTTGCCTGGACGGCAATAACACTAACATTTTTCAGCGCCCCGCTCACGCCGAAGAATTCATCATCTGGAGCGTCTGCGCAAATCGTGGCGCTGATCCGCGACGAAATGTGTGGTCCGGTCTTCACACTAGATTGAGCGCAACCATTATCGCCGAAGAAAAAAGAGTTGACGGTCTGGTGGTTTGGGATTGGGTGTGTGGCACGATTGGGCGAAGTTGTCCCAAACTCACGGCTTCCGATCGCAGGACTACGGTCGCGCAATACCGCTTGCCGCCTCCGTGCATATATGTGTTTCCGTCGACCATCCCGACACCGCGCAACAACGCCAATCCACGTGCTCAACCTCTAGTGGTGAAAATCAAACGGAAGAGTCCGAAGCGCCGTGAGTCATATCAATCACTTGCACCGCTCGCGGAGGGTTCGAAACGTCTGATTCTATCCACTAGCAGCCGTTGAGCTCCTGCAGGCGTTTCATCGATGCTTCGGCGGCCGCGATGAGGAGGTAAATTTCGTCGACTTTGAGGTCGCGCACCGCGATGAAGATACGGTTCGTCGGACGATCGTTCGACGCGGAGGCAAGATCGCCAAAGAGTCCGAGGAAACCGCGATTCGTCGTGAATAAGTTCAAACAAGTTGAACCCTCGCCCGAGCGCTCCGCCGTCATGCGCGCGGTGAAATCGCGCGACACCGGCCCGGAAATGGCGGTGCGCGCGATGCTGCGCCCGCTCGCCCCCGGCTATCGCCTCCATCGCGCCGATCTGCCGGGCAAGCCCGACATCGTCTATTTCGGGCGGCGGCTGGCGATTTTCGTCCACGGCTGCTTCTGGCACGGCCACGATTGCCCGCGCGGCGCGCGCAGCCCGAAGGACAACGCCGACTATTGGCGGGCGAAGATCGCGCGCAACCGCGCGCGCGACGTGAAGAACCTCGCGGCGCTGGAGGCGATGGGCTGGCGCGCCGTGGTGGTCTTCGAATGCGCGCTCAAGGACCCGGCGTCCTTGCGCGCGCGCCTCGCCGCCGCGCTCGCTTCGCCTTCTTAGCGCGCCCCCCTTGCGTCGGCCATTGATGCGCTGCAACATGAGGCAAGGTCAATTCACGCCGGCGCGTCCGGCCGCACGGGGCCCCCCGCCCATGTCGATCGCCGTCGTCAAAGACCGCGCCGAGGCGCGCGAATCGGCCGAAGCCGAAGCGGAAAAGGACGCGCCGCTGCGCGCCGACATTCGGCTGCTCGGGCGTCTGCTCGGCGACACCGTGCGCGAGCAGGAGGGCGAAGAGGTCTTCGCCATCGTCGAGCGGATTCGCCAGGCCTCGATCCGCTTCCACCGCGACAACGAGATCGGCGCGCGGCGCGAGCTGGAGGCGACGCTCGACAGCCTCGACGCCGACCAGACGCTGAGCATCGTGCGCGCCTTCAGCTATTTCTCGCATCTTTCCAACATCGCCGAGGACCAGCACCACATCCGCCGCAATCGCGCCCATGTGCAGATGAAGTCGGAGCCGCGTCCCGGCGCGCTGGACTATGCGTTCAAGCGCGCCGCCGACGCCGGCGTCGACGCTCGCGCGCTGCGCGCGTTCTTCGACCATGCGCTGGTCAGCCCCGTGCTCACCGCCCACCCGACCGAGGTCCGGCGCAAGAGCACGCTGATGCGGGAATTGGAAATCACCGCGCTGCTCGACGCGCGCTATCGCGACGCGGGAGACGAGGTCGAACTCATGCGCGTCGAGCAGCAACTGCGGCGCGCCATCCTCATCCTCTGGCGCACCAACATGCTGCGGCAGACGCGCCTGAGGGTGATCGACGAGGTCTCCAACGGCCTTTCCTATTACGACTACGCCTTCTTCCGCGAACTGCCGCGCATCTACTGCGCGATCGAGGACGAACTGGCGCGCCAGGAGCCGGCGGACGCCGGCAAGCGCATCGCCTCGTTCCTGCGCATCGGCTCGTGGATCGGCGGCGATCGCGACGGCAACCCCTACGTCACCGCCGAGGTGCTGAGCGAGGCGATGCGGCTGCAGAGCGCCAGCGCGCTCGGCCATTATCTCGAAGAGCTGCACGAGCTGGCGGGCGAATTTTCGATGAGCTCGGGGCTCATGCCCGTCAGCGTAGCGCTCGACGCGCTGGCGGAACGTTCGGCCGACCACGCGGCGACGCGCCGCGACGAACCCTACCGGCGCGCCATCGCCGGCATCTACTCGCGCGTGGCCAGGACGGCGGTCAATCTAGACCACGTCGTCGCGCCGCGCGAGCCGCTGATCGATTTGCCGCCCTACTCGAGCGTCGCCGAATTCAGCGCCGATCTCGAGACGATCGCCCATTCGCTCGAGGCCCACGGCGCCGCCATTCTGGCGCGCGGCCGCTTGCGCGCGCTGCGCCGGGCGGTCGACCTCTTCGGCTTCCACCTCGCCCCGATCGATCTGCGCCAGAACTCCGACGTCCACGAGCGCACCGTCGCCGAACTTTTCGCCGCGGCGGCCCCCGGCGTCGAATACCTCAAGCTCGGCGAAGAGGCGCGCGTCTCGCTGCTGCTGAGCGAGCTGCGATCGCCGCGCCCGCTGGTCTCGCCGTTTGTCGCCTATAGCGAGGAAACGGCCGGCGAACTCGCGGTGTTCCGTATGGCCGTGGCGATCCGCAAGACCTACGGTCCCGACGCGATCCGCACCAGCATCATTTCCAAGACCGAGGGCGTCTCGGACATGCTGGAGCTCGCGCTGTTGCTCAAGGAAGCCGGTCTGGTCGACGCCCACGGCCGCGCCGCGCTCAACATGATCCCGCTGTTCGAGACCATCGAGGACTTGCGCGCCTGCGTCGGCGTGATGGACCGGCTGCTCTCCGTTCCCGAATACCGCCGCCTGGTCGACAGTCTCGGCGGCGAACAGGAGGTGATGCTCGGCTATTCCGATTCCAACAAGGACGGCGGCTTCGTCACCTCGGGCTGGGAGCTCTACAAGGCCGAGATCGGCCTGATCGAGGTGTTCAAGCGGCACGGCGTGCGCATCCGCCTGTTTCACGGCCGCGGCGGATCGGTCGGGCGCGGCGGCGGGCCGAGCTACGACGCGATCCTGGCGCAGCCCGGCGGCGCCGTGCAGGGCCAGATCCGCATCACCGAACAGGGCGAAATCATCGCGAGCAAGTATTCCAACGGCGAAGTCGGGCGGCGCAATCTCGAGACGCTCGTCTCGGCGACGCTGGAGGCGAGCTTGCTGCAAGAGCAAGTCGCCGCGCCCGATCCGGCTTACTTGAGCGCGATGGAGGCGCTGTCGCAGAGCGCGTACGCCGCCTATCGCAGCCTCGTCTATGAGACCGAAGGCTTCGAGCGCTATTTCTGGTCATCGACCGTCATCACCGAAATCGCCACGCTCAACATCGGCTCGCGCCCCGCTTCGCGCAAGCAGACGACGGCGATCGCCGACTTGCGCGCGATCCCCTGGGTGTTCTCGTGGTCGCAATGCCGCCTGATGCTGCCCGGCTGGTACGGCTTCGGCTCGGCGGTCAAGGATTTCGTCGCCGCCAACCCTCGGGACGGCCTCGATCAGCTCAAGGCGATGTACCGCGAGTGGCCGTTCTTCCGCACCCTTCTTTCCAACATGGACATGGTGCTGGCCAAATCGAGCCTTGCCATCGCCTCGCGCTATGCCCAGCTCGTCGCCAACGTGAAGCTGCGCGAGGCGATCTTCTCGCGCATTTCGGGCGAATGGCGCGATTCGATCGACGCGCTCAACACGATCATGGAACAGGACAATCTGCTGGACAGCAACCCGCTGTTGGCGCGCTCGATCCGCAACCGCTTCCCCTATCTCGATCCGCTCAACCACGTGCAGATCGAATTGCTCAAGTTGCACCGCGCGCATGCGGCGAGCGAAAAGGTGCTGACCGGCATTCAGTTGACGATCAACGGCATTTCGGCGGGCCTGCGCAACAGCGGGTGAGGCGAAGCGGCTGGGGGACGCCGGCGCGGCGGCGATGTCCTCGCCTCGCGCCTCATACGGTTTCCGAGTGAAGCGTTCGTTGGAAGACGGGCGCTGCGCCTGATCCGTGCTCGGCGTCAAGGCCAAGCCCGTTCCACGGGTCGCGCGCTGACGCGCGCGAGCCTTGACGCTTCCGCGCGGCTCAGGCTCTCCGTTTCCATAATCTTTGTTGAGCGGGCCGGCCTCGCGGCCGGCTTCGCTCGACAAAGATCATGGAAACAAAACTGCCGCATCGGAGCGGCGCCGTCATCGCGCAGCGACCGTAGCGAAGCGAAGGAGCCGCGTAGCGGCTTGACGGCGACGATCCGATGTGGCCGCCGGCGACATGAAGCCTGTGTGGCCGCAGCAGCCGGGCTGCCGGGATCGGGACGTGGCTTCTCCCGAGCTATTGGAAACCGTATCACCCCTTCTCGCGCATCAGCCGCGACTTGTCGCGGCTCCAGTCGCGGTTCTTCTCCGCCTCGCGCTTGTCGTGCAGCTTCTTGCCGCGCGCCAGCGCGATGGCGATTTTCGCCCGGCCCTTGGCGTTGAAATAGACGCGCAACGGCACGATCGTCATGCCGTCGCGCTCGACGCCCTTGGCGAGCTTGGCGATCTCCTTGGCGTGCAGCAGCAGTTTGCGCGGCCGGCGCGGCTCGTGGTTGAAGCGGTTGGCCTGCAGATATTCCGGGATGTTGGCGTTGTAGAGCATCATCTCGCCGTTGCGGTCGACGGCGGCGTAGCTTTCGGCCACCGTCGCCTTGCCGGCGCGCAGCGATTTGACCTCCGGCCCGGTCAGCATCAGGCCGGCCTCGAACACTTCGCCGATCTCGTACTCGTGGCGGGCGCGCCGGTTGTCGGCGACGACCTTGAAGTTCGGCTTTTCCTTGGCGGCGGCCACCAACGGCGGCTCTCCTCGTCGCGCCTAAGCGTTGAGCACGCCGGCGTGGACCATCGCGCGGCGGATTAGCGCCTCGGTCGGCGGGCCGACCGGGATGAGGGGCAGGCGGGCCTCGTTGCGCGCGTGGCCGAGCAGGCTCAGCGCGTATTTGGCCCCGCACACGCCGGGTTCGACGAAGATCGCGGCGTGTAGCGGCGTCAGCCGGTCCTGCAGGCGCAGCGCGTGGCCGAATTCGCCGTTCAGCGCGAATTCCATCAGTTCCGCGCATTGCGCGGGCGCGACGTTGGCGGTGACCGAAATGCAGCCGTCGGCGCCCGCCGCCATGCAGGCGAGCGCCGTCATATCTTCGCCCGAAAGTTGGATAAAGTCCGCGCCCATCGCGTGGCGTTGGCGCGAGATGCGCCCCACGTCGCCTGTGGCGTCCTTGACGCCGACGATGTTCTTCAACTCGTACAGCCGCTTCATCGTGTCCACCGACATGTCGACGACGCTACGCGAAGGGATATTGTAAATGACGATAGGTATGCCGATGGCGTCGTTGATCGCGTGGAAATGCTGATACAGACCTTCCTGCGTCGGCTTGTTGTAATAGGGCGTCACCACCAGCACCGCGTCGGCGCCGGCGATTTCGGCGTGGCGCGCCAGCTCGATCGCCTCGAGCGTGTTGTTGGAGCCGGCGCCGGCGATGACCGGCACGCGGCCGCGCGCCTCGTCGATGCAAATGGTGACGGCGCGGCGGTGCTCCTCGTGGCTGAGCGTCGGGCTTTCGCCGGTCGTGCCGACCGGCACCAGCCCGTGCGAGCCGGAGGCGATCTGCCAGTCGATCAAGGCTCGGTACGCCGGCTCGTCGATTTTCCCCTCCTTGAAGGGGGTGATGAGGGCCGGGATCGATCCGTGAAATTTGGCGCGCTTGTCCATTTCGCGTTTCCAACTCGTCGTGGAACGGGCCCGCCCGCGGCCGGCCCGGATCGACACATAACCCCAAGAGCCGGCGTGGGAAAGGGGGAGAAGCCGAATGCGCCGTGGTTAACGGTTGCTCAGCAAAACCGGCGCAAGATTCCCGCCGAGGGCATTAGGATGATCGTGTTGCGTTTTGCCGCCGCTGCGGCGGGCTTGAGCGTGCTCTTTCTTGCCGGGCTCGGCGAGGAGCACGGTCCGGCGCGCCGCGCGCCGGTCGCGCGCGAGGCCGCGTCTGCGCCGCTTCAGGTCCCGGCGTGGCTCGTCGCCGCCGCGCCGCGAACCGCGGCGACCCCCCCTGAGGGGGTGCCGAGCGCTCGAATCGCGGTCGCCGCGCCGGCCCCGCCGCCGTCCGTCGCCGAAATCGATCCGACGCCGATCGGCGCCATCGAGCCCGTGCCTGCGCCCGCGCCGACCCCGAGCCCCGCCGCTGCGCCGGCGCCCGAGGCCAAGCCCGCCGCGCGGCTCGACGCCGGCGCTCTGGCCGCCGCCGCGGCGCTCTACCGCAAGGGCGACGCGGCCGGCGGCGACGCCGTCGCCAATAAAATCGCCGATCCGATCGAGCGCGCGGCGGCGGATTG
>Ga0182014_10005527_pt1 | contig 14002 bp, 6 predicted proteins | sample 612S2DmetaG_FD_120489 | JGI IMG/M metagenome (GOLD analysis project Ga0182014, IMG submission 120489) | Permafrost microbial communities from Stordalen Mire, Sweden - 612S2D metaG | ecosystem: Environmental > Terrestrial > Soil > Wetlands > Permafrost | place: Sweden: Stordalen | collected... | reverse complement strand
TCCGCTATGGCCGCGCGAGGATAGCCGCGGCCGATCTTAAGCGGCGTCTCCCGGACGCGCTCTATGAGATCGAGACCCGCGAGCTGGGCTTCAGCTACACCGCCCAAGGCGAACAAACCGCCCGGCGCATGCAGAGGGAGTACCGCGAATTCGTGGCTCTCTGTGCGCACAAAGAGGAAGAGACAGGGATTCCCTGTCTCATCGTCACCAGCCTCTAGCGCGCCATTCACCCGACGCTCCGGCGTCGGGTGAACCATGTCCGTACCCTTCGCCTGCGCCGCCGCGATTGTCGGCTTAGCGCATTATACCGCGCTCTTGCCGCGGCGGCGCGTAGAGGCGTGGATATTCGATCTGCCAAACTAGCCGCTCACAACGCGCGCTTGAACCACGACATATCGTCCCGTATGGTCTCGCCGTCGCCCCGAATGGTAGAGACTATAAAGAGACTGACGAGACAACTGTACGTGCTAAGTTATTGAAATGCGGGTGTAGCTCAATGGCAGAGCAGCAGCCTTCCAAGCTGAATACGAGGGTTCGATTCCCTTCACCCGCTCCAATCTCTTCGACGGCTTGTCTTTATTTCGCCGCGACGGGCCGTTAGAACGTCCCTTTGGACGACGAATTTCGTCCGGTTCGTCGCTCCGTGTTTCGCCGCATCGCCCGATGATCCGATTGCCGAGCGGACCGCCTCGGCCTTGGAGAGGGGCGATGGCGCAAGGGGCGGAGTCGAAGCGACGACGCAATCGATTGGATTGAAATCCGCATTGGTCGGGAAACGGTCGCGAGCGACGCCGGCTTTTTCGATTCATCCGACCAGTTCGATGACTCCGGTCAGAAGTTCGGCCGGATCGGCGCTTTGTCCGACGGAAATCGCAAATCGCCCGGGCTCCAGGACGGGCTCGAGCGTGGGCCCGATGAACGCGAGGGTCGCGACGGGCAGCCGCCACGTCGCTTGGCCGCGCTCCCCCGCCGCCAAGATGATCTTGCGCACGCCCTTCAGCTCCAGGACGGGGCGGGCGACGCTGGCGACCAAGTCCCGCACGAACAGGAATAGCGTCGTCTCGCCGTCGACGCCGCTGTCGTTATCGACCGTCACGGCAATCTCGACACTTTCGCCCGCCTTCACGCGGCTCGGATCGCATCGCAGGTCGTGGAGCGCAAATCGGCTGTAGGACAGGCCGTGGCCGAAGGGAAATTGCGGCGCGGCGGGCAGATCGAGGTAGGAACTGCTGTAACGCTCGCCGGCCTTGGTCGGCCGACCGGAAGGGCGCTGGCCATAGAAGATCGGCGCCTGGCCGACGTGACGCGGCCACGTCGCCGGCAATTTTCCCGACGGATTGAACTTCCCGGTGAGAACGTCGGCGATGGCGTGGCCGGCCTCGCCGCCGAGAAACCAGGTCGCGACAACGGCGTTGGCGCGCTCGAACAGCCAAGGCAGCGCGAGCGGGCGTCCCGAGGAGAGCAGCGCCACGACCGGCTTGCCGAGGTCGAGAACCGCCTCGGCGAGCGCGCGCTGGCGCCCCGGCAGGCCGAGATCGGCGCGACTCGCCGCCTCGCCGCTCATCGCGGCGGCTTCTCCAAGACAAAGCACAATCGCCTCGGCGCCACGGCAGAGGTCGAGCGCGGCGGAAACGCCGCGCGTGTCGCCGCCGACGATGTCGACGCCGGCGGCGCAGTCGATCCGGCAATGGGGCAGCGCGGCCGCGAGGCCGTCCAAGATCGACGCGGCCTCCCCGCCGCGGCCCGCCGAAGCCCACGGCCCCAGCATTTCGTCGCGCGCGGCGGCGAGCGGGCCGATCAGGGCCATGCGCCGTATGTCCGGGGACAGCGGCAGCACGCCGCGCGCGCACGTGAGCAGCACGATCGCTCGCCGTGCGGACTCGCGCGCCAGGCCGCGTCGGCGCGACGCTCCATGTCCCATCGCGCCCGAGCCGGATGCGCCGCGCCGATAAGGATCGTCGAAGAGGCCGAGGCGCTCTTTCAGCGCCAGCGCGCGCCGCACCCCAACGTCAATCTCGGCTATGCCGACGAGACCGCGCCGCAGCGCTTCGGGCAGGCCCTTCGCGTAGGCGCCGCTCATCATATCGATGTCGACCCCGGCCCTGAGGGCGAGCGCGGCGGCCTCGGCGATGTCGCCCGCCGCGCCGTGATCGATTAGCTCCGCGATGGCGTTGTAGTCGCTCACCAGCACGCCGTCGAAACCGAGGCGGCCGCGCAGCCAGCCTTGCAGCAGCGCCGCGTTGGCGGTCGTCGGCGCGCCTGCTATATCGATGAACGCGGCCATGATCGCCGCCGTCCCGGCCGCGACGGCCGCCGCAAACGGCGGCAGATAGACCTCGTGCAACGTGCGCTCGGAGAGGTCGGCCGAGGCGTATTCGCGGCCGGCGGTCACGGCACCGTAGGCCGCCAAGTGCTTGGCCGTGGCGGCGAGACTGTCGGCGGCGCTAAGATCATCGCCCTGAAAGCCGCGCGTCTTCGCCGCGGCGAACGCCGACGCGACCCAGGGGTCTTCGCCCGGCCCCTCGACGATGCGTCCCCACCGCGGGTCGCGCGCCACATCGACCATCGGCGCGAAGGTCATGGCGACGCCGTCCATCGTCGCCTCCTCGGCCGCCGCGCGCGCCGTCTTTTCCCACAGGACGGGATCGAACAGGCAAGCTTCCGCCAGCGGAACCGGGAAGATCGTCCGGTGGCCGTGCAAGACGTCGAGGCCGAACAGCAGGGGAACGCCGAGACGGGATTCGTCCACCGCGAGGCGTTGCATGGCGCGCGTTTCCCCGGCGCCCCAAAGATTCAGCATGGCGCCGACGCAACCCGCGCGGACGTCTTCGGCTACGTCGACGAGCTTGGCCGGACCGGTGACCGCTCGAGACGAGGCGACCATGGTGAGTTGCCCGATCTTTTCCTCTAGCGTCATCGCCGCCAGCAACGTGTCGATGCGTCCCATGCTCTTACCTTGCCGCGGGTTGCGAGGGGAAGGCCTCAGTCCGCGATTTCCATTAGACCACAAAATTGGCGGCCGCGACGCCGCCAAGCGCCTCTCGACGCCGCCCGCGAGCCGGGCGGCCGCCGACGCCTCACAGTCTGGCGGACGTCGAGTGACGCCGAGCGGCGGCGCGCCAAGCGTCCCCGCGCGAAGCGAAAAGGCGCGGGGATCGGCGACCGGGCGTTCGCGCGCTGCGGAATCAAGCGAGCCGCCGCAATCGCCGGCGCGAAAAGCGGGTGTTGCGCAATGGCAGAGCGGCAGCCTTCCAAGCGGAATACGAGGGTATGATTCCCTTCAACCGCTTCATTTCGGCAATGAACGATTGGTTTGACCATGTTTCCGGCGCGACAAGGCCAGGGCCGCGTTTCATCGCAAAGACCGAGTCCCGCTTTCGACCCACCGGCGCTTCGGCGCGCGGCGGGTACGCTCGCAGGCGGATTTGCTCTCGGCGCCGGGTCGGCGTCGCGATTGGCGAATTTCGGCCGGCCTCGGGGGAAGGGCTTCCCCCTCCCCCGTTCCGCGCGGGTTCAAGCGAGGCCGTGCATCTCTCGGCTGTGTTGCTCCTGCGGCTTGAACTGGTTGAACCGCGGCAGGTATTTATCCCAGTCGATGATGTGCGCGTCGATCTCGGGCCCGTCGATGCAGGCGTGCTTGCGCACCAGCTTGCCGTCCAGCGTCACCGGCACCATGCAGGCGCCGCACATGCCGGTCGCGTCGACCATGATCGAGTTCAGGCTGGCGACGGTCGGCGTCCCGTAGGGTTTGGTGAGCTCGCTGACGGCCCGCATCATCAACGGCGGCCCGATCGTCACCACCTCGGCGATCTTGCGGCCTTTGCCGCCCTTGTTCTGCTTGAGCAGCTCCTCCAGCGGCACGGTGACGAAGCCCTTCACGCCGAAGGTGCCGTCATTGCTGGCGTAGATCACGTCCAAGAGCTTCGGGAACTCCTTCTGCAGCCGGCCGACGCGCTCGTCCTCGCCGATCCAGAACAACAAGTTGACGGAGCGGAAGCCGGCGACCAGCGTGACGTGGTTGCCCATCTTCAAGTGCGCGCGCATGATCGGATAGACCGGCGGCAGGCCGACCCCGCCGGCGGTGAACACCACCGTCTGGTCGCTCGCGTAGCGGTGCAGCTTGCTCGGCTGGCCGAGCGGCCCGGCGATCCCCGCGAACGCTTCGCCGACCTCCATTTTGTTGATGCCGATGGTGCTCGCGCCCATTCCCTGGATGACCAGATCGATGGTTCCCGCCTCGGCGTCCCAATCGGCCAGCGTCAGCGGAATGAATTCGCCGTTCGGCGTCGGCAGCACGCGCACGAACTGACCCGCCTGCGCCGTCTTGGCGATCAGCGGCGAGTGCACGGTGAACTCGACGATGCCGCCGGCGAGATCGACCTTCTTGAGAATGGTCTGGGGCGCTTGGCCCTCGTCGGTGTAGCGCGCGGCGCTCTCGACGCGTTGCTTGATCTCCGCGGTGGAGAACGGAATTTCACCGACGATCTCGCGCGCCGCCGCCTGTCCGTCGCCGGCGGCGTTGATGGCGGTCGAGCCGCCGCGGGTGGCGTCGCCGCCGGAATAGACGTCCGCGAGCGAGGTCTTCTGCGAACCGCCGTCGACGTTGATCGTCCCCCACTTGGTGGTCTGCAGGTCGGGTTCGGAGTCCTTGATGATCGGGTTCGACGCATTGCCGAGCGCCATCACCACCAGGTCGATCTCCATCGTCTCGGTCTTGCCGGTGACGACCGGCGCGCGCCGGTGCGACTCGTCGGGCGGGCCGAGCTCCATGACGTCGAGAATAGCTTGGCAGACCGCATGGGATTTATTGCTGACGAACTCCCGCGGCGACCGCAGCACCTTGAGCTCGATGCCTTCTTCCAGCGCGTGGTGCAGTTCCTCGACCCTCGCCGGCATCTCCGCCTGGGTGCGGCGATAGACGATGGTCACGTTTCCGCCCAGCCGCTTGGAGGTGCGCGCCGCGTCCATGGCGGTGTTGCCGCCGCCGATGATCATGATGCGCTTGCCGGCGACTTCCGGCAGCGGCGTTTCATAATCCGCGCTGCGCGCCTGCATCAGATTGACGCGGGTGAGAAACTCGTTGGCCGACATCACGCCCAGCAGGTGCTCGCCCGGTATGTTCATGAAGCGCGGCAGGCCGGCGCCGGTGCCGACGAAGATCTTCCAGAAGCCGGCGTGTTTGAGGTCGTCGATGGTCGCCGTCTTGCCGACCACGAAATTGGTGACGAACTTGCCGCCGAGCAGCCTGATCTTGCCGACCACGTCGTCGATCAGCGTGTTCGGCAGCCGGAACTCGGGGATGCCATAACGCAGCACGCCGCCGAGTTCGTGGAACGCCTCGAAGATCGTGACCGGAAATCCCTCCGCCGCCAGCAGGTAGGCGTTGATCAAGCCGGCCGGGCCGGACCCGACCACCGCGATCGGCGGTTTTTCGGCCTTCGCCCACGGACTCTCGTAGCCCTTCAGGCGCTCGGCCGCGTCCTTTCCGCGCCTCAGCCTCTCGCGTTCGGGAAGGAACCACTCGAGTTGGCCGATTTCGATCGGCCGACCGGTCAGGGTGCACACGCCCTGGCACTGCAGTTCCTGCGGACAGACGCGGCCGGTGACGTTCGGCAGCGGATTGCAGTTTTCGATCAGTTCGAGGGCCTCTTTGAACTTGCCCGTTCCCATCAGCTGGAGCATTTCAGGAATGTGGATCTTGACCGGGCAGCCGCCTTTCGTCTTCTTGCCCAGCAAGACGCCGAGTTCGCACGGCCGGTCGTCGCACTGCTTGTCGCGCAGCACTTCGAGCCAGACGAACAGATCGACCTCGCGGGCGCTGTAGCCGAGGCTCGCGTAGCCAAGATAGCCCTGGTTGACGAGATCGAAGTCCTTGGAGCGAACCTCCGGCGGACGGATGTAGGGCGGGATGAAGCTCGCCGCCGGCCAGCCCTTCGACAGGTCCTTGAACATCGGATAGCGGTCGGACAGATGAGCGTCGATCGCCGCGATGAACTTCCGTTTGAACTTGAGCGGCAGGTCCCAGATGAAACGCTGCAGAATCGCGCTCATGTCGTCGTCGCGCAGCAGCAGGCTCCACAGCGTCTTGGTGAATTCGCCGCCGAGTTGGTCCTGCTTGAACTCCCAGACGATCGCCTGGGCGCCGTCGTCGATGAACACCTGCCGCAGCGACTGCGGGCTGTTCAGCAGCCGCTTGCGCAGCAGGCCGAGTTGCTTCTGGAAAACGTCGAACGCTTCGCTACGTTCGAGTTCCTCGATCTCGCTCTGCGTCGTCTCGAGCGCCCGGCTCGCCTGGCGATAGCGTTCGAGATCGTCGCGTTTGGCGCCCGCGGGGCTCGACGCTTCAATTCGCATGGATGATCTCCGCGTCACAATTGGCGGCGACACGAGCCGCTTTGGCCCTCAACTCCGGCGTGGGCTTGACGCGAGCGAGCGCTCCCGGGATCAGGTGGCCCACTTCCTTGGTGGCGCCGTCGACGACGATCCTGGTCTTTTCGAACAGCTCGGGCAGGTCCTGATAGCAGGTCTTGCAGTTGTTGCACTTGGCGACGTCCTCGTCGGCGAGCGCCACCAGCGCCGAGCCGTTGGCCGCCGCGACGGGCGCCGTCGCCGAGGTCGCCGCGCCCGCGCCCGGCATCAGCGCCGCCGTCAGGCTGCCCGCTGGCGGCGCGCTGGACGACGCCGCCAGCGCGGACATGGCGCGTGCGATCGAGTCGATCGAGGATTCGCGCGCGTCGAGCGCTTCCTTGTATTGGCGTTGCAGCGCATCCAACTCGACGCGATGGTCCGCATCCAGCTTCGCGACATCGAGCCCGCTCAGATATTGCAGGGTGCGCCAATATTTCCGGCGATTGTGCACGAGGTGGATGACCGTCGGCGCCACCTCCATTTTGATCAGCTTCTTGTCGTCGTCGGTCGACCAGACGAACGGCGTCTTTCCCAGCTGATCGGCGGCGCTGAGGTCGATGTACTCGTGCACCGGCACGCCGACGGCGTCGGCGGCGAGGCGACGGAACTGCTTCTTGAACCGCCCTTCGGTCAGCGCAAAGTCGGCCGGGGTCAGCGGCGTTTCCATGAGCTTGGTCGCGCCGTCCTCGACGTACTCGATCGTGTTGGTCGCCCAGTCCTTGTCGGGGTCCGGATTGCCGTCGAGCGAAAACCGCCCGCGCAGGTCGCTGGCGCGACGCGGATCGTGGACGAACAGCGGGTTCACGCGGCTCTCCACCGCCAGCCGCCCGTGGCGGCTGGCCGCGGCGTCGGCGATGCCATGTTCCGCCTGACAAGGCGTGTAGACGTCCAGCACCGCTGGCGAGTCGTTGTGGTTCAGGTACGCCATGACGCTCTTCAGGAAGTGCCCCTGCAGCGCGGTGCAGGTCTGGACCACGAAGACGTTCGGGTGGAACGCGGCGATGAGGCCCAGCTCCTTGCGATCTTCCTGCTTGCCCTTATGCGCGGCGCCGAATCGGCTGAGATCGGAGTCCTGACCGGTTAAGCTGGCGGTCGACGCCTGCCCGCCGGTGTTGGAATACGCGCCGCTGTTGAGCACCACGACCTTGATCGGCGTCGTCGTACTCAAGAGCCGCGACAGCGCGCCGAACCCGATATCGTAGGTCGCGCCGTCGCCGCCCATGCTGATCACGGTCGGCAGTAGCGCCAGCTCCTCCGGAGTGAACTCGGACCAGTCGAACAGTTCGAAGAACCGGTCATGGGCCTGCGGATCGTAGGCGTCGTCGAGATCGAGCTTGGCGATCCGCAACGCGCGGATGTCGCCGCTCGCCTCGGCGCTGAGGCCCTCGAAGATGCCCTTGGCGACCGCGGGAAAGTCCTGGAACAGGCTGTTGACCCAGGGGTCGTTGTAGGGGTTGAACGGAAACGTCGAGGCGTAGACGCTGCTGCAGCCGGTCGCATTGGCGACCACCGCGCTGGCCGGCCCGGCGCCCGTGGGGCCGCTCTCGAGCATATACAGCCGCTTTTCCAGCGTCTCGATGGTCCGCGCGACGCGCTCGCGCCGCTTCGGATCGCGTTCGCTGTTCTTCACGGTCGGCAGCTTGGCGTTCAACCGTTCGATCAGGCTCTCCACCTCGCGGATGTGCTCCTTGCGCCGCCTGTCGTGGATGGCGTGGTTGGTCGACGTGACGAGGCGGATCGCGGTGACTTCGCCGCAGCCGCGGCAAGCGCCGTGTCCGCCGGTGGTCGCGTAGTAGTTGTTGCGATCGAGCATCAGCCGCTTGGTGTCGCCGTCGGGCTTGGTGGCGTCGTCGAAGAAGCGAGTCGGCGTGTTGGGCGTGCGGCTGAGAAATTCGAACCGGGTCTGCAGCGTTTCGAGCAATGGCGCATCCTGCTGACGCTCCACCAGCGCGTGCGGTCCGCACACGTCGATGCACTCGAGACAGCCGCTGCACTTCCACGGATCGATGGCGACCGAATAGAGGCCGCCGCTGCCGGGAACCGATTTCTCCATCGCGTCGAAGAACGGTCGGGTCTTGGCGACCGGATACGCCGCCAACGCGTCGGCCAACCTGCCGAGGTTGCGGCGCAGCACGGCGTTGTCGATGTCGAGCGCATCCGCCGCCGCCGCCACGATCTGGTGGAACGGTTTGGGCGCCTTCTCGCGTCGATAGACTTCGCGCACCGCTTCGCCGAGCGCATGGACCTGACCGCGCAGCGCCTCGCGTTGCGCCTCCGCGACGTCGAGCTGGCCGACGCCGGTGAGCAGAAGGTCGTGGATCTCGTGCACGGTGTTGGGGATCGCCGCATCCGGGCACACCAGCGTGCATTCCATGCAGCCGGTGCACAGATCGGCGATGAACTCCGGCACGTTGCGCCGGAACATTCCCTTGTCCTTGAGCGCAGCGCTTCCCGACGGCATGAACATGCCGGCGCCCGGCAGCACCGGCGCCTCGGCGATGGTGCCGTCCCGGAACGGGGCTCCCACGATGTCGTCATAGTATTCGCGGTCGAAGAATCGGGAACTCGACTCAGGTCCGGCGACGCGGCACATCGAGGCCGAAATCGCCACGCTGCGGCCGCTCGCGCGCGCCGGGGTCTTCTCCGCCGCCGCGAATTCCGGATCGCCGTAGTTGACCTTGTGCGTCGCTTCGAACGCCTCGCGGATCACGGTGAGGTTACCCTCGACGACCGCGCCGCCCTTCGCGCCGAATTTCTTGGTGAGATCCTGGCGGATCTTCTTCAACATCGCCTCTTGCGAAGAGCCGGCGACGATCCGGTCGACATGGCCGCAGACCGCGCCGATGAAGGCGATGCCCATCATCCTGGTTTCGAGTTCCGGCGTCGGCGCGTGCGGCTTGGCGACGGCGAACCCGTCGATGACGAAGAACTTGATGTTCTTGTCGCGGATGGTCTTGCGGGCCTGCGCCGGCAGCTCCCGCCAAACCTCGACGGGGGAAAGCCGCGACTGGAGGATGAAGGTGCCGCCTTCCGCCAGCCCGCGCAGCGGATTGGTGTGGCTGAACACCTTGTGGTCCGGCGAAACGACGATTTCGACGTCCTCGATCTCCGCATTGCTCTGCAGCACCGGTTCGGGACTGAGGGTGATGTAATAGTTGGTCGGCGCGCCGCTCTTTTCCGAGCCATATTTCGGCGAAGCCTTGGAGTGGAGATCGAGCACGCTGGCCAGAATGTCGGTCAACAGCTTGCCCGTCGCCATCGTCCCGTAACCGCCCACCGAATGGAAGCGGATGCGGAACGCCGACTTGGGAAGCAGACTCGGGTTTGGCTCCGTTTCCAGCGCCATCAACTCGGTCTCGGGATACGCCGCCTTCAGTTTTTCCTGCAACGCGGCGACGCGCGGCGAGGCGTTTTTCGAGAAAAACTGGGAACCGAGATAGACGAACGGAACGTTGCGGGTCTCCATGTTCTTGAACGCGGCGACCAGATGGCGCGGCTGCAAGTCGTGCGCGCCCAGACCGAAGATCGCGGTGGTGATCTTGGGCAGCTTGTCGATCGGCGGGATGCCGGGATGGCGAACGCCGTCGGCGTTCTCGCGCGCTTTGAACAACGCTCCCGTCACAAGGCTGGTCAGAGCGGTGACGTCGCAGCGCTCCAACACGGTGACCGCCTTCTTGCCGCGCAACGCGGCGGCGACTTCGGCTTCCGGGAACGGCTGCAGCAGCTTGACGGAGACGACGCCGACTTTCTTGCCCTGGCCGCGCAGATAGGTCGCGACCGCCTGGGCGTCGTCGGTGACCGAACCGAGGCCGATCATGACGGCTTCGGCGTCGTCGCACATGAAGGTCTTGATCGGGGCGTAGTGGCGCCCGGTCAGCGCGGCGTATTCCTTCATCACCTCACGGGCGAAATGCGGCACCTCGCTGACGAAATGCGTGCGGTGGTCGACCGAGCCGGCCTGGAAGTCGGGCTGGTTCTGCACCGGCCCGGTCAGGCCTGGATTGTTCACGTCGACCAGCGCGGGCACGCGTTGGCGCGTCCCTTTTTCGTAGGCGTTCAGCCACTGCCGGCGCCACTGGCTGCGCAGTTCTTCGGGAATCCAGGCGAGCGTGCGCTCGATCAGCGCGCCTTCATTGTCGCGCTCGACGTCGCTCGCGGCTTCATCGAGGAAGGCCTTCAGGGACTTCGCGTCGCTCGGCGCGAGATCGTTCTGGCGCCGCGCAAGGTATTGCTTGAGCTGGAACACGCGGCCCTTGGCGCCGAAGAGCATTTCCTGCGCCACCGTCGGGCATTTGATCCGTTCGGAAGGGTCGCCGAGGAATTCCCGCAGCAGTTCCGGTTCGGGCATCAGAGCTTCGGACAGCATGTGGCTGGTGACGAAGCCGTCCATGGCGTTGGCGACCGGAATCAGCGACAGGGCGCTGAGCTTGTAGGAGATCGCGGCGAGATCCGCGGCTTCCTGCGAATTGCTGCCGAACAGGATCGTGTAGCCGGACTGAAGCAGGGCGTAGACGTCGTCATGGCCGGCCATCACGTTGAGCGAGTGCTTGGAGACGACGCGGGCCGCGATCTGCAACACGAAGCCGCCGACCCTCTTGCCGACGGTGACGTAATGGGATTCCAGCCCGTACAGGATGCCCTGGCTGGATGAGGCGTTGGAAATGTATTTGCCCCCGGTCAGCGCCGCGCCGAGCGCGCCGCTCTGGGCCGAATGTTCGCCTTCCGGCTCGAAAAAGAACGGATGCTTGCCCCAGACGTTGCGGCCGCCGCTCGACCGAAACGCCTCGTAGATTTCCGATATCTCCGTCGACGGCGTGATCGGATAGCCGATGACCCCGCCGCATACGTGGCCCATCACTTCGGCTACGGCGCCGTTGCCGTGGATGACGCTGGGAATTCCCGGATAGCGCGTGATCATTTGTTCTTTTCGTGCTTGGATGTTCATTGGTTCTCTTCATATAAGAATTGGTCTAGCGTATCGCCAGGGCCCCGCGGCGGGCTTTGCGCATATGGCTCGGCGCGCCGACCGCCTGATCGCCGAGCGTCATAACGATGAGCGAAGCGAGGCTAGTGGTGAAAATCAAACGGAAGAGTCCGAAGCGCCGTGAGTCATATCAATCACTTGCACCGCTCGCGGAGGGTTCGAAACGTCTGATTCTATCCACTAGCCGCCGCGACCGTGGATGCGAATCCGGAGCATCCTGGCGTCCCCTTCGTAGTTTAGCATCTTCCTAAACTCGGCGACAGCTCCTAGACCCGTTGCGGGCCGCGCCGCCTTGATGTGTCTCAATGCCTGTCTCAATATGACGGTCTCGATTCGGAGGTCGGATCGGCCGCCGTCGCGGCGGCGGTCGGAACCGGGTCGGCGTCGTCTCCGGTGCGCCCAATCCCGCTGATCCGGGCGTTGGAGCGCGGGAAGGGAGACGACGCGACGACCGAGGGCCTTATAAAGGCCGCGGCCGTCGCCGCCAATGACAGCGCTTTCGACGGCGGCTTCGCGACGGCGGCCGCCGAGGCCGATAAAGCCGGGCTCGCCAACTTCGGCGCCCCTGTCGGTCGTGGGGGCGGCGGCGGCGGCGCCAAAGCGATCTTTGAAATCATTGGCGTTTCTTCGCTCCGAAGCGGCCTCTCCCCACCCGCTCCGTTTCGTCGTCGCCGCGCTGACGGCGCTCGCGCCGGATGCGAATTCGTCCGCATGGTGAACGGCAGCGAAGAGGAAGCGGAACGCCTTCGGCGCCCGATTCGGCGCGCAGGTCCGCTCGAGCGATGAGCCCGGCGGCCCGGCGCAGGCGGTTCGGGCGCGCGGCTTCGCCAACTTGCGCAGGCATATTCTCCCGCGCCTTTGGCGAGGCCCGCGCGGGCCTCATCGTCGGCCGCCAACCTCGTCGATATGCGACAGCAGATCGGCTGGGTCGTCGTAAACGCGGAAGGCGCCGGCTTGCTGAAGCTCCTCGGGGCCATAGCCGCCACTGAGAACGCCGACCCCCAACGCCCTGCAGCGCGTCGCGGCCAACATGTCCCAGATGCTGTCGCCGACGACGACCGCGGTGTCGATCGGCGCCTTGAGCCTCTCCGCGGCTGCGAGAAACAAATCCGGGTCCGGCTTGGCGTACTTGACCTGATCTCTCGTCACCACCGGCGTTCGCTCGGGATCGACGCCGAGCTTGGCCAGGTTCACCGCGGCCGTCTGCATGCGGCCGCTGGTCGCGATCGCCCAGGGAACGCCGGCCTCGGTCAGCCACGACAACAACTCGCGCGCGCCCGGAAGCGGGCGAATGCCGTCGGCGAGCCGCAAGTAGGCGGCCGCGTGAAGCTGGCCCAGCCGTTCGACGCGTTCGGCGCTGATCTCGAATCCGGTTTCGCGAAGAAGCTGGTTGGTGAACAGGCCGCCGCTCATGCCGATCTTGCGATGGATGCGCCAAACCGACAACTCGATGCCTTCCGCGTCGAGCGCTTCCTTCCACGCGAGGACGTGTTGATAGACGCTGTCGACCAGCGTGCCGTCGAGGTCGAACAAGAACACCGGCTCGATGCGCATAGCTGAATCTTCCCCGCGTCCTTCGCTTGCGCCGGCGAGGCGCTGCGACCCGCCGCGCGCGGCCTCCTCGCCGGCCGATGCGGCGATAATGCGCTGGGCCCGCCGGGTCGGCAAGCGGGTTTGCCGATTCGCGCTTCGCTTCGGCGCGAAAATCGACGGATCGGCCGCGCTCCGCCCGGGTTCAGCGCGCCGCGGCGAGTTCGAGACGCGCCGCCGCGCGCAGCAGCGTTAGGTCGGTCCCCGCCGAGCACAAGGAAAAACCGCGCGCGAGCGCCGCCTTGGCGCGCGCGCCGTCGGAGCAGAAGAGCCCGGCGAACTTGCCGTGCGCGCGGGCGCGCTCGATGATCCGCGACAACGCGGCCTCGACTTCGGCGCCGTCGGAATCGACGATCGAGCCGCTGCTGAGCGCGATCGAAAGATCGAACGGCCCGACGAACACGCCGTCGATCCCCGGCGCGCCCAAGATTTCGTCGAGAGCGCTCAGCGCCTCGCGCGTCTCGATCATCGCGATCGCCAGCGTCATCGCGTTGGCGCTGTGGAGATAGGCGGGGCCGATCAAGCCGCTGAGCCCGAGCGCCGCGCGCGGCCCCCACGAGCGCCGCCCCAGCGGCGGGAATTTCATGAATTCGGCGAATCGTCGCGCGTCGTCCGCGCCGTTGATCATCGGAGCGATGACCGCCGCCGCGCCGGCGTCGACGAGGCGGCTCGCCGAGGCGAAATCGTCGACGGCGATCCGCACGATGGTCGGCTTTCCCGCCAACGCGACGGCAAGGATTGCGCGCGACGCGCCGACGAAATCGACGCCGCCGTGCTGCATGTCGAGCGTGACCGCGTCGAAGGCTTCGCGCGCCAGCGCCTCGGCGACTGCAGCGTCGTCGACGCTGACCCAGGCGCTGACGACGCCGCTCCCGCCCGCCAGGCCCCGAGCCAATTTGCCGATCACGCCGCTCTCGCCCATCGCAGTCTCTCCTCGCGGGCCGATCATTGGGGGTTGCGCGGGCCCGCGTCAACGGCGCTGTCGGTTCGCCGCTTCGTCACGCGGGCGTTGCTTGAAAG
>Ga0182014_10005526_pt1 | contig 14002 bp, 11 predicted proteins | sample 612S2DmetaG_FD_120489 | JGI IMG/M metagenome (GOLD analysis project Ga0182014, IMG submission 120489) | Permafrost microbial communities from Stordalen Mire, Sweden - 612S2D metaG | ecosystem: Environmental > Terrestrial > Soil > Wetlands > Permafrost | place: Sweden: Stordalen | collected... | reverse complement strand
GTGCGATTGACGGGGGTATTTTGCCTGTCGTCAGGCCGGAATAACCTGACCCCGCGGGGGTTGCAGGAAGAGCGTCGCCAAACCAGGGGAGGGCAAGAATGTCAGGAATGTCCGGCATCAACCAGCGCGCGCTGGCTGCCATCGGTTTCGCGCTCATGTGCGTGGCATGGCCCGCGTCGGCGCAGGAAACCGTCCGTATCCGCGGCACCGTCGAGCGGATCGAGGGCCCGGTCTATGTGGTCAAGAACCGCGACGGTGCCGAGCTGAAGCTGACGATGACCGACAACCCGCTGTTCGTCGCCATCGCGCCCGCCACCATGGCCGACATCAAGCCGGGCATGTTCGTCGGCTCCGCCGGCATGCTGCAGACCGACGGCACCCAAAAGGCCATCGAGGTGCACATCTTTCCGGAATCGATGCGCGGCACCGGCGAAGGTCACTATGATTGGGATCTCAAGCCGCAAAGCAAAATGACAAACGGCAATGTCGAGCAGACGGTTGCCGGGGTCGACGGACCGGTGCTGTCGGTCAAATACAAGGATGGCGAGAAGAAACTGCTGGTGACCCCCGAAACCGTCGTCGTCACCTATGTCACGGGCAGCAAGGACGAGGTTGGGCCCGGCACCAGGATCTTCGTCGGGGCCGCGAAAAAGCAGCCGGACGGCACCTTGCAAACCCCGCGCATCACCTATGGCAGGAACGGAGCGGGGCCGGCCTTTTGACTCCGGCGCCGATGTCGCGCCAATATTCAGCGTTCCCAAAGCCAAAACAAACATCAACCTGGAGGATGTAATGCGTTCAATCATTTCGATGGCCATGGCGGCTTGCGCGCTGGCGGTACTGAGTACGCCGACCCTGGCACAAACCCCAGCGCCCGCGACACCGCCGGCGCCGCCGTCGGCCGGCGGCACCCCCGATGCGATGCCCTTCGACATCCCCTACGGCCAGTCGATCGGGCTGGAGCGCGCCAAGCAGGTGATGGCCGCCGCCGAGGCCGAAGCCAAGCGGCGAAACTGGAAGATGAACATCGCCGTGGTCGACACCAACGGCGAACCGGTGATGTTCGAGCGGATGGAAGGTGCGCAGATTGCCTCCGGCACTATTTCGATCGGCAAGGCGCGTACCGCGGCACGTTTTCGCCGGGAGTCGCGTACGTTCTACAATGCCTTTGAAACCGGCCACGGCTATGTCAGCACGCTCGATCCCACGCTGGTCGCGAGCCCCGGCGGATTTCCGCTGGTCGAGAGCGGCAAGCTGATCGGCGCGGTCGGCTGCAGCGGAGGCACCGGCGACCAGGATGCCGCCATCTGCAAGGTCGGCGCCGAGGTCGTGAAATAACGCAGGGCGCCTGTGCGCTGGCGCCGCGGCGGTCATACCGCTCGCGGCGCCATGCCGCGCTCACTTGCTTGCCGGCGCCGTCTCCGCGACGAATCGATTGCGGAGCGTGCCGATGCCGGTGATCTCGATCTCCACCACGTCGCCGGCCTTGAGGTCGGGCGAGGCGCCGTCGGTGCCCATCCAGATCACGTCGCCCGGCCATAATGTAAAATATTTCGTCAGCTCGACGATGAACGGCACGATGCCGAAGATCATGTCGTTGGTGTGGAAGCGGTTGCTTTCCTTGCCATTCACCCTGACGATGGTCTCCATGCCGTCGAGATCGACCTCGGTCTCGATCCACGGCCCCATCGGCTTGAAGGTGTCGGCATTCTTGGCCCGCCACAGGCCGCGGTCGGCCTTCTGCCAGCTGCGCTCGCTGACGTCGTTGCCGATGGTGTAGCCGAACACGCAGGACATCGCATCACGCTCGCTCAGATGCTTTGCCTTCTTGCCGATCACGACGACCAGTTCGCCCTCGTAGTGAATCTTCTCGGTGGCAGTGGCCGGGATGATGACGTCTTCGTCATGCGCGATCAGCGCGTTTTGGGCGCGATAGCCGATCTCGGGCCGGTCGGGGACGTTGGGCACGGTACCCGCCTTGTCGGCCGCTTCCTTCAGGTGCTTGAGGTAATTCAGCCCGACGCAGTAGAAGGTGCGCGGCATGACGGGCAGTTCGATCTTGACATCCGCGAGAGCATGCGAGCGCTGGGTGCGCTGCCATTCCCCGAAGGGGGCGCCGCTGACCGCAGTCACGCGGTCGCCTTCGACGATGCCCCAGGACGGCTGCCCGGTGTCTCCGTTCGCGGTGAATTGAAGCCAGCGCATCTCGTTTCCTTCTTATTCCGCCGCGGCCTGCGGCTGGGTTTTCCATGCGCCGGCAGGCGGGCGCGGCAGCCCGAGATTTTCGCGCAGGGTCTTGCCGGCATAATCCTTGTGAAACAGCCCGCGCCGCTGCAATTCCGGAACCACGTGGCGGACGAAATCGGCGTACGACCCCGGCACATACGTCGCCGCAATGACAAAACCGTCGCAGCCGCGGCCGACGAACATCTCTTCCAGTTTGTCGGAGATCTCCTTCGGGCCGCCGACGATGGCGTCCGCCGTCTGGCCACGGCCGCTGAACGTGACGAAATCGCGCGCGCTGGGATTGCTCTTGCCGGAGGTCTTGAGCACACCGTCGCGGATGCCGATGATGCCCTGCATGCTGGCGAGCTCTTCCGACGTCAACGGCTCGTCGATGCCCTTGGAGGCAAAATCGTAGTTGAGCCCCTCCGACAACAGCGACAGCGCGTCGATCTCCAGCGGCAGCTTCTCGATCAGCGCCATCTTGTCCTCGGCTTCCGACCTGGTGGCGCCGCACACCGGCGTGGTCAGGTTGCAGAGGAACATCTGGTCGGGATCGCGGCCCGCTTTCGCGGCTTCGCTGCGGACCGCGTCATAGCCCTGCCTGGCGTTCGCCAGATTGCGCGCCGCCGTGAAGATCACTTCGCCCCATCGTCCGGCAAAACGCTGGCCGCGGCCGGAGGCACCGGCCTGGATGATGACGGGGTGGCCCTGTTGCGAGCGCGGCACCGTGAACGGGCCGCGCGACTTGTAGAACTGGCCGCGGTGATCGAGCCGCTTGACCTTGCCCGGGTCGGCGAACCGGCCGCTTTTCTTGTCGATCAGCAGCGAGCCGTCCTCCCAGGAATCCCAGTGGCCGAGCACCACTTCCATGAATTCGTCGGCGCGGTCATAGCGAAAATCGTGATCGAGATGGGCGTCCTTGCCCATGTTGTGGGCTTCGCCGTCATTGACCGATGTCACCACGTTCCAGGCGGCGCGGCCGCCGGTCATCAGGTCGAGGGTGGCGAAGCGGCGGGCGACGTCGAACGGCTCGTAATAGGTGGTCGAACAGGTCGAGGCGAGGCCGAGCTTCTCGGTCGCCATCCCCATTGCCGTCAGCACGATCACGGGATCCATCTTCACGCAACGGATGCCGTATTCGACGGTATGGGCGTGATCGTTGCCGTAGCGGTCGGGCATCGCCAGCCGGTCGTCGAAAAACGCCATGTGGAACTTCCCGGATTCCAGGATCCGGCCGATCTGCTGATAGTAGTCCGCCGACATCGAATCGTCGCGCGATTCCGGATGGCGCCAGGAGCTCGGCAGGTTGGTGCAGTTCTGCGCCTGCAGGAAGCCGACCATCACCATTTGTCGCGTCATGCTGTTCTCCCTGTGCCTGCCGACCCCGCTTGTCACGCCAGGTCGAGTTCGGCGGTCAATTTGTATTCGCCCGCGAGCGCGCGCAGTTTGTCCCAGGTGGCGTCTTCGACGTCGATGCCCGAAACCCTGCGCTGTTGCTCGCGGAGATATTCGACCTCGCCCGGGTAGAACACGCCGGTCGAACCTTCCGAGGGCGGCGTCGCCTTGAGATATCGCGCGAATTCGGCGACCTCTTTCTTGAAGTCCTTCAGGGGACGGAACGCGGCGACGTTGAACACCGCCATGAAGCACCCGTCATTGTGCCGGCCGGTGGGCTCGACGCCGAAGCCGAGGCCGGTGAGCAGGCCGCACAGCACCTCGACCATCGCCGCGAGGCCCGATCCCTTGTAGCCTTCGGTGCCGCCGAGCGGCAGCAGCGCGCCGCCGTTGCGGAAGGCCCTGGGGTCGGTGCTCTGCCGTCCCTCGCTGTCGACGATCCACCCTTGCGGGATTGCCTCGCCGCGGGCGGCGGCGAGCTGGATCTTTCCGGCCGCCACCGCCGACGTCGCCATGTCCAGATAGAACGGCGCCTCGAGGTCGGACGGCACCGCGATCGAAATCGGATTGGTGCCGAGCCGCGCCTCGCGGCCGCCGAACGGCGCGACGTGCTTGGGAGAGCGGCCGGAATCGGCGGTGGCAAGACCGATCATGCCCTCGCGCATCGCCATCATGGGATAGGCGGCGAGCCGTCCGACATGGCTCTGGCGGAACACGGTGCAGGCCGCGACATTGGCGGTCTTGGCCTTTTCGACGGTCAGCGCCATCGCCCGGGCGTTGACATGGAAGCCAAATCCCCAGTGGCCGTCGATGACCGTCGTGGTCGGCGTTTCCTGCACGATCGTCCACCTGGCGCCGGGCACGATATGCCCGACCTTGATGCGGTCGATGTAGGTCGGGATCGCGATCACCCCGTGCGAGTCGTGGCCGGCGAGGTTGGCGTTGACGCAACCGACCGCCACGGCATCGGCTTCCTCCTCCGATGCGCCGGCGGCCCTGAGCAGCGCCGCGCCAATGCGCGTGAGACGATCGGCCTGCACCAATGGCATGGGATTTCCTCAGGCTATGAGCCCGCGCGGGAAGCGGGTCTTGCTTGTTGTCGCCGGCATGGTCTCAAAGCCACCGCCCGTTAGCAATGACTTCCCGTCAAAATATTGGGTGCAACGCAGCGCGCCCGGCCGGGCGCCGCCGGCGGCCGGTGGCGGTTCGGCGGTCCCGCCGGCGATAGGCCCTGCGCATATAACCGTACTTCTTCGGAGTTTTAGCCATCCCTGTTGGCGTGATGTTTACTTTGAATCGGAACTTGTCCCGCTCAATAACGGCCATTTAGGTGTCCCCGCGCATAAAATCCCCGGGGCTGGCGAGAAGGGCCAATTGGGGGCGAGGATCTTGCAGACGAAAATGGCGCGGACGTTTGCGGCGTTGAGTGCGACAAACGAAGCTATCCTGTACGCGAAATCACCCGAAGAACTGTATCGGCAGGTCTGCGAAGCCGCCTTTTCCAGCGGCGACTTCCTGGCAACGGCTGTCTTTTTGCTGGAGCCCGGGACCAACCTGCTCCGGTTCGCCGCCGGTTTCGGCGAGGATGTCGTCCGGCTGCGCGAGATCGATATCTCCATCGTCGCGGGTACCGCCGAAGGATCCGGGGTCTGCGGGCAGGCGTTTCGCGACCAGAAGGTCATCCTCAGCAATGATTTTTTGAATGACCCCCGCTCGCTGGCGTGGCGCGAAGGGGCGATCGAGGCGCAGGTCGGCGCGGCGGCGGCGTTGCCCCTGACCTGCAACGGTCGCGGCGTTGGCGTTCTGCTGGCCACCCGGCGTACCGCCGGCTCGCTCGACGGCCAGACCGTGTCGCTGTTCGAGCGCATGTCGGCCAACATTTCATATGCGCTCGGCAATTTCGAACGCGAGGAAGCGCGCAAGAACGGCGAACGCGCGATGCGGCGGCTGAACCGGATGTTCGGCGCGATCAGCGCGACCAACGAGGCCATTCTTCGCGCCAAGACGGCGCAGGAGCTCTACCAGCTCGTCTGCGACGCCGCGGTCAACAGCGGCAAATCCGTGGCGACGGCGGTCCTGCTGGCAGAGCCGGATTCGACATGGTTGAAACCGGTCGCCGGAACCGGTGATATCGTCGAGCTGATCACCGGGACGCCGTTCTCGACCGATCCGGAGAACTTCTACGGAACCGGCATATGCGGGAACGCCTTCCGCACGCAGCGGCCCTGCATCAATAACGATATCCTCAGCTCGGAGCTGGCAAAGCCGTGGCATCAGGCGGCACGCGAGCGCGGAGTGGTCGCCTGCGTTGCGGTTCCGCTGGTCAAGTTCGGCAGGAGCATCGGCGTATTGATGTTCTGTGTCAGCCAGGCCTGGGCGGCGGACGAAGAAATCATCGCGCTGCTCGCGCGAATGGGGGAAAACGTCTCGTTTGCCCTGGAGAATTTCGATCGGGCCGACGAAAAGGCGAAAGCCGACGAGCACGAGGAGCGGCTGGCGCGAATGTACGCGGCGCTTAGCGCGACCAACGAGGCGATCATGCGCGCCCGGTCGCGGACCGAGTTGTTCGAACTGGTCTGCGCGGGAGCGGTGCACGGCGCAAAATTCAGCTCCACGACGGTCGCCCTCGCCGAGCCCAATTCTGAATTTCTCCGCGTGGTCGCCTCGAACGGGCCGAATACGAACGAGGTGAGGGATCAGGTATATGCGATCACGGAGGCGCTGCCCGAGGGCCGCGGGTTGACCGGAACCGCTTTCCGAACGCGGCGGCCCTGCATCAGCAACGATTATCTGGCCGATGAACGAACAAGGCCCTGGCACGACTTCGCCCGTCGCGGCGGTTTGGCATCTGCGGCGGCGCTGCCGCTGCTCAATGGTGGACGCGCCGAGGGCGTGCTGATCTTCAACTCGGTGGAGAAAGGGACGTTTTCGCCCGAGTTCGTCGAACTGCTGCAACGTCTGGCGGAGAACGTCACCTTCGCCCTGGAGAACTTCGACCGCGCCGACGAAAAGGCAAGAGCCGAAAAGCAGAAGGATCGCCTGGCCGGGATGTTCGAAGCCCTCAGCGCGACCAATGAAGCGATCATGCGGGTCAAGACGCGGGCGCAGCTGTTCGACCTGGTGTGCCAGGCCGCCGTTCTGGGCGGGATGTTCGCCTCCGCGACCATCGCGCTGGTCGAGCCCGATGGCGAATTTCTCCGGATTGCCGCCACCAAGGGTCTGAACTACGAGCGTATGCGAGATCGCCGCTTCGCCACATCCGCCGCCAATCCCGAAGGCCGGGGCTTGTCCGGAACGTCGTTCCGGACCCGGCAGCCCTGCATCATGAACGATTTCATGGCCGACGAGCGAACAATTCACTGGCGCAGCCTGGCAAGGGAGGACGGAACCCGATCCGGCGCATGTTTCCCCTTGCTGAAAAATGGCAGCGAGGCCATCGGCGTGCTGCTGTTTCTTTCTACCGATGAAGGCGCATTTACCGACGACCTGGTGGAGTTGCTCGCCAGACTCGCGGAGAACGTGTCGTTCGCCCTCGATAATTTCGACCGCGCCGAAGAAAAGGCCAAAACCGAGGAGCAACAGGAGCGGCTGACGCGGATGTTCGCGGCGCTGAGCGCCACCAACGAAGCCATCATGCGGGCCAAGTCGCGAACCGAACTGTTCGAACTGGTCTGCGAGGCAACGGTCGTCGGCGGGAATTTTACCTCCACGGCAATCGTTCTCGATCGACCGGGAGCTGCGTTTCTGGAGAATGTCGCGTCCGCCGGACCGGATCTGGTGCGGGCAAGAGCGGTGCAATTGTCGGCGGATGCCACACGCCCCGAAGGACAGGGTATCACCGGGACAGCATTGCGCACGCGGCGGCCCTGCATCAGCAACGATTATCTGGCTGACTTCGGCACCGAATCGCATTTCTACAACGTCGTTCGAGATAGCGGCACCCGGTCGGGCGCGGCATTACCGTTGTTAAAGGACGGCAAGGCCGTCGGCGCTCTGGTTTTCCTCTCCAGCGAGCTCGGCGCGTTTAGCCCCGAATTGATCGGACTGCTGCAGCGCGTTGCAGAGAACGTTTCGTTCGCGCTCGATAACTTCGACCGTGTAGACGAAAGGGTGAGATCCGAGGAACAAAAAGAGCGCCTGACGCGGATGTTCGCGGCGCTGAGCGCCACCAACGAAGCCATCATGCGGGCCAAATCCCGGACGGAGCTGTTCGAGTTCGCGTGCGCGGCCGCATCGAACGGCGGGAAATTCACCTCGACCACCATCGCTCTGGCCGATCCTGACAGCGATCTTCTCGGCATCGTGGCCGCGGCTGGCCCGGCCGCGGAGACCACGCGCAACGTCCGGCTTTCGACCAGCGCCGATTGTCCCGAGGGACGAGGGCTTGCCGGCACTGCGTTCCGCACGCGCGAGCCCTGTGTCAGCAACGATTATCTGAACGACGACCGGGTCAGGATTTTTCACGCCATCGTTCGTGGCGACGGGGCAAGGTCAGGGGCCGCTTTTCCATTGCTGATTGGCGGGCAGGCCGTCGGCATCATGATCTATATGTCCTCCGAAAAGGACACGTTCACGCCGGAATTCGTCGAGCTGTTGCAGCGCCTGGCCGACAACGTGTCGTTCGCGCTGGAGAATTTCAACCGGGTCGACGAAAAGACCCGGGCGGACGAACGCATCGAATATCTCGCCTCGCACGACAGCCTGACGGGCCTGCCCAACCGGGAAATGTTCAACGAGCTGCTGCGCTATGCGATCTCGGCTGCGCAGCGTTACCAGCGGCGATTCGCGGTGCTGTTCATCGATCTCGACCGCTTCAAGGTCATCAACGATTCGCTCGGGCATGACGCCGGCGATGTCCTGCTGGTGGAAGTCGCCAGCAGGCTGCGCGGCGCGCTGCGGGCAAGCGATGTGGTGGCGCGGCTGGGCGGCGACGAATTCGTCGTGATTCTCGAGGAAGCTGCCGAGCGCGATGATGTCGAACGGATTGCCCTCAATCTGTTGTCCGTGCTCAGCGAGCCGCTGCAATTGATCGGCCACGAATGTCATACCACCGCCAGCATCGGCATTGCCATGTATCCCTCGGACGGCTCCGACGCGCAGACCCTGACCAAGAACGCCGATATGGCGATGTATCTCACCAAGGAAGATGGCAAGAACGGCGTCCGCTTCTTCAACAAGGAGACCAGAACCCAGTCGATCGAGCGCCTGACGCTGGAAACCGCCTTGCGACGCGCCCTCGACCGCAACCAGTTCGCGCTGCATTATCAGCCGAAGGTGGACATGACGACCGGGCAGATCACCGGCGTCGAGGCGCTATTGCGCTGGACCCATCCCGGGCTCGGCGTGTTGCCGCCCTCGCAGTTCACCCCGCTCGCCGAGGAAACCGGGCTGATCGTTCCGATCGGCCGTTGGGTGCTGAGGGAAGCCTGCGCGCAAAACATGGCCTGGCAGCGCCAGGGGCTGCGGCCGGTCTCGATGGCGGTCAACCTCTCGCCGCGTCAGTTCGGCGATGAGCATCTGCTGGGGGATATCGATGAGGCGCTGGCGGCGAGCGGCATGTCCCCGGTGCTGCTCCAGCTCGAGGTCACCGAAAGCATGGTGATGCGCAACGTTTCCCGCGCGGTCAAGGTGCTCGACGCCATTCAGAGCCGGGGCATCCGCCTTGCGATCGACGATTTCGGAACCGGTTATTCGTCGATGTCGCTGATGAAGCAGTTTCCGATCGATACCATCAAAGATCGACCGCTCCTTTGTCCGCGATCTGCCGAAGGATTCCGAAGACCAGGCCATTGCCCAGGCGATCATCAGCATGGGCAAGGCGCTGGGGATGACGGTGATTGCGGAAGGCGTGGAAACCGTCGAGCAGGAGGCGTTCCTGCGCAGTCACGCCTGCGACGAGATGCAAGGCTACCTGTTCAGCAAGCCGGTGCCGCCGCAGCAACTGGCCGAGCTGCTTCGGCCCGCGCCGCTGACGGCATCGCCGCCGCTGCAGCCCGCGGCAGATGCCGTGCCGGACAAAAATGCCCCGCGGTCACCGCGGAAAAAATCCGCGGTTCGAGGCTGATCGTCAGGCCGGGTTCGAATGCCGCGCATGGCCCGGGAACTCGCCGGGCCAGGGCAGCGACGTCTGGCCGGCGAGCTTGTCGAGCAAGACCCGCGCGCCATCGGCGAATGAGGACCCTGCCGGCAATTCCAGACGCGCGCACCAGTCGGCCGGCATCGGCTGCCTGACGTCGCGCAGCTCGAACGCCGGTCCCCACCACCAGCCCGGGGCGCGCGATCGCTCCGGCTCGGGGACGGCGCGCCAGCGCGCGAATTCGCGCACGATGCGTTCGAATGACACATTCGCGGCTGGGTGCATCGAATTTCCTCTGATCCAGGATACGGCGTGAGGCCGACGCGCGTGCGCCGACCGATCCATACCGGCTGTGTTGCCGGCGCGGAGTCACCTCCGAGCCGCTTTATCGAGTTGCAGAGCAACGCGCCATAGCGGGATTAGTTGCGGGAGCGGCCTACTTCTCCTCGGCGTCGGTCGCGGTCGCCGGGCCCTCGCCCATGATCAGGAGCACTGCGTCCTCGTCCTTGGCGCCATCCCAATGGACCTGCTTGCCGAAATGGGTGACGAAACTGCCCGCTGGCATCGGGGTGGTGTTGGCGGGGTCGAATTTCGTGCCCGAGCCGACCCACCAGGTGCCCTGAAGGACGACGATGTAGCGGTCGTTGGGATGGAAGTGCGGGCGGCTGAAATGGCTGCCCTTGGTCCATTTGTTTTAGACTATATAGAAGCCGGGTTTGGCCGGATCGCCAACGACGACGGCGCTTTGCGCGCCGCGGGCGTCGACCGGTCCCCAGGGGATCTGGTCCGGCAGCTTGTAGATGACGGCGGCGGGATTGAGTTCGGCAGCCGGGCTCGCGCCCGGCATGGCGGCGAAGGCGAGCGGCATCGCGAGATATGGCCAGAACCGGCGGGTGGCTTTCATGGTTTCCTCCGCTCTCGGGGTGCGCGAGCCTACAGGCTCATCTCATTGAGCGGTCATGCTAGCCGGTCTGGTTGAGGCCGGGCAAGACGGCTCTCTGCATGCGCGGCAGGCGAGGGATGCACAACGCAACTGCAGCATGGAAATCGCATTTACCTCGCGCATCGAGGTGATAGTTTCCCGCCCAATCAAAACCAACAGGGAGGACGCCTTCATGAAGCACCTATCGACGCTCGCCATCGGGCTACTGATCGGGACGGCAGCATTCCAGTTTGCCAACCGGGCCTCCGGCCAGGACGACGGCGGGTGGACCACACTGCTCGACGGCAGCAAGATGGGCGACTGGGACGAGGTCGGCAAAGCCAATTGGACCATGAAAGACGGCGCAGTGAGCGCAGACAAACTGCTGGAAGGCAAGGATCCCGCCTACCTCGTCAGCAAGAACGCGTACAAGGACTTCCAGATCAGGGCAGAGTTCTGGACCGACGAAGAAGCCAATAGCGGCGTCTTCATCCGCTGCGACCAGTCGAACAAGATCGACTCCAAGATCTGCTACGAGGTCAACATCTTCGACAAGCGGCCCGATCCGAGCTACGGCACCGGAGCGATCGTCGGCGTCGGCAAGGTCGATCCGATGCCGAAGGCCGCCGGCAAGTGGAATACCTATGAAATCACCGCGCAGGGGCCGCATCTGGTGATCGTGCTCAACGGCCAGAAGACCGTCGACGTGCAGGACTCAACGCATCTGAGCGGCCCGTTCGCGCTGCAATACGGCTCGGGCGTGGTCAAATTCCGCAAGGTTCAGATCAAGCCGCTATAGGCATGGCCGCGAAAAGCGGGAGCCGTTTTTCGGGCAAGACCATGCCTCGCGAAAGATGGGACGGGTTTGATTCAATCCGGTTGAGCCAAGTCCGATCTCACGCTGCCGGAGGCAAGGGCTTTTTCAGCGGGTGAGCCGTCTGGTGCCAGGCCCATGCGGTCCGGATGATGGTCGCAAGGTCCGAATGCGCGGCGCGGAACTTCAGGATATCGCGCGCGGCGGTGGGGTCTGCGACCAGATAGGTCGGATCGCCCGGCCGCCGCGGCTTGACGACATGCGGCACTTCGCGGCCGGTCTCGGCAGCGATCGCGGAAAGGATTTCCCGCACCGAAAAGCCGGTGCCGGTGCCGAGATTGAAGGCGCCGCCGCGATGCCCCTGCAGCAGCAATTCGAGCGCCGCGACGTGGGCCGCCGCCAGATCGGTGACGTGGATGTAGTCCCGGATCGCGGTGCCGTCGGGCGTATCGTAATCGTCGCCGAACACCGCGAAGTCGGGCACGTGGCCCTGCAGCGCCATCATGGCGCGCGGAATCAGGTGGGTCTCGTTGTCGCGCAGTTCGCCGATGCCGCCGGCGGGGTCGGCGCCGCTGGCGTTGAAATAGCGCAGGCAAAACGCGCCGAACCCGTAGGCGCTGCGATAATCGGCGAGCATGCGCTCGATCATCCATTTCGAGGCGCCGTAGGGATTGATCGGCGCGCAGGGATAGGTTTCGGGCAGTGCCTTGCTGTCGGCGTTGCCATAGACCGCGCCGGTGGACGAAAACACCAGACGATGGCATCCGGCCGCGCGCATGGCTTGCAGCAGCGACAGTGTGCCTGCCACGTTATTCACGTAATATTTCTGCGGATCGGCGACGGATTCGCCGACCAGGCTCGACGCCGCGAAGTGCATGACCGCGGCGATCTCGTGCTCGGTGAAGACGCGATCGAGCGCGGCCCGGTCGAGCAGGTCGCCCGTGACCAGCGATCCCGCGACGAAACTGCGGTGACCGGTCGAGAAATTGTCGAAAACGACCGGACGATAACCGGCCGCGAGCAGCGCCCGGCAACCATGCGAGCCGATATAACCGGCGCCGCCGGTGACCAGTACGGCCGGATCGTTGCTCATGCTCTTGCCCGTGACCCGAGATGTTGCGACGCCTGGCCGGAAAGCAGACCGAGCGCTGACGCTCAAAGCGTATTTGAGATCGAAAGACTAGATTAGATCGAAAGCCAGGCCGGACGCTAGAGCTCTGACAAATCTCGCTTTCTGGTAGTTTCCATTCAAAGTGATGCGTGGAAGACTGGCGGGCGCTTCAAAACTAGCCGAACTTAATACGCCGTGTCGCGTAGTAACAGCCAGGGAAAATCCCAGTTCGACCGCAGCCATTGTTTCGCGGGTCGTAACAGCAGCGCGACCACCGTAGGGGTAGGCCAACGTCTGAGGTGTACTGCCGGCATAGCCTGCTATGCGGGCCGCGGATTGCTGAAGCTCTTGTCTTAGGCGACCTTCGTCCACCCGAGCCAGGCTTGGATGTGTCATCGTGTGCACTCCAAGTCGTGCCAAGGGATCCCTGAGAAGGTCCTTCAATTCACCAAGAGTCATGGCTTCCCGGTCGACAATGGATACCGGATCGATACCTGCGGCCTTTGCCGCGAAGTCAAGCCTTGCAACGGCATCATCCTCATCGCCCTCCTGGAAGCTGTTTACGATTCGCTTGAAAACAACCAATTTTTCCAAGCGTGAGGAGGTTCTTACGGTTTCTGCTCCTGATCCAAAGTCAAATCTAAGAGACGTCGTCGCGCGAACAAACTCTTCGGCAGTCTCCCACCACATAGTACGGGTGCGTTCGACGAAGCCAGGCACGACGAAGATTGTGTAAGGAACGCCATGCTTGTGGAAGATCGGCGCGGCAAAATCCTTGTTGTCCTGATAGCCGTCGTCGAGCGTGAAGCATACAAAATTCCTGGTGGGGAATTCCGCGAGCGCTTTGGGCAGGTCTTCAAGATGAATGGGCTCAAGACCACATTGGCGAGCGACGACGATTGCTGTGTCTAGAAATTCGGGTGTGATAGAGAGGTGGCTATTCGGCTCAAAATCGTAGTTGCGATTTGGCCTAACGTGGTGGAGGGCGAAGATCACGCCGCGTCCAGCCGCAGAAGGAAACAATCTGGTAGCGCCCGATAAGTTAACGGCCTCCAGTCCCGCATGGACAGCAAGACGCTTGAGGCGTCTTCTTACGGCAAATTTGAGTTGATCGTACATGCGTCAAATTACTTCAAGCTGTTCGCTGTGAAAGGCTCTGAACCGGCAAACATCAAAAGCCAAACTCACGTTCAAGCATCGTGCCAATCGCGGCTGCGTGTAGCTCTCGCGCGCAAAGCCCATCAATCGCATTTGTCGATGCGGTCTGTTCCTTTCGTACTATCTAAAGTCGAAAAACAAAAATGGGACCTCGTTTTGTCCGCCAGTTTAAGCAAATATCGTTAAGCTTTCGAGAGGCTGCTGATTAGGCTTCTGTTAAGACGCGTGTTTTGCTCCGGCGATTTGGTTAACGCTTAGTTGATCATTCAGATTCGGCGCCGCCGAGTCCGCACCTTTAGC
>Ga0182014_10005525_pt1 | contig 14007 bp, 11 predicted proteins | sample 612S2DmetaG_FD_120489 | JGI IMG/M metagenome (GOLD analysis project Ga0182014, IMG submission 120489) | Permafrost microbial communities from Stordalen Mire, Sweden - 612S2D metaG | ecosystem: Environmental > Terrestrial > Soil > Wetlands > Permafrost | place: Sweden: Stordalen | collected... | reverse complement strand
GCGGCTCTCCAACGTTGCGACAGATCCCGGCAATCTTGAGTCGGGGCATCCAGCCGATGCGCCCGCACAGACCCGTCAACGATGCGCGAAACCTGTGGCAACTCCCAGCGTGTGGGCGATAATGCCGACGGTCGGCGAAAGAACCCACAGCTTGCTGTCGTTTTTCTTCAGCCGGTAGCTGGCCAACGCTCCCAAGCCAGCGGTCGCGAAGCTTACGCCCAATTGGCCTCTAGTCGACGACGGCATCAGCGGGTTCCCCTCAACGCAGTGGTGATCGGCAAGGCAATGCTGAGTCATCTCCACATCGAAGATGGCCATACCCAGGTGCAGTCCGTTGAGAAGGAAGAATCCAGTACTCGCGGTTCGGGGAAATCTATTTTTTGGCGGCACTAAAACCAATCCAGCCGAGGAAGGGGCGGCCGCCATCTCGAATGGCCGGCTGAATGCGACTTCGCTGGATGGTACCGGCGCAAGGGCAGACATGCGCGCTTCCTCATTCATCTGACGAATCGAGCCTGGAGCCTCCTGCGCAGAGCACAGCAGGCACCCAAAAGCCATCGCGACGCCAATCATCGTACCCCGGACTGAATTCATGCTGCCCCCAAACGCCTTGCGATTGCGGCTGGGGGAGTCATCGGCGGAGACGGACTCTGGCTCAAAGGCTGTTTGATTGCGAGGCAAAGTAGGTAATAAGGGTTGGCCTCAATCTGAAGTGCACCAGGTCGTCAAACCCAAAAGAAAAGTTGACGCTCTTCTTTTCGAGCCTCGAAGGTCGCATGTCCGGATTGCGCTCGGCACCGCGTTGTGGAATACAATGAGGCATTGCCCGTCGTACCAATTAACGCGGAGCCTGGGTTAACGAACCTGGCGGTCACGGAAAACCGGCGAGTGCCGGTCGCCATCCCCATTTGCCTTCTTTTGCTGTTGACCTACGCGACCGCGACGATGTTTGTCACGGATGCGTGGGCGCTTCAATCCTTCCAGATCGGCATTTTCGCGCTTCTCGCCGTGTACTTGCTGGCCGGTTTTTCTCGTGGGACTCAACACATTGCGAGTGGCCTGGTACCCATGCTGATCTACTTTGTCCCTCTATGGGGGCTGCTCCAGTTGCTAGCACACACAACCGCCTCGAGTGTAGAGACCCGAGCCTCAGTGTTGCGCTGGGGCGCCTTAGCAGGTGTCTTTTTTCTAACCCAGACCGTAGCGCAAACCCGAGAAGCGCGACGAAATATTTTGAGCGCATTCTTGATTTTTGCCACGGCGATGGCGGTGCTTTGCCTAACCCAACTGTTCACATCAGGGGGGTTGGTTCTGTGGTATTTCCCGAGCGGATATACAGATGTCTACGCAACTTTCCCGTCCTATAACAATTACGCGCAATTCGTTGAGCTCGCGCTGCCAATCGCTTTGTGGAGGGGTTTACGCGAGGGCTGGCGATCATGGTGGTATTCGATTGCAGGCGGTCTTCTCTACGGATCCGTTATCGGATCGGCATCGCGCGCAGGCACTGCTCTTTGCACAGCAGAACTGCTGGTGATGATGGTCATTGGCCTGGTCAAGCTGCGCGATCCTGAAACCGGGCTACCCACACGGTCGACGACCACGATGCTCGTGCTTGTGCCAGTGCTGGCGGCCACCTTCACTTTGGCGGTTGGTTGGGAGCGGGTATGGGAGCGCTTTCAGCAGAACGATCCATACCTGGTTCGGAAGGAATTCATGCTGGCGGCGGTGGACATGGCCGCGCGCCGGCCGTTCGTTGGCTATGGGCTGGGGACATTCCCCGAGGTCTATCAGCGCTATGCGATCAAGGATTTTCCATTTTACGCAAACCACACACACAATGACTGGGCCGAGTTTGCAGCAGATGGCGGAATTCCGTTCCTGCTGCTCCTCCTGATCCCATTCGCGGTTGCGGTTCCCACGGCGTTTCGAAATCCATGGGGATTGGGATTGATCGCAGTCATGCTGCACGCATGTGTGGATTTTCCCTTTCCACGTCCAGCCGTGTCGGGTTGGATGTTTCTTCTGCTTGGTGTGCTGTATATGGCGCGCGCCGGAGACGGGACAAACAGGCGTATGGAACGTGAGAGTTCAAGCTTTCACTGAAAGGCTGATCCGGACGCAGAGCGGCACTCCGGGCAGAAACTTGCGTGTGTTACAGATTGGATGATTGCGAATGACAGTACGGGCTCGCCAGAATTACGCTAGAAACTGCCTGCACCAATAATCTTATCGAGCAAGAACCAGAACAGCATGAAGGCGAGTGTGAAGACTGCGACCAGGATTATGCGGCGCAGGATACGTCCCCTCGTTCGTGCACTGAACACTTGTTTAGGCCGCCGGACGTGCGGGTTGCCCGACTTCAAAGCGACAGAACGAGAAACGTAAAATCGCTCCCGGCAATTCCTGCAGCGGATAGACTCTCTGCCCATCGCTCTCAAGATGGTATCGCGCCATTGAGATCGTCTGGAAGATCGAACGTCGGAACTACCACAAGAAGGACAATTCATGAATTGGGAAGCGGTTGTATCTGGGTTGACTGCACGTCAAGCGTGCCCGAAACATGCGTTGTACCGAGCGATCGCTTGTAATAGAGACGCAGTCGAAGCAGCGACGCGCCAGAAGGAACATTAAATCCAAAAGAAGAATATTTCAAGTCATCACTGGAGAGATCTGGAGACTCCGCGAGAGCCGTGTTCGAAACGGGATCGATGATCTGCCAGCGAATTCCCGTATCTGGAGCGATGCCTGACGTGCGGTAGGCATAGTTCATTGCGTAGTTCCCCGGAGCGAGGGTAATTGCCTGCTCCGCTATAACGCAATCTTCCGGCTCCGTTCCACTGAATTCCGTCTCAAGGCCTGAAGAACCAGGCCATGAATGCAGACCTGGATATTCCGGAAGCGACCAGTCAAAGCCGACGGCAAGCGGAGCGCGCCGGAAACTGGCGTTATTGGGAATGGTCTGGTCGGCGACAGCCCACTGATGTGCGACGAGCAGATGCCAAACGGCATTTGCAGCGCTTGAGTCGTTGCGGGTAATCAGTTGATTAATAACTGAAAGGAATAACCCCAGATCCGATTGCGGATCGCCTGCGCGAACCAGATGTGGCGCAATGACAGCGACGTCCGCAGGCCGATCCTTGCCGAGCAGGAAGCTTATGTATTGTCGGAGAAACTCAGGTTTCTCATTGAGCAGTGTTCCCGTCAGAGTCGCTGGATCAGGAGAAACGCGCCAGCAAAGCTCAAGGAGAGATCCAATGTCATCGGACGGCATGTAAGCTGCACTGCGGGCCCAATGCCAGAATGCTGGAATGTTGTCGCGACGGAAATAGTAATTGGCAAGGCTCCAGCGAGGCAGGTACGTGTGGTCGATGTTGTAGGCCTCGAGGAACTGCTTCTCCGCGCGGACATAGTCGCCCTCGGATTCGAAGCGCAGTCCCAACTCAATGTCCGCCTGGGCATCGAATGGGTTGAGCCGCAATGAGGTTTCCAGGTCGTCTCGCGCATGCGCCTGATCGAACTGGGCAAGGCGCATATAGTATTCCCAACCGTCCGGCACGAGGCGAATAGCAGCGCGAATCGAAGGTTCCGTATCCTGCTTGAACAGGAAGTCCGCGCTGGCCAATTCATACGAGAACCAGATCGCACAGCCGCATGCGCAAGCAACCGAAATGCGCAGTGCAACAAAGACCCATTTACGACTATTGAACCTCATGGCTAACCCGCAGCATATCACCCGCATCCAAGCGGATTGAAGACAGCAGCGCTACTGCTGTTTTGAGTGTGCTTTTTGAGACAGACAGGCTTTTGCCGGCAGCATTGAATACAAATGGTTAAGCCTGTGGAATACTGGTCAACTTGCGTTAAGTTTAATAAGGGACGGTAATTATCGCCGTTTCGTATTACTTATGTACTGCATAACTTGCTGATTTTAAAGAGGGCTTTTGTTGCCATCTGCAAGATTTTGCGGTATAACCAAGAGCAGGGACCGCCGGGGTGTGTCTGCACCACGAGCAGTGAGGGCAAACGATGTTGAGGAAACTGCAAATTGCAGCAATTCTGTCGTGCATGTTGTCCTATGCAGCGGCCGGGACCGTTTCAATTGGCACTGCAAGCGTGCGCGGAGACATGCGCGTAGACAACTATGTGGTCAAGGGCAATGCCACCCTGTTCAATGGTTCGGTGGTAGAGACCGATCAGGCGACCGCGAATCTGCGGCTGGAAAAAGGCACACAGATTACCCTGTCCACAAAGTCGCGCGGCACCATGTACAGTGACCACGCCGTACTCCAGCAGGGTGAAACCCAGATCATTGCATCCAACTCCTTTCAACTCCAAGCGGGCCCGGTCCACGTATTCCCAAATCTACCTAATTCGGTTGGCATCGTTACCCTGAAGCCGGACAACAGTGTCGAAGTCGCATCGCTGTCGGGGAGTTTCGGGGTTTCCAGCAACAACGGAATCATGCTGGCGAACGTTCACCCAGGCCGTGTGGTTTCCTTCGATGTGCAAGCGGCCGGCGCGAGTCAAACCGCGTTTTCTGGTTTGGGCATCGTCAGCTTTGAGAATGGAACGTACTATCTGACGACCGACGAGGACGTAAAGTACGTCCTGACCTGCCGGGATTCTCATAAGTACGTTGGCGACAAAGTCTACGTTACCGGCACCGTTGAGGCCCCCGCGGGCCAGGAGCCAGGCAAACAGGGCACGTTGCTCTGCGTGAAGACGATGGACATCAATGGTCCAGGCGGAATGTCACGGGGAACCAAGTGGCTCATTGCCGGACTCATTATTGCCGGTGGAATTAGCGCCGGAATCGTGCTTGGCGAAAAGAACCATCCGACCGTTCCAGCAAGCAGATAGTCTCAGGCTATCTTCGATCCCTTCGCAGCAGTTCAATTGAATTGCCCAGCTCACGTGCCGCTGTTGAAGCCGGTTGGTCCAGTCAGGTTAATTTGCCTTTCATTGCCGCGATGGCGCAGGTCGGGGTAAGAAACTTCCTCCTCGGCTAACCGCCCAGTCAATTTCAACGCAGATCCGGAATTCCTTCCCAGCTCCTAATTCCAGGCCCGCCGCTCATTTGAGGGTGCGTGGCACCTATAAGTCATACAAACGACATCTAATCGTCATTCAATGACGATCGGTTGAACCGCCCTGATGCGGAAGAACTGTCTTGAATTGATACACATGCACGAACTCTGCGGAGAGCGATCTTTGTCTAACTTTTGTATCACAATATTGTTGTATCTTTGATGGATGCATGGTATTTTGAATCATATTCTAGTTTGATTCGAGTTTAAATTTGCGCTGCATCCCCCAAATCGGGCAGCGCTCGGCGAAAGTGATTTCGCTCTGCATTAATGAGTCTGCCGGGTTTGCTGTAATGTCCTTGCAAAACATGGGACATAAGGGGGCGAAGCCTGCCCGGAATCGGGAAGGCCTGATCATTCTTCGCAAGCGAATCGCCGTATCTCCCTCGCCCTTCCCAAGTTAGCGGCCTCTCGCGAATGACATTCAAATCCCACCAACACACGCCTTCCCTCATGTGACATGACCGTATTGAATCCTCGTTCACGCATGATCAGTGTCCGACTCTCTGAAGAGGAGTACTCCGCTCTCAGACGTCTCTGTACGGTAACGGGCGCACGCAGTGTGTCTGATTTGACCCGCGACGCAATGCGCGTTTTGTTGAAAAGCTCAAACCGCGAGGATGTTTTAGGCATCCACGTCGATGAGTTTCGAAGTCAAATGCGAAGCCTTGACCAAAAGATCGAACAGCTTGCGGCGGATATCACGTCGCTCAAAACGAACGGAAAACACTAAAGTGATGCAAATGCATTTATTTCCCGTTGCAACGGACACCAAGATGACGTCCAGCACGAGATGCCGGAAGCGATTTTCAGGGAGTTTTGCATGAGATACTTTGCCATCCTTGTTTTGGCGGCTGGTTTGGCCGGTTCGGTCACCGCTCAACAGCAGACAGATGCAGGCCAGACAACCGCTCCGACTTCATCCCGCAGCCAAATAACCAACCCGGGGCCAGAGACACTCGGTCCTGGAGATCTGCTTAACCTTGTGGTCTACGATTCCCCTGAGTTGAGCCGTACCTTTCGGGTCGACGAAGATGGGAGTCTGCGTCTGCCGATGTTAAGGCAACATATTCAAGCAGCAGGACTGACGCTGGACGATTGTGAGAACGCCATCGCGGCTGCGCTCGTGAACGAGCAGGTACTGGTCAACCCGATTGTGTCCGTTTCGGTGGCCGAGTTCCACAGCCGGCCGATTACTGTTGTGGGAGCTGTGAAAACTCCGACGACATTCCAAGCCACCTCATCTATGACTCTGCTTGATGCAATTACGCGCGCCGGTGGAATGAATGACAACGCAGGACCGGAGATCCTTATCACGCACCAGCCATCGGGCGGGGGATCCGTTGGCCTGACAGAAAGAATTCCAGCCAAGTCATTGCAAGACCCAGCTGGCACCTCTGCGAATTTAGTGCTGCAGGGGGGAGACATCGTTCGCATACCTGACGCTGGTCAGATATTCATGGTCGGAAACGTAAATCATCCCGGGCCATTTTCGATCTCGAATAACGCGGATATGAGCATGATGAAAGCGTTGTCGATCGCGGGTGGCTTGAGTGCCTTTGCTTCTCACACCGCGTATATCTACCGTGCGGATTCGAATGACTCACACAAGAGCGAAATCCCGGTCAAACTTAGCAAGATCCTGGCGCGTAAATCCCCAGACGTGCCTCTCTACGCCAACGATATGGTTTACATTCCGAATCGATCTGTGGCGCAAGCCGCTATGAAGACTTTTGAAGTAGCTGGAGCCGCAGTAACCATTGCCACCTTCCTGATCTACACAGTCAAATAGCTTTTCTGAAGAGGTTCCATGGCTGAACAAGCGAGATTACCTGAGGTTATCCCCCCTAACCCGCCTAACCACCTCCCCGCAGCGGTTTATTACCCGCCGGTAGCGGCACCCCCCGAAATCGAAGTGGCGGCGCCAAGCGTGCCACTGTCGCATTATGTCTGGATACTTCGCCGGCACCTTTGGAAAATGGTCGCCTTTGTGGCCACCTGCTCGTTGGTTGCCTTTATTGTTTCTGCAAGAATTCAACCAATCTACCAATCCACAGCGACTATCGATATCGACCTCGCTGCCCCGACGGGCGTTGTCGGCCAGGGGGCGGTCAATTCTGCCTCATACGAAGATCCAGACATTTTTTTCGCCACCCAGATCAGACTGATCCAATCGGATGCGGTTGTGAGGCCGGTGGCAGAGCAGTTTCATCTCATTGGCGGCGAACCAAAGCCGAACAATCCGAATTCCCCGGTCGACCAATCTCTCGCGAGTGCGCCTGTGTCTTTGGGCGGGCTAAGCGTAAGTCGACCCGCGAATACTTATTTGTTGTATGTAAGTTACCGTTCGCACGACCCGCGACAGGCGGCGGACATTGCCAATGCGGTAGCTAACTCGTACCTCGCACGAACCTACGATTTGCGAATTCGGTCCTCAGCGGGAGTCTCCTCCTTTATGGAGAGGCAACTCGATGAGCTGCAGGCGAAAATGGAAAGATCAAGCCAGGCTCTGGCGCAGTTCGAAAAGGAATTGGACGTGGTCAACCCTGAAGAGAAGACCAACATTCTTTCTGCTCGCCTTCTGCAACTGAATGGGGATTACACTACTGCGCAAGCCGAACGGATCAAAGAAGAATCTGACTGGAATGCCATGAAGTCAGGCTCACTGGACGCGGCTGAGATCTCAGCGCAGGGCAGCAACCTGGCCAAATTACAGGACACCCTCGATGCTGAGGAGTTGCGCATGGCGACCGTTAAGGCAACTTACGGCATAAGGCACCCGGAATATCAAAAGGCGGCCTCGCAAGTTGCGGAGACTCAGAGACAGTTTAACGAAGAGCGCACTACAGTCGCCGACAAAATTGAATTGCTCTATCGCGAAGCTGCAAGCCGCGAACAAATGCTGCAGCAAGCTGTTACTGAAACCAAGGCAGAATGGGACGCGATCAACGCGCGCTCTTTCGAGTATCAGCAACTGAAGCAGCAGGCTGATGCGGACAAGGCCCTGTATAACGAGCTAACCACTAAGATCGAAGAAGCCGGCATTAATGCGGGCTTCAAAGACAATGACATTCGGCTCGCCGATCAAGCGCGCCCCTCACCGGCCCCGATTTATCCAAACAGAAGCCATAATCTGTGGATCGCATTTCTACTCTCAAGTTTTCTTGCAATTGCCGCCGTAATCCTGCTGGATGCGCTCGATACCACACTGCGTGACCCGGAAGAGGCGAGCCGGTTCCTCGCTGTCGATGTGATTGGGACATTGCCATTGGATCGTGGCCTTGCCCAACTCCCGGACATTTCAGAATCGGATTCCGGAGACCCTACGCAGGCAAAAGAAAGCCTTGCGGTTGGCAAAGGCGGCGACCGAAAGAAAGGTGGATACTATCGTTCCATCTCCGGTTTTGAAGAAGCTGTGCGTACCATTCGCAACACCATTCTCCTTTCAGACTTCGAGCAGCGATTGCGCTCAATCGTACTCACAAGCGCAACCCCTGGAGAAGGGAAGACGACTCTGGCGGTGTATCTTGCGGTCGCCAATGCTGCGCGCGGAAAGAAGACGCTCCTGGTAGATGGTGATCTTCGTCGACCCAGTATCCATTCGAGATTTGGCTTGTCACCACGAGAAGGCCTCTCCAGTATTCTGACCAGCGAGCTGCCCTGGCGAGATGTGGTGATTCAAGTAAAAGATCGGCCCCATTTGTATCTGCTGCCTTCGGGACCAGGTTCGCACCGAGCCGCCGACTTGATTGGCCCACGTCTCGCAGAATTACTGGATGAGTTCGCGAAGGAATTCGACCTTGTGATTCTTGACTCTCCTCCCCTGCTCGGTTTTGCGGAGTGCCTGCAGATGGCAAATGCGGCAGATGGAGTGCTGATTGTGAGCCGGGCTGGAGAGACCAAGCGAAGAGCCGTCGCTTCCGTAGTGTCTGCGCTCCAGCGTCTTCGCGCCAACATCATCGGCGTTGTGCTGAATCATGTTACCCATGCGACCTCTGAGGGCGGGTACTCCTACTACGGTCAGGACCGCTATCAATACTACACAGAGCGGAAGAATTAACGGCATCGCTCGACTGTCCGCGTACGCGACATTCCGGTGGCTAGACGCCGGCGACCGAATGCTCAAGATGATCGAAAAGAGTTTGACAATCGACACCAATGAAGGACCGATACGCTGCCTGCGATCCACTGCTTCAAAGAGAAGCGCCCGGCCTGCATTCAGACAGAACCCGAACATGACTTTTCATCACAGGTTTGCGGTCATACAGGTTGGCGCACGGATGCACTATGCCGTTCCAGCGTTACTTGCTCAGGCAGGAATGCTCGAAGTTTTCTATACCGATATTCATGCCGGTGATTGGCCGGTCCAGTTGGGGCTTTCATGGTGGCCCAAGGCGATGAGGCCGAAATCAGTGCAGCGCCTTTTGGGAAGACGCCTTCCTGCTGTTTTGGCCCACACCACCCGAACCGTACCGTTCGCGGCGATTCGTTGCCTGATCACAAACTCTGACATTGAACCGCCAATCAGGCGGGCACTCGAGCGTGATGGATTCGGTGCGGCGAATGCACTTTACACCCTGAGCAATGGCGACATTGAAGTTGTGCGGAAAGCGCGAAGGGCCGGCCTCTTTGTCGTACATGAACAGATCCTTAATCCGGACGTCGGACGGATTCTTCACGAGGAACGCGAGCGGTTTCCGGGCATCGAACCTCAAGAACCGCTGGATCAAATCACGGCAGATGAGCGCCGAGACATTGACCAGTGGCAAGAGGCCCAATTGTTGCTTGCGCCTTCGGAATTCGTTCGTGAGGGAATGATACGGATGGGCGCCGATCAAGACAAGATAGCGATTGTGGAGTACGGGTTGCCGAAGGAATGGCTCGATACCGTGTCGGAGCCCGTACGTGGACGAGTTCTCTACGCAGGCACCGTCGGACTGCGAAAAGGTGCCCATTATCTGGCGCACGCAAAGAGAATGCTCGACGCTAAAGGTATTCAAACGGAAGTTCGAATCGTTGGGCCCGTTCATTCGTCGATTGTTGAGCACCCCGCGTTTCAAGGACCGATCTATTGCGGCCAGGTTCCACGAACGCGCATGGCTGAAGAGTTTCGTCGCGCGGATGTCTTCGTTCTTCCAACCATTTCCGACAGTTTTGCATTGGTTCATTTGGAAGCGCTGGCATGCGGCGTCCCGGTAATTACTACGCCCAATTGCGGAAGCGTCGTCCGAGACGGTTTAGATGGGTTCATTGTCCCGATCAGAGATGCAAAGATGTTGGCGGAACGAATTGAACAAATTTTGACCGATCGCTCTTTGCGGAAGCGAATGTCTGAAAATGCAAGAGCGCGCGCAGGACAGTTCACCTGGGAACTCTATGGCGAACGGTTAATATCTGCGGTCTCAATGACAGCGCCACACGGAGTTGCTTAACTACATGTTTGAATTCTATCTTTGGGGCGTATTGATCATTTCCATCATTGGACTCTTGATGGCGTTCGGGTTGACCCGCGACTGCTTTCACCCATTGATGATTCTGCTCCCGATGATCTTGGTCATTTATTGGTACACACCGTGGGTCCTTGCCAGAGACGGACAACTCGATCCGTTCCTTGATATTGAACAGCGTGATTTTGTCCAGACAATTTATTTCTTTGGGGTTGTTGCGCTCCTTCTTGGTTGCTTTGCCGGTAGCGGGCTGAGACAAGCTTCGTTTGGTCGCACCGATCGATTGACGGCCGCTCTTTCGAGCCCGACACTTCGCTCTGCCGGTTATCTGGTGGGTGCGCTTGCGCTTGCCGGCTGGTGCGTGACCATTGTGGGGGTCGGAGGCCTCAGCCAAGCTTTCGGCGCAGCGTACGGCGGTGGTTGGTCTGACTATGGTTACCTGCGCGATGCTCAGTTGGCGCTATTCCCTGCCATCATGATGCTAATGCCCACCCTTGTGAACAAGAAAAGCGGCCCTGGCTTTAAAATGGTACTTTTTCTCTTTGCGATTCCATCGCTCACGCAAGGCCTGCTTGGAGCTCGTCGTGGTCCAACGTTCATGCTCTTTGCAACACTTGGCATGACTTGGTACCTGTATCGTAACCGCCGGCCAGCTCTTTTCCGGATGGCGGTCAGTGCCACGTGCCTTGGCTATTTGATTTTGTTTTTGGTTACCAACAGGAACTCGATCTATATCGGATCCAGTTTTACAGGGCTTGACTATGATGTTGTTGGAGTACTGACGGGAACACAGGCCCACACAGAACAATATGGAAGCAGCGGCAACGAATATATCTACGGAGCCGGCTCGATCCTGAATGCGGAAACATCCAATCACTTCTTCTGGGGCAGGAGGTATCTTGCGGAGATTTTGGTACGCCCCGTTCCGCGCCAGTTATGGCCGAACAAATATGCCGACTTCGGAGTTCCCGAACTTGAAAAGAACGCCGGCACCGGCGGAAAGATCTTTCATGAGACGCTTGGGTGGGACGGATCGGTTGGCTCGGCTCCAGGAATTATAGCGGATCTCTGGATCGAAATAAGATACGGTGCAATACCTGCGATGGCCCTGATTGGCTGGCTTTATGGACGAAGCTGGCGTATGGCTATTGAAAAAGGTGGATTTTGGATTCTGCAGTATGTTGTTGCGGTTGTATTGTCACTCTATCTCATAATGCAAACCATGGAAGCCGTCATCTTCAGGTTTCTCATTCTTTCCGCTCCCATATGGCTCATCTGGTTTTTGATGCGCCGAAGTTCGCGCTCTCTGCCAGGACAAGTGAAGTTACGGAGACTTCGCGTTGCCTGAAAAAGTGGCCGTGCTCTGGGTCCATTTCGGCCCCTATCATTTGGCCAGACTTCGGGCTGTCAGACAGAGGTGTGAAGTAGCGGCCATTGAATTTGCCTCGGGTCAGCAGATGTATGGATGGCAATCAGAAGGAAGCTCCGAAGTAATCACTTTGGATCACGCAGTCCACGAACGTGGCGGATCTTTCAGGAACGCTCTTCGTCTATGGAGTGTTCTCAACAATGTTGAACCGAGATATCTTTTCATTCCCGGATATCGTGAACCGCTTGCTATTGTAGCTGCGTTCTGGGGAAAGATGCATGGCCGCATCAATGTCCTGATGTTGGACTCAACCGCAATTGACTTTGCGCGATTCACATGGCGAGAAAAGATCAAAGCATGGATAGCCAGGAACTTTTTTCAAAAGGCATTTGTAAGCGGGAAGCGATCGGCGGTCTATTTGCAATCGCTCAGTGGGAAGATGCTTCCATTTGAAGAAGGCTACGATGTCGTCGACAATGCATTTTTCGCCAATCGCGTCGCGGAGATCCGCTCCAACACTACGGGTAGTGCACCTGGCCCATTTTTGTTCGTAGGACGGCTGGCCGAAGTCAAAAACCTTCCGCTTCTTCTCGATGCTTATGGCAGTTACAAGCGCAATGGAGGGCTCCGGAATCTTGAAATCGTGGGCCACGGCCCGATGGAAACTTCATTAAAAGCATCCGTTCAACGGGCACGGCTTGAAGATTCCGTTCAGTTTTTTGGTTTCCAGCCATATGACTCGATCCCGGCCTGGTATGCTCGCGCCGCATGCCTGATTCTCCCAAGTGTGAGTGAGCCGTGGGGCCTTGTAGTCAACGAGGCAATGGCAAGTGGCCTTCCTCTGATCGTCTCAGACCGATGCGGCTGCGCGGATAATCTTGTGGAGGACGGCCGTAATGGTTATCTCTTCCCCGCCAAAGATGCAGACTCGCTCACGAAATGCATGATCACCTTCGACGCCCTCAGCGAAGCAGATCGCCGAGCCATGGGAAGGCGATCGCAGGAGATCATTGCTCGCTTCACTCCTGAAACTTGGGCAGATGCGGCCTTGCGCCTCACTTCCGAAGATCCGGCAATTGCGGTAATAATGTAGTGCCCCGAATCCATCCAAGAAGCAAACTGACGCACGAGAGGTCCCTTGGCGAATCTGCTCCATCGAATGAGCAATATTCTTCGTAGCTCAGCACCTTCGGTCCATTCCAGGCTTCGCAATTTAGCCTCGCAGTGGATGGGTGCTGAACATCCTGCTTTTGCGATACCTAAGTCGCTCGCAGGAGAGATTGTGTGGATGCATCCGCGCTTCTTGACGAGCAATTTTCATTCGATGGAACCCCACGTCTTCGCCTGGATAGGCAAATACGTACGGGCCGGTTCTGTTGCGCTTGATATTGGCGCGAATTTCGGAATGATGAGCCTCTACATGGGACGCATTACAGGGCCAACTGGCCGCGTTTTCGCCTTCGAACCGTCTCCCGCAAACGGAGCGGTGCTGAGATTTCATTGTGAGCACAATCCGCGGCTTAACATTCAACCTGTTGACGTCGCAGTCTCAAACCAGGACAACAGTTCTGTTTCATTTTTCCTGATGGAGGGCGGTCTGCACTCCGGTAATTCCCTCACTTTTGACAGGGATTATGTCCCAAATCTCGATCCGGTGCTTCACGCTGCGCAGAAGGAGATTCAGGTTGAAACCATTACCATCGACGGATTTTGCAAGACGCATGACCTTACTCCCGACCTAATCAAGATTGATGTTGAAGGGGCCGAAATCCTTGTGCTTGAAGGCGCGCAGCAGACCTTGCTGAATAGGCATCCAGCCGTAATCCTTGCGGTTCACCCTTGGTGGTTGCCGGAGGGGCGAACCGTGAATGAGATTCAGGATCTGCTTCGCGCTGTGGGATATTCAATCATACGGCCCGACGGCGAAACTGCCCATCAACTAGAATATGCGGAATACTTGTGCGTTCCATCAACCCAGCCATCGTAGATCCGGTCCGATCAATTGCCAAACTTGATTCACATTCTTCCTATGAACGCCGCTGAGATGTCGCTGCTCTTTTCTACCAGTTTATCGAGCGTCCGTTTTTGCGATTGCGGAATC
>Ga0182014_10005523_pt1 | contig 14009 bp, 13 predicted proteins | sample 612S2DmetaG_FD_120489 | JGI IMG/M metagenome (GOLD analysis project Ga0182014, IMG submission 120489) | Permafrost microbial communities from Stordalen Mire, Sweden - 612S2D metaG | ecosystem: Environmental > Terrestrial > Soil > Wetlands > Permafrost | place: Sweden: Stordalen | collected... | reverse complement strand
GCCAAGCGCCGCTTGCACGGCGACCTTGATCAGATGGGTGGCGTTGGGGAAGGATTGGCCGGTCCGTCCCAGCGGATCGGCGCCGGCGACATTGAAATAGCGCAGCACCACATATCGCAAGTCATGGGCGTACGCGGCATCCTCCAGCATCCATTCGACCATCAGCTTGGAGCGGCCGTAGGGCGAGATCGGATTCAGCGGGGCATCCTCGTCGACCGGCTCGGCCGACGTCTCGCCGTAGACGGCGGCGGTGGACGAGAAGATGAAGCTCTTGACTCCGCCGTTGACCGCGCACTGGATCAGATTGAGCGCCTTGGCGGTGTTGTTGAGGTAATAGCCGAGGGGATCGACGACCGATTCCGGCACGACGATTTTCGCGGCGAAGTGCGCGATGGCGTCGACTTCATGCTCGTGGATGAGCCGTGCGACCAATTCGGCGTCACCGAAATCGCCGATCACGAGTTTCGCCTTTTCCGGAACCGCCCAGGCGAAGCCGGTCGACAGATTGTCGAGCACGACCACCTTCTCGCCCGCGTCGAGAAGCCCCAGATTCATGTGACCGCCGATATAGCCGGCCCCGCCGGTGACCAGAACCGCCATTTTCGCCTCGCAATCCCCCAGGGCTCGCGCCATTATAGCAAGATTGACGGACGCAACGAATCGCAGCCGCGAGTCGGGCGTTGGGGGGTAAAATTCACGTCGATCGGCTTAACGGCCGGACGTGAGGGCGTCATTGGTTTTTTGATCGACGCGCTGGAGAAATCGTCGCGAAAGGGTGCACTCGAATGTTCAAACCCGTCCGTAAAGCGGTCCTGCCCGTCGCCGGCCTCGGCACTCGCTTCCTGCCCGCGACCAAGGCGATCCCGAAGGAGATGCTCCCGATCGTCGACCGGCCGATCCTGCAGCACGTCGTCGACGAAGCGCGGGAGGCGGGCGTCGAACAATTCATATTCGTCACCGGACGCAACAAGGGCGTCATCGCCGACCATTTCGACATCGCTTACGAACTCGACGACACGCTCAGGAAGCGCGGCAAGCAAAAACAAATCGACGCCTTGGCGGCCGATATGTTGCCGGAGGGCGCGGCGAGCTTCACCCGTCAGCAAGCCCCGCTCGGCCTCGGCCACGCCGTCTGGTGCGCGCGCGACCTCGTCGGCGACGAGCCGTTCGCGCTGCTGCTGCCCGACATGATCACCGCCAGCGGGGCGCGACAAACCCGGTGCCTCGCCCAGTGCGTCGAAACCTACCGCGAGCACGGCGGCAACATCGTCGCGGTCGAAGAGGCTCCCCCGGACCAGACGCAATACTACGGCGTGGTCGCCGTCGGCGCCGACTTCGGGCACACCTTTGAAATCAAAGGAATGGTGGAAAAACCGGCTCCGGGCTCGGCGCCCTCGAACCTGATCATTTCCGGCCGATACATTCTTCAGCCGGAACTCTTCCGGATTTTGCAAGCCCTCGAGAAGGGGACCGGCGGCGAGTTCCAATTGACCGACGGCATGATCGAACTGGCGAAGACGCAATCCTTTCACGGCGTCCTGTTCGACGGGCGAACCTACGATTGCGGATCGAAGCTGGGGTTCCTGACGGCCAATATCGCCTTCGCGCTGGAGCGCGAGGATCTGTCGGCGGCGTTGCGCCAGGAAATCAAAAAGCTCGCGCTCTGATCGAACGGCGCGCGCGGCCTCGGGCTCAGCGCTGCAGCCGCAGCCCCAACATGAAGACGTTGGCGATGTAGTTCGAATTGGGCGCGCTCGACGTATATTGCTGCCTCGTCGCGCTCGCCTTGAGGACGAAGTCGCGCGATAGATGATATTCGGCGCGCAGCCCGAGGCTGACGGTGGCGTCGTGCAGCGCGACCCCGGTATAATCGTCGGTCGAGTATCCCGCCGAGGCGCCCAACGTCACGCTACGCGTCAGGGCGTGAGCGATATCGAGGCTGAAGGCGCGCGCCACCGCGCCGGAGGCGCCGGGCGTCATCGTGTCGGCCAGACTGGTCTGCGCCTTGGCCGTGAGGGTGGTCAGCGGCGTCGCCGACCAAATCAGCGAGGCGTCGATGAGCGGGGCGCGCATGTCGGGCAGCCGCGGGTCCCGATACGCGCGCGCGCCGTACCCCGCGCTCGCTTCGCCGGTCAGCTGCTGCGTGAAGGCGAGGCTCGCGCCGGCCAGCGCCTGCGCGCCGTCGGAATTGCGGGCGTAGCCGTTGACATCGAGCGCGGAGTCGTAGCGGCGGGCGTCCGCCACGACTTCGAGGAAGGGCGAGATGGACGGGCTGATCTGGTAGGAAGCGCGCGCGCGCAGGCCCCAGTCGTTGAAATCGTTGCTGGACAGGCTTTCCTGGACGCCGCCGGGAAGCGTCGCGTCCTGATACGTCGTGCGGTCGAGGGTTCCGTGCAGCGCCAAGGTCAGATCGCCGAATTTCTGCGCGCCTCCGAGGGTGGCGCCGAAGGTCTCGACCGGGGTATGCACGCTCGCGACGGCCGAGCCGCCGGTGACCAGGCCGAGCGAGGAGAGCGTCTGCTCGGCGAAGTTGAAGCGTCCCTCGGCGTCGAACGAAAGATCGCGAGTCACGTCGAGCCGACCGTCCAAGACGCCCCCGCCGTAAGGGGCGCTGGCTTGAGGATCGGCGAAATAGTCGGAGTAGCCGCCCTTCAGCGAGCCGTGCAGATCGCTGCGCGACCAGTCCGATTGCAGCGACAGGCCCGCTTCGGTGGTATCGAAGGCCGAGCCCTTTTGCGGACCCGAAGCCTGACCGGGGTTCGAAGCCCAGCCGACGCCCTCTTCGACATAGGGCGTCAGTTTGAGATCGCCGACGCTGATCCCCAGGGGATCGAAAGGCTTGTCGTCGACCGCCGGGCGACGCTTGGGCGGCGGCGGGAACGCGGCGATCGTCGGCGAGGGCGTCTGGCCGGCGGCGAGATTCGCCGGGCCGCCGCGCTGGCCGAGCCGCTGAGCGCCGGGATAAACGCCGAGCGGCGGAGGCTTGGCGGCGCCCTTGGGGCGCGGCTTCTTCTTCTCGGGCGTTGGGTTCGCTGGGTCGGGCGCGGACGGGACGAGGCTCGCCGCGGCCGGCGCCTCCGCGGGCGCGGTCGGCGCGCCGACGTCGCCGCGCAGCCCGAGCGCGTCGCTCGGGGCCTGTTGCGCCGAGCCCGCGGCGGCGGCAAGAAGCGAGGCCAGCGCCACCGCGCCCAGAGCGATGCGGCGAACGCAGCGAAGCCCTGATAGGCGCGAGCGCACAGTCCCTCCTTTCGCGCGCGCGTCCGCCCGGCGGCGCAGTCGTTTACGAGCGTTAGGCCGGCATGGTTAATTCCTTGTTAAACGGCTCGCTCCGCGCGCCGTCTCGGCCTCGGCCGAGGGCGAGGCGCCCCAAGGGGTGCATCGAGGCGCCGCCTCGTGCTAAGAGCCCGCCATGGCCCAACCAGACCCCGGCGCCGTCGCCTCCGCCCTCCGCACCATATCGATCGAACGGCAAGGGCTTTCCGCTCTCGCCGACGCCTTGCGGGCGCCGGGCGAGGATGGGCTCGGCTCGGCGTTCCAGCGCGCCGTCGAGACGATTTTCCGCGCGCAGGGACGCGTGATCGTGACCGGGGTGGGAAAGTCCGGACACGTGGCGCGCAAGATGGCGGCGACTCTCGCTTCGACCGGCCAGCCCGCCTTTTTCGTCCACGCCGCGGAGGCGAGCCACGGCGATCTCGGCATGGTGCAGAACGACGACGTCGTGCTCGCCGTCTCGTGGTCGGGCGAGACCGCGGAACTGGCGGCGATCATCACCTACGCCAAGCGCTTCGCCATTCCCCTGATCGCGATCACCGCCAACGAGGACAGCGCGCTCGGCCGCGAAGCCGACGTCCGGCTGCGCCTGCCCAAGACCCAGGAGGCGTGCCCGATCGGCCTGGCGCCGACCGCCTCGACGACGATGCAGCTCGTGCTCGGCGACGCGCTGGCGATCGCGCTGCTGGAGGCCAGGGGCTTCACGGCGCTCGATTTCAAGATCTTCCATCCCGGCGGCAAGTTGGGCGCCAATCTCGCCTATGTGCGCGACGTCATGCACCGCGGCGAGCGCATTCCGCGCATTCGCGTCGGGGCCAGGATGGCGGACGCGATCGTCGAAATGTCGTCGAAGGGCTTCGGCTGCGTCGGCGTCTTCGATGCTTCCGGGGCGCTGGTCGGCATCATCACCGACGGCGACCTGCGCCGGCACCTCGCTTCGAACATGATCGTCGACACGCCGGTCGAGGAGGTGATGACGCGCGCGCCGCGCACCATCGCGCCCGACGCCCTGGTCGCCGAAGCGCTGGAGCTCATCAGCCGCAAGATTTCCGCTCTGCTGGTGGTCGAGAACGGCGACGTCGTCGGCATCGTCCATTTTCACGATCTTCTACGCGTGGGCGCGGCCTAGCGCGCCCACGCGCCCGCGGGAAGACACGCGAGGCCGAATCCGCTTTCTTGCGTTGGCCGTCGGCCTGTGGCAAAAGCCGGCGTTCGTCTCGGCTCGCCGACTCGCGGCCGCGAAGCGGGACGCTGCAGTAGCTCAGTGGTAGAGCACTCCCTTGGTAAGGGAGAGGTCGAGAGTTCAATCCTCTCTTGCAGCACCATTTCAACTCGCGAATTCAATCCCCCCATCGACGCTTCGGCGGCGCCGGCGCCGCGCTCTCACCGCTTCGCGCTTCGCCCCCTACTCTCCCGCAAACCCTTGACGGACCGCCTCGTCGCGCTAGTCTCGACAATATCGCGCATCGCGCGCGCGCCGATCGTGTGAGGCCCCCATGCGCCGTCTGCCGTCGGCTTTCCTTTCGTTGTTCCTCGCGCTGGCGCCGGCGAACGCGCTCGCGCAGGGAAAAATCGTCGTGTTCGCCGCGGCGAGCCTGAAGACGGCGGTCGACGACGCCGCGGCTGACTATCGCGCCCATGGCAGCGGCGAGGTCGCGATCAGCTACGGGGGATCGCTGAGCCTGGCGCGGCAGATCGCCGCGGGCGCTCCGGCCGACGTCTTCGCCTCGGCGGACGAACGATCCATGGACGAGGCCGCCAAGGCGGGAGCGATTCGCGCCGACAGCCGCGTCGATCTCCTGGGCAATCGTCTGGTCGTCGTCGCGCCGAAGGCCGCTCCGATCGACGCCCTCGCGTTCGACGCCGAAGCGTTCGAACAGGCCATCGGATCGGGCAAACTCGCGACCGGCGAAGTCGCCACCGTTCCCGTCGGCGAATACGCCAAGGCGTCGCTGACCAAGCTCGGCCTGTGGAGCGTCGTCGAGCCGCGTCTGGCGATGACGAGCGACGTGCGCACGGCCCTCGCCTTCGTCGCGCGCGGCGAGGCGGCGCTCGGCATCGTCTACGCGACCGACGCGGCCGCGGAGCCCGCCGTGAAGATCGTGGCGACGTTTCCCGACGATTCCCACCCGCCCATTCGCTATCCCTTCGCGCTGACGACGGCGTCCGGCGACGCGGCGGCGAGCTTTCTTTCCTATCTGAAGTCCGCGGCGGGGCGCGCGTTTTTCGCGCGCCAGGGCTTTTCCGTCATCCCGTGAGGCCGGCGAGCGGCGCGCGGAACCTGAACACGCCGGCGGGTCGTATTCGATCAGGCCCTCAAGGCGACCAAGGGCGAGATAGCGGCGTCAGGGATCGCCGATCAGCGCGAGCGCGCCTCGACGCGCTATCGCCTCGAGCCAAGGGGTCGCGGCTTCCGCCATGTCCTTTTGATAGGAGACGTCGCCGGCCAGAACCACGTCCCAGCCGCGATCCGAGCGGATCGCGTCCTCGGCCATCGCCGAAGCGGCGACTTCGTTCTCGTCCGTTTAGTTCGATCGCGGCTTGGGCGAATTCGTCGATTTCTCTCGCTTCCGCCCGGCCGGCTCACGCCTTCCAATGCAGGGCCGAAATCACGGTGAACAGGCGGCGCGCCGTGCCCTCGTCGATCTCAATCCCATCGGCGATTCGCGCGGCGATGAGCGAAGCCCCCTCGTTGTGGAGCGCGGCGCGCTCGCGATCGATCGCCTCGATCTGACGCGGGCTGGCGTTGCGAATGGCCGAATAGTAGGTCTCGCACAACAGGAAATAGTCTTTCAACAAGGGACGCAAAGGCGTCGTCGAAACCGTGAATTCGGCGATCGGCTCGCCGATCTTCGAGCGCACCTTGAACGTCAGTCGCGATTCCGACTGCGCGATCGTCAGGCTGTAGGGCCCCTCGTCGCGGCCTTGCACGCCGAAGCTGTTGTCCTCCACCAGGTCGTTGATCGCGACGGCGCGTTCGTGAGCGCCGTCGCCGACGCCGGGCGGAATCGTCGACGGGTCGAGCAACACTTCTTGGAGACGGTTGTGCGACTGCGCGTCGGGGATGGTCATTCGACGCCTTCCCGCGACAGCCGCATCGCCACCGACCGCGCATGGGCATGCAGGCCTTCGGCCTCTCCCAAGGCGACGGCGAACGGCCCCAGCGCGGCCAGCGATTTCGCGTCGCACTTGAGGATCGACGTGCGCTTGAGAAAATCGAACACGCCGAGCCCCGAGGAAAAGCGCGCCGAACGCGAAGTCGGTAAGACGTGGTTGGAGCCGCCGACATAGTCGCCGATCGCCTCGGGCGTATGCGGGCCGATGAAGATCGCGCCGGCGTTGCGGACGCTTCCGCTGAGGCCCTCGGCGTTCCGCGCGACGATTTCGAGGTGCTCGGGCGCGAGCCGATCGACGAGTGGGACGGCCGCGGCGAGGTTCGGCGCCAGGATGATCGCGCCGTAATCGCGCCAACTGGCGCCGGCGATTCTCGCCCGCGGCAACTCCGCGAGTTGAGCCTCGACAGCCGCGCTCGCGGCGCGCGCCAGCCCCGCGTCGTCGGTGATGAGAATCGATTGCGCCGCTTCGTCGTGTTCGGCCTGAGCGAGCAGATCGGCGGCGACGAACCGCGGATCGGCGCTGGAGTCGGCGAGGACGACGACTTCCGAGGGGCCGGCGATCATGTCGATGCCGACGACGCCGAACACGCGCCGCTTGGCGGCCGCGACATAGGCGTTGCCGGGACCGACGATTTTCGCCACCGGCTCGACGCTCGCCGTCCCATAGGCGAGCGCCGCGATGGCCTGCGCGCCGCCGAGGCGATAGATTTCCGAGACACCCGCTATTCTCGCCGCCGCCAGCACCAGCGGGTTCAGCTTGCCATCGGGCCTCGGCACGACCATGGCGATGCGCCGGCAGCCCGCCACCTTCGCCGGCGCGGCATTCATGATCACCGAGGAGGGATAGCTCGCGACGCCGCCGGGAACGTAGAGCCCGACCGAGTCGACGGCGCGCCACCGCCAGCCGAGCTCGACGCCAAGCGCGTCGACGAAAGCAACGTCGCTCGGGATCTGGCGGCGGTGATAGGCGAGGACGCGCTCGTGGGCGAACTCCAGCGCGCGTAGCGCCTTGGAATCGCAGGCCGCGACCGCCGCGTCGACTTCTTTTTCGCCGATGCGGAAACCGGATTGCGTGAGATCGACCCGATCGAACCGCAGCGTATATTCGACGAGCGCGGCGTCGCCGCGCGCGCGCACGTCGGCGATGATCGCGGCGACCGTCGCGTCGACATCGAGCGCCGATTCGCGTTTGGCTTCAAGGAGCGCGCGAAACCGCGGTTCAAAATCGGCCGCGGCCATGTCGAGATTGATCGCCATCCTTGAACTCCGCCGCCGCCGGTCAGATCGTCTCTGCGCGGGTCAGCGCGTGTCCGGGACATTCCTGCGCGGGACGGCGCGGGCCGACGTCGCGAAGCTCGGCTTCCAGGCATTCGACCTCGAGCCGCACGATCGCGCCGTCCGCGAACGCCAGCAGCGCCATGCCCGAGGGCGAATCGGTCTTCTCGAAGGTGACCGCAAGCAGGTTCAGCACCGCGCCCTCGTCGCGGTCGGTCAGGCCGAGATGGGAAACGCCGAGAACCCTGTCGAAGCGAAGCACCGAACCGATGCGCTCGTTGCGTCCCTCTTTCATGCCCGCCCAATCGAACCGCATCGCGCTCACCAGGAAGCGCTTCCTTTCGGGCAGCCATTTCATGTCCGAGCGCCACAGGCACGAATCCTGGAAGTGCGCGGAAATCACGCCCAGGCCCTCGCGATCGAGCGCGACCAGTTTGAGCAGGTTGGAGGCGAACGGCATGACTCAGCCCGAAATCCTGGTGATGTCGGCGCCGCACGCGGCGAGTTTTTGTTCGAGGCGCTCGAAACCGCGGTCGAGGTGGTAGACGCGATTGACCGTCGTTTCCCCGTCGGCCGCCAGCGCCGCGATGACCAGCGAGACCGAAGCGCGCAAGTCGGTCGCCATCACCGGCGCGCCCCGCAGCCTGTCGACGCCCTCGACGACCGCGGTGTCGCCGTCGAGCTTGATGCGCGCGCCCAGCCGCGCCAGCTCCTGCACGTGCATGAAGCGATTCTCGAAGATGGTCTCGGTGATGCGCGAAGTCCCGCGCGCGCGAGTCATCAGCGCCATGAACTGGGCTTGCAGGTCGGTCGGGAAACCGGGAAACGGCGCCGTCGAAATGTCGACCGCGCCGATGCCGGCGCCGTTGCGCGTCACGCGCACGCCCCGATTGTCGCTGGTGACGCTTGCTCCGGACTCGCTCAAGGCGTCGAGCGCCTGCTGAAACAGGTCGGGGCCGACCCCTTCGAGCAGGATGTCGCCGCCCGTCATCGCCACCGCGGTCGCGTAAGTCCCCGCCTCGATGCGGTCGGGAAGGACGCGATGGCGGGCGCCGTGGAGGCGGGCGACGCCGGAAATCTCGATCGTCGACGTGCCCGCGCCGCGAATGCGCGCGCCCATCTTGTTCAGACAATCAGCAAGGTCCTTCACCTCGGGCTCGCAGGCGGCGTTGCGCACCAGCGTCGCGCCGCGCGCGGTCGCCGCCGCCATCATCGCCGTGTGCGTTCCCCCGACCGTTACCTTGGGAAATTCGATCTCGCCGCCGGTCAGGCCCTTGGGCACCTTGGCCACCACATATCCCGCCTCGATGGCGATCTCGGCGCCGAGCCGCTCGAGCGCCATCAGCAGGAGATCGACCGGGCGGGTGCCGATCGCGCAGCCGCCCGGCAGCGAGACGCGCGCTTCGCCCATTCGCGCCAGCAGCGGCGCGATGACCCAGAAGCTCGCGCGCATCCGCGAAACCAGTTCATAGGGCGCCGTCGTGTCGACGATGGTCTCGGCGCGCAAATGCGCGGTCTGGCCGGCGTTCGCCTCCTCGCCGCGCCGCCTGCCGTCGAGGGAATAGTCGACGCCGTGGTTGCCCAAGATGCGTACGAGCTGATTGACGTCGGCTAGGCGCGGCAGGTTTTCGAGCGTCAGCATCTGGTCGGTGAGCAGCGAGGCGATCATCAGCGGCAGCGCCGCATTCTTGGCGCCGGAGATCGGAATCACACCCTGCAGCTTAGCGCCGCCTCGGATTTGTATGCGATCCATTTCTCGCTTCTCCCCGCGAACTCACACTCGCCCTCGCGCGATCAACGGCTCGGCCCGTCGCTCGCGTTCGTCGACGGCCCGCCGGGCGGGGTCGACTCGCCCATCGCGCCGCGTCCGCGCCGCTGAGCCTTGCGGCGTTTCAGGTTTTCCCGCAGCGCCGCCGCCAGACGCTCGCGCCGCCGCTTCCTCCCGATTTCCCGTCCCTCGTCCCGAGCCATGGCCGCCTCGCCGCCTCGATGGCGCGCTTGATAGGCCCGCAGCGGGAGGCCGGCAAGCCAAAACGCCCCTGCCCCCGCGCGCCTCGCGTCGCCGAGGCTGCGCTCACCCGGCCTTTTCGATCAGGCTCTCGGCCGCCAGGCGCGCCGCGCCGGTGATTTCCGCCCCCGCGAGCATGCGCGCGATCTCCTCGCGCCGCGCCAGCGGATCGAGCGAGATGACCTGGGTCGCCACGCGTTCGCCCTTGCCGACATCGTTCTTCACGATCTTGAAGTGCCAATGCGAGCGGGCGGCGACCTGAGGGGCGTGGGTGACGGCGAGAACCTGCGCCTTGACCGCCAGGCGCGCGAGACGCTGACCGATCGCGTCGGCGACCGCGCCGCCGACTCCGGCGTCGACCTCGTCGAAAATCAGCGTCGGCGCGGTGCCGCGCTCGGCGAGGCAAACCTTGAGCGCGAGGAGAAAGCGGGCGAGTTCGCCGCCCGAGGCGACCTTCATCAGCGGCCCGGGCCGCGAGCCGGGATTGGTTCGCGCGCAGAATTCGACCCGGTCGTAGCCGTCCGGAGAAATCAGGCTGTCGTCGCGCGCGATTTCGGCGCTGAAGCGCGCGCGCTCCAATTTCAGCGCCGGCAATTCGGCGTTCACCGCGCGCTCCAACCCGCGCGCCGCGCTCTGGCGCGCATTCGACAGCGACACCGCGACCTCGGCGTAGGCCGCCGACGCTGCGCGCGTCTTCCCTTCGAGCGCAGCGACCCGCTGCTCGCCCGCGCTCAGGTCCGCCAATTCCTCGGCGTATTTTTGCCCGAGCGTCGCAAGGCCCTCGACCGGCGTCGCGTATTTGCGCGCCATGCCGCGCATGGCGAACAAGCGCTCCTCGCATCGCTCGAGTTCGCCCGGATCGAAGTCACAGGCGACGAGCGCGTTCTCGACCGCCCGCGTCGCCGTCTCGAGCGCCTCCATCGCCTCGTCCAACGCCTGGACGCTCGGCTCGATCAACTCCGGCGCCTGCGCTGCGCGACGTTGCAGACGGCGCGCGATCGCCGACAGCACCGGCAGGATCGCCGCGTCGCCGGACAGATGTTGATGCGCCTCGCGGATGTCGGCGGCGACGTTCTCCCCCTGCCTCATTCGCGCCCGCCGTTCGGCCAGGGCTTCCTCCTCGCCCGGCTTCACGTCGAGCTGCGTCAGTTCTTGGCAGGCATGGCGCGCGAAGTCGGCTTCGGCCTGCGCCGCGGCGACGCGCACGCGCTCGGCGGCCAATTCGGCCTCGACTTCGCGCAGCGCCGCAACGGCGACGCGCGTCGCTTTCGCCTGCGCCTCGAGACCGCCATAGGCGTCGACCAGCGCGCGATGGGTCGAGGCGTCGAGCAGCGCCCGCTCGTCGTGCTGGCCGTGAATCTCCACCAGGTCGCGGGCGAAATTGCGAAGCGTCTGCACGCTGACGCTCTGATCGTTGACGAGGGCTCGGGTCCGCCCGTCCGCCAGTTGAATCCGTCGAAAGATCAACTCGCCGTCGGCGCGAACGCCTTGCTCGGCGAGCGCCTGAAAAACGCGATGATCCGACGGCAGATCGAACGTCGCGGTCACCTGCCCCTGGGGTTGGTCGTGGCGAACCAGCGCGCCGTCGCCGCGCGCCCCCAACGCCAGCGACAGCGCGTCGAGCAGGATCGATTTTCCGGCGCCGGTTTCGCCGGTCAGAATCGTCAGCCCGTGCGAAAATTCGAGATCCAACTCGTCGATCAACACAATATCGCGGATCGAAAGCCGGGCGAGCATGGTCCGCGGGCCTCGGTCGATCAGGACGGGACGACGGCGTGGTAGAGCTTGGAAATCCAGGATTGCTGGTTTTCCTGCGGCGAAAGGCCGCCGCCTTTCAGCAGGTTATAGGCGTCTTTATACCACTCTCCGTCTGGGAAATTGTGGCCCAACACCGCCGCCGCCGTCTGCGCCTCGTCGACGATGCCGAGCCCCATGTAGGCCTCGGTGAGGCGATAGAGCGCCTCCTCGGCGTGGCGCGTCGTCTGGTAGCTGGTCAATACGGCGCGGAAGCGATTGATCGCCGCCGTATAGTTGCGCCGATTGAGGTAGAATCGGCCGATCGACATCTCCTTGCCCGCGAGCTGGTCGGAGGTCACCTGAATCTTGAATTTCGCGTCGTTGACGTATTCCGATTTCGGGTAGTCCTGCAGAACCTTTTGGAACAGGCGCAGGGCTTTGGCCGCGCGTTCTTGATCGCGCGAAATATCCGGTATTTGATTGTAATACGAACTCGCTTCGAGATAGAGCGCGTAGGCGGCCTCGGTCGACTTAGGATAGAGCTTCACATAGCGCTCCGCCGACTGCTCTGCGTCTTCGTAACTGCCCGCCTGATACTGCGCGTAGGTCGTCATCAGCAGACCTTTTCGCGACCAATCCGAATCGGGATACTGATTGCCGAGATCGGTGAACTTTTTCGCCGCTTCGGCGGGTGCGCCGTTGGCCAAATTCGCCAGGCCCTGATCGTAGACCTTGCTCGCGGGAACGTCGGGCTCGACGACCATTTTATACTTTTCGGCGCCGAACGGATTGAAGTCGTCGAACACCGAGCACGAGACCAACGACATCGCGGCGCATAAAACCATGAGGCTGCGCACGACCAAGCGCGGCGCGCGACGCGCGAGGACGGACGCGCTGGGATTGAAAGCGACAAGTGTCATTCGTTGAACTCGAAAAGTTGCCTCACGCGAACGTCGGCTCATCTGGTTTGCGCTCTTTACCTCAGTCCGCGCCGGCGCGCCACCCGGCCCCGGCGGCGCCCGGCGCGAGCGGGGTATTAAACCGACGGATTGTGGCGTCAAAGCGCCGGAACGATCGATCGGACGCAAATCGCGCGGCCTAATTTGTCGCGCTTTCGCGCGCCGCCGCCGGCGGATGACGGTTCGATCGGGGGCAAGAGCGCGCGGCCTGCCGCTCGCGCGGCGGGCGTGTCCATATTAGGCGCTGCGAGAGCGCGATTTCCAACGAATCGGCCGGGCCGACCGGCGAAGGTTCTCTAGTCGACGTTGGCCGCATAGGCGGTGGCGACCCGCCCGATCGCCCCGGCGCCGACAGAGCCGATCGAATAGACCTTGCGCAGCGAGGTCTCGACGATTTCGTAAGCCTTGCGATCGGCGAACAGCGCCGACAACATCATGGCGTTCATCTTGTGTCCGGGCCGATAAGCCTGGTAGCAGCCGATGATCGGCGCGCCAGCGAGCGCAAGATCGCCGATCGCGTCCAAGGTCTTGTGGCGCACGAACTCGTCGCTGAAACGCAGGCCTTCGGGGTTGAGCACGGCGTCCCCGTCCAGCGCGATCGAATTTTCCAGGGACGAACCCAACGCGAAGCCCGCTTGCCATAATTTCTTCACGTCGCTGACGAAGCCAAAGGTGCGAGCGCGCGCGACCTCTTTGCGAAACACCTGGGGATCGAGATCGAAAACGCGACGCTGACGTCCGATCGGCGCCGCGTCGAAATCGATTTCCACGTCGAGGCGAAAGCCGCGGCTGGCGGGGCGCAATTCGGAATAGGCGCGTCCGGAGGCGACCCGCATCGGCCGAAGAACCCGAATATAGCGGCGCGGACGCGATTGATCGGCGATCCCGACCGCGTCGATCGCGTCGACGAACTCCGCCGCCGAGCCGTCCATGATCGGCATTTCCGGCCCGTCGATCTCCACCAGCGCGTTATCGACGCGAAGACCGGCGAGGGCCCCCAGCACATGTTCGACCGTCGCCACCGTCGCGCCGGTCGAATCGCCGAGCACCGTGCACAGCGCGGTCTGGGTCACGTTCGACCACTTAGCCTCGATCAGGCGCTCGCGCCCGTTCGGCAGCCCCGTGCGCAACACGACAATTCCGGAGTCGACGTCGGCGGGATGGAGAACCACTCGGGCGGGAGCGGCCGAATGGACACCGAGACCGTGAATTTCAACACGATCGCGAAGCGTCGTCTGGAATCCCAATTTCATCAAACGAACGTCCCCACTTTCACGACGGACGCCGAAAGGTCTGCGAGCCCAAGATCGACGCTTCGCCGCCCTTCGTTGTCTTCCGCGTTCGCTCGGCCGCCGCTTCGAAATCCCGCGCCCGTCCCGCGCGTCGACGACGACCGGCGGGGACCATAGGCAGGTCGCCGCGCTCGGCCAAATCACCTTTCGTTAACGATCGTTACATCTTCCTAAACCATGTTTCTTGCAATGGCTACAATGAGTTAATTCAAAGCATCGGGCCGACGGGGGGCAATTACCCACCCCTCTCCGATTTGAGGGGCGGTGTCGCGAAGGGCGGCGGGGTCAGGCGAGGGCGGCGAGGATGACGTCGAAGCGATTGGCGCCGTTGAGCCTTGCGGTGTCGACGGTT
>Ga0182014_10005522_pt1 | contig 14011 bp, 9 predicted proteins | sample 612S2DmetaG_FD_120489 | JGI IMG/M metagenome (GOLD analysis project Ga0182014, IMG submission 120489) | Permafrost microbial communities from Stordalen Mire, Sweden - 612S2D metaG | ecosystem: Environmental > Terrestrial > Soil > Wetlands > Permafrost | place: Sweden: Stordalen | collected... | reverse complement strand
CTGTTCGGGCGTCAGCCCATTCAGGTCGCGCAGCACGCGGTTGTAATCGAGGATCGTCATCTGCTGCTGCGGCAGCAGCACGGCGAGAAAATAGCCGTCCTTCAGACCGCGCGCTTCAGCGATGCGCAGAGCCGCGGCCGAGCGGTGATGGCCGTCGGCGATGTAGAGCGCCGGCAGGGCGTCGACCGCGCGCGTCAGCGCCGCGATCGTCGCGTCGTCGTCGATCGCCCACAGCTCATGCCGCACGCCGTCGTCCGCCGTGACGTCGACCGCGGGCGCTTTCGCGGCGGCGCGCGCCAGCAGCGCGTCGATCGTCGGCGTTTCCGGATAGGCCAGCATGACCAAGCCAGTCTGCGCGTTGACCGCCTCGATCTGATGCACGCGGTCGTCTTCCTTCACCGGCGTCGTCAGCTCGTGTTTGCGGATGCGGTTCTCGGCGTAAGCGGCGATCGACGCGACTGCTGCTAAGCCAGTTTCGACGCGGCCGCGCCAGGTCAGGCGGTAGACGTAGTAGCAAGGCTTGTCGTCGCGCACGAGCACGCCGTCGGCGATCATGCGGCGAAAGTTCTCGCCCGCCTTGGCGTAGACGGCGTCGTCATGGGAATCGATTGTCGGATCGAGATCGATTTCGGCCTTCGAGACGTGCAGGAAGCTCCACGGCTTGCCCTCGGCGCGATCGCGCGCCTCGGCGCTCGACAGCACGTCGTAAGGCGGCGCGAGAACATCGGCGGCGCGTCCCGGCGCCGGCCGCAAAGCGCGAAAGGGCTTTATCAGAGTCACTGGGGCTCTCTTTCGTGAGGAATTGTCTGACGTTCGCCGGGTTGGGGTCGGCGAGCCGGAACATCTGCCCGGCTTTTGGCGTCTTGACAACCCATCGACGGCTCAGGCGCCCGACCCGCCCTCCGGGCCAAAATTGTGCCAGCCGCCGTCGGCGGCAATCAACGCGTCGGCTTCCTTCGGCCCCCAACTCTGGCGCTCGTAGAAGCAAACCGGTGGGTAGGTCTTGAGAACCGGATCGACCGCCGCCCAGGCGGCCTCGATCGCGTCCTCGCGGGTGAACAGCGCGCCGTCGCCCGACATGGCGTTGCCGAGCAGCCGCGTGTAGGCCGATTCTTCGCCGGTGTGTTCGTCGGCCAAGGAGAGTTCGCGCAGATCGCCGACGAACTCTTTGCCGGTGCGCTTGATGCGCGCGGCGAGCGCGATGACGGAACGCGGCGAGAGCCGGAATCGCACGTAATTCGGCCGGCCGGAGGTTGGCGCAGAGTCCTCGAACAGCGGCTGCGGCGGCGCCTTCAGCGTCACCAGAATCTCGGTCCCCGTCTGGGCGAGGCCCTTGCCGGAGCGCAGGAACCACGGCACGCCGGCCCAGCGCCACGAGTCGATATAGAGCTTTAGCGCGCAGTAGGTTTCGACGTCGGAATCCTTGGCGACGTTCAGCTCGTCGCGGTAGCCGACATACTGTCCGCGCACCATGTCTTCCGGCCGCAACGGCCGCATCGCCTGGAAGACCTTGGCCTTCTCGTCATGGACGAAGCCGTAGCTCTGGCCGGCGGGCGGCTCCATGGCGAGCAGCGCGACGATCTGGAACAGGTGATTCTCGACCACGTCGCGCAGGCACCCGGCGGTCTCGTAGAACGCGCCGCGGCCCCTGACGCCGAAGTCCTCGGCCAGCGTCACCTGCACGCTGGAGACGTAGTTGCGGTTCCAGAACGGCTCCAGGAACGCATTGGCGAAGCGAAAATAGAGGATGTTCATGATCGCTTCTTTGCCGAGGTAGTGATCGATGCGGAAGATCGAGTCTTCCGGGAACGCCGCCCGCGCGACGCCGTTGAGTTCGCGGGCGGACGCCAGGTCGCGTCCGAACGGCTTCTCGACGATCACGCGCGCGTTGTCGGTCAGGCCCGCCGCCTTGAGCCCGTTGATCACCGTCTCGAACAGCGCCGGCGGGATCGCGAGGTAATGGGCGGGGCGCTGGGCGCCGGCGAGCGCCTGCTTGATCGTGGCGAACGTGGTCGGGTCCTTGTAGTCCCCACTCACGTAGCTGATCAGCGAGTCGAGACGGCGCATGGCGCTCTGGTCGTCGATTCCGCCCGATTGCTCGATGCTGTCCTCCATGCGGCCGCGCAACTGCTCCTGGGTCCATTTCGGCGAGGCGACGCCGACGACCGGCACTCGCAACGCGCCGTTCTTCACCAGCGCGTAGAGCGCCGGAAAGATCGCCTTGTGGGCGAGATCGCCCGTCACGCCGAAAATCACCAGGGCGTCCGAATGCGTTTCGCTCATCAGGCCTCTTCCTTTTTGTCGGCGCGATCACGCGCATGAACCTCAAACTAGCGACTGGGGGCGGAGGACGCTACGCCGCAGGTCCGCCTCAGGCCGACCGACGCAAATAGTCTCCCCACCGCCCGCGGCGGCCTTATGACAGGGGAACAGACGTTTGATTTTGGCCGCTAGGGCGTCGCGCCGCGCAGCTCTGCGGTCGCTGTCAGCGAGCTTGGGGTCGCAACGGCGGCAAAGCCGTCGGTGACGAGACCGCCATAGGGGTTGGCAGACGGCGGCGAAAGCAGCGCCAGCCCGCGGGCGGTCGGGGCGGGGGCGGGCGTGTTGGTGGCGAGCTTGGCCGGCGTCGCCGCCGAGGTCTCGTTAGGGGCCGGCTTCGCCGCGACGCGAGCCGGGATGCGGGTCGGAGGCAACGGCGGCAACGGCGCGGCGAGCGCGGCGGCGCGGTCTAGGATAGCGGGGCGTTCCGGCGGCTCGGGCGCGACGGCCTCGGTCAGCGCCAGGAGTCCGCGCGGCGCGCCCACACCGCGCGTGATGACCGCCGGCAGGCCGCCGCGGGTCAGCAGAGCGGCGATGAGACCGCGATCGCCGGAGGTGTCGGCCGCCGGGGCGAAGGCCAGTTCGGTTGGCCGCGCCGGCGGCGTCGGCGCGGCGGCGAGGATCAGCTCGACCGGCTTGCGCGGCGGTAGCGGCGCGGGGAAATCGCCGTCGTTCGAATCGGCCGGGACCGTGTCGGCGCTGTCGGGCGCCTCGGCGACGGCCGCCGGCGCCGGTTGCGGCGCGTCGGCCTTGGCGACCTGCGCCGCCGCGGGAGCCGGAGGCGGAGCGTGGCCGCGCGTCGCGCCTTCGCCGCCGCTCGCCTCTTCCTCGTCGTCGGCGCCGCCGGCTTTGGCACCGAACAGCCAGGAGAACAGTCCCCCGCCGCCGCGGGCATTGGAATCGCTATGGGCGACTTGCACTTCGCCGCCGCGCGACTCGATTTCGGCCCGCGCCTGGTCGTAGCCCGGCATCGGCTGGCCGTCGCTGGGGATGAAGACGGTCTTGCCGTCGGGGAAGAGCCGCGCCAGCGCGTCGCGGTTCATGCGCGGCCAGTAACGAACGTCGCCGCTGTCGATGTGCACCCATGGCGTGTAACCGGACGGGTAGAAGCCGACGCCGCCGGCCTCCATGCGCATGGCGATGTTGCGGATGGTGGCGGTGTCGACGTCCTGGAAATGGGCGTCCATCGCCTTGCCTTCCATGTGCTGCGAATATTTGGCGACCTGGCGCGAGCGCCGGCGCAGCATGGCGTTGGTCTGTGGCGAACGATAAGCGGACAGCACGTCGATCGGCTGCTTCGAGCCGGATTCGCGATAGACCTCCCAAACGATGTCAAACAGCTTGGGGTCCATCTTGGTCGGCTCGTTGAGCCGCCAGTCGCGCAGGAACCAATTGAGCTTGTCGAGCGTCGCCTGATCGTAGGCGCCGTCGACCATATAGGTGAACGAGCCGGATTCCTTGGTGTGGTCGCTGGTCAGGACAATCGTGCGGGTGTCGCCGTTGGCGACGGCGGATTCGGTCGAGCTTGGGCTCAGCCCACAGCCCAACAGCATCGGCGCAGCGATCAACTGCGCGAGCGCCCTCCGGCGCCCCGCCGAGGCGACGATAGTCCTAACGAGCCCCAATCAGACGATCCTTTTTTGTCCCCCCGCAAGCTCTCCCGCAAGAGCTCGCCATCAGATTGCACGCGCGACGATGCCGCTGTGTCGCAAAAGGCACACGCATACGCAAAACAATCGACTGGCCCCTATAGTCGCCAGCCGCATAGATTTCAATATTGACTCAATTTGTCGATTGTGCCTGCGACGCGGGCGGCGATTCCGTAGATGTCTTCGCGGTCGCGCAACGCGCCGGTCGCGTCGACGAACGTGGTGAAATATTCGAGGTGGATGGGGATCGGGTGCGGCAGCATCACGGTCCGCTCGGTCGAGCCGACCATCGCCTGGAGGCGCGCGCTCCAGCCGGCGCCCATCACCAGTTCGGCCAGCCGCATCGGCTGGTCGAGCCGCACGCAGCCGTGGCTGTAGGCGCGCCGCGCCGTGCCGAACAGTCCGCGCGACGGTGTGTCGTGCAGATAGACGGAATGCTCATTGGGGAACATGAACAGGATGTGGCCGAGCGCGTTGCCTTCGCCGGGCGGCTGGCTGACGAACATGTGCCCGCCGATTTCGGCGACCTGGTAGCCGCGATGCGTGAGATAGTCGGGGTCCTCGGCGAGATGCGGCGCGAACTCTTTGCGGACGATCGAATCCGGCACCCGCCAGACCGGATTGACCAGGATGTATTTCATCGCGTTGGAGAAAATCGGAGTCGGGGTGTCGGGCTTGCCGACGATGACGCGCGCCGAATGGACGACGTCGTCGCCGTCCATCATCCGCAGCGTAAAGTCGGGGATGTTGATCTCGATGCGCTCAACGCCCATGTCGCGTGGCTCCCAACGCCACATCTCCATGTTGGCGGTGAGAGTCGCCACGCGGCGAGCGGGCGAAACGGTCGCCGTTGGAGCGAGCGCCGGCGCCGCGACGCCGCCCGACAACGCCGCCGCGGTCCCCGGCGTCAGCGCGCCGTTCGGCGGCAGATTGTTGGCGCGCTGGAACGCTTGCACCGCCGCGGCGACGGGAAGGTCGTAGACTTCGGCGGCCGCCCCTTCGGCGGGAACGCCAAGGCGCGCGCGGACCAGCGGCACGCGCGGATCGCGCGTGCCGAGACCGAGACTCGGTCCGTCTGGAATGCGCGCCGTCGTCGCGGCCGCGGAAGGCTCTGGAGGCGGGGGCGGGGCAGCCGCGCGTGTCCGCGACAACTGGTCGCGTAGGTCGCGGTAACCTTTCTGCGGGGGATTGTAGCCCTCGAGCGCCGCGTCCGGGTCCGCGGCGGCGGCGACCGCCGCGAGCGCCGCGCCGGGGTCGGCGACGGTCGGACGGGCGGTGATCAATGACGAGATCCGGGTCGGGACGATGCGCGATCCGCTCGCCTGCATAGCGTAGGCGACGACCGCCGCCGACAGCGTCGTCTCGACTTCGGCGAGCCGTTCCGGCGTCGCGTCGGCCGGCAGATCTTTGGGCAGGGCGAAGGCGGCGAGATTCAATGCGTCTTCGTCGGCGCGACCGAGGCGGGCCAGGGCGGCCCGGCCGTTCGGATTGAGGTCATGCCCGTCGAGCCACACCGGGGCAAAGCCGCGCGCGGCGTAAAAAGCGCGAATCGCCAGGCGGGCGGCGCGCCAGTCGCCAGCGCCGATCGGGCTCGCCTTGACGTCGGCGGCGACCAGCGCGTCGAGGGCGGCGCTCATCGCCGCGGCGGTCTGCGGATCGACCGCCGGCGCGCTGGCGTCTTGCGGCGCGGCGGCCGGGGTTGGGGCAGGCGCGGCGACGGGGGTGGCGTCAGGCGGGCTGACGGCGGCCGGCAGCGACGCGCTCGCCGAATCGACGTTCGGCGTGGCGGCCGTCGCTTCGGCGGCGGCTGGACCGCCGAGCCAGGCGCAGGCGACGAGCGCAAAGGCGCCGGCCCGGATCGAGTCGCACGTCACGCCCATCGTTGATTCTCCCCCGGCCGTCTGGCGGCGATTCGATAAAGTCTTAGCGGTCTGCCGAAGCGCCCGGAAGTCCCTCACAGGCGCAATTTCTTTTGGCAGTCGGCCGTGGGCCGGCTAGGCGGCGGCCTCGCCGAGCACCTCGGTCTCGACGCCCAGCTCCTTCATCTTGCGGTAGAGGGTCGAGCGGCCAATGCCCAATTTCCGCGCCATTTGGGACATTTGCCCGCGATAATGGGAGAGGGCGAAGCGGATCGCCTCGGCCTCGATGTCTTCAATCCTGCGCACGTCGCCGTTGTCGTCGATCAGTCGCATCATATGCGGGTTGCGCGGTTCGAAACGATTCGGTTCGCTCGACGGCGCCGGCGCGACGTCGGCCAGCGGCGGCGGCGCCGGCGGCACGCGCACGTCGAAACCATCGACCTGGGCGGCGATCTGCGGAAATTCCGCGACGGTGAGCTCGTCGCCGTCGGCCAGGACGACGGCGCGGAACATGGCGTTCTCGAGCTGGCGCACGTTGCCCGGCCACTCGTAAGCGGCGAGCAGCGCGGCGGCGTCGTTGGCGAGGCCGCGAATCCGCTTGCCCTCTTCGGCGCAGAAGCGGGCGAGGAAGCGGCGCGCCAGATCAGGCACATCGGCGGAGCGCGCGCGCAGCGGCGGAATGGAGATCGGAAAGACGTTGAGACGGTAGAACAGGTCCTCGCGGAACAGGCCGCGCTTGACCAACTCGATCAGGTTCTGGTTGGTCGCCGAGATCAGCCGGATGTCGACCTTGATCGACCGGCGCGCGCCTACAGGATCGATTTCGCCGTCCTGCAAGGCGCGCAGCAGCTTCACCTGCGCGCCCATCGGCAGTTCGCCGATCTCGTCGAGAAACAGCGTGCCGCCGTGCGCCTCGACGAACTTGCCGGCGTGCTTTTCGGTCGCGCCGGTGAAGGCGCCCTTCTCGTGGCCGAAGAGGATCGATTCGATCAGGTTCTCCGGCAGCGCGCCGCAATTGACGGTGACGAACGGCTTGCCGCGGCGGTCGGAGCCGCCCTGGATGGCGCGCGCCATCAGCTCCTTGCCGACGCCCGACTCGCCTTCGATCAGCACCGGAATATTCGACTTGGCGGCGCGCTCGGCGAGCCGAATGGTGCGCGCCATGCTTTCGGCTTTGGTCACCACGTCGCGGAATGTCAGCTCGCCGTCGCGGCGGCGGGTCGCCCGCCTCAGTTCGTCCTCGAGCGCGTCGACGCGCAGCGCGTTCTTGATCGACACCTGCAGCCGTTCGGCGCCGACCGGCTTGACGACAAAATCATAGGCGCCAGCCCGCATCGCCGAAATCACCGCCTCGATCGAGCCGTGCGCGGTCTGGACGATGGCGGGAGTGGCGATGTCGCGCTGGCGCATCCGGGTGAGTACGCCCATGCCGTCGAGATCGGGCATCACCAGATCGAGCACGATCAGGTCGACGGGCGGCCGATCAACGGCTTCGAGCCGCGCCAGCGCCGCTTCACCCGTTTCGGCGGTCTCAACCTCATAGCCGAAACGTCGTGTCATCGCCTCGAGCAGCCGGCGCTGGATCGGATCGTCGTCAACTACGAGAATCAAGGCGGCCATGAACTTCCCACTGGCGGCTGTCGGCGACCGCTCGGGGCGGACAGTCGGCCATCGCGGTAAATGTCGTGTTAATGGCGTCCCAATTTGACGCGCCTTGTGACGCAACGATTGAAGGCGCGGCGCCGTTCGGCGATAGTGTCGGCGTTCCCCTGACGATGAGGCCGATGGAATGACTGATCGCGGACGCGTTTCCTTCGCCAGCGCAATCAAGGGCGGCGTCGCGCGCGCTACGAACGCCTCCTCTGCCGCTGTGGCGCCGGCGATCGACCTTGGTCCGTTGCCGCAATGGCGCCTCGACGACCTCTACGAGGGCATGGATTCGCCGCGTTTTGCCGCCGACCTGGCGCGCGCCGCCGCGGAAGCCAAGCGCTTCGCCGCAAACTATCAGGGCAAGCTTGCCGAACTGGCGGAAGGCGCCGAAGCGGGCGCGCGGCTGTTCGAGGCGATCCGCGACTACGAACACCTGCAGGACTTGATGGGCCGCATCATGTCCTACGCTTCGCTGCTCTACGCCGGCGACACCAGCGACCCGGCGCGCGCCAAGTTCTATGGCGACGCGCAGGAGAAAGTGACCGAACTCGCTGGCGAGCTGCTGTTCTTCGAGCTCGAGCTCAACCGGCTCGACGACGCCGGGCTCGACGCGGCGACCCACGATTCGCCGCTCGCCCATTATCGTCCGTGGCTCGTCGACATCCGCAAGGAACGGCCGCACCAGCTCAGCGACGAACTCGAGCAATTGTTCCTCGAGAAGTCGATGCCGGGCGCCGCCGCGTGGAATCGCCTGTTCGACGAGACGATCGCCTCGCTGCGGTTTTCCTTCGAGGGCGAGGAGCTGACCCTCGAGCCGCTGCTCGGCAAGCTGCAGGATCCCAATGGCGCCGCGCGCGAAGCGGCCGCCGCGGCGCTGGCCAAGACGCTGGGCGCCAACGTCAGGCTGTTCACCCTGATCATGAACGCGCTGATCAAGGATAAGGAGATCTCCGACCGCTGGCGCAAGTTCGCCGACGTCGCCGATTCGCGCCATCTGGCCAACCGGGTCGAGCGCGAAGTCGTCGATGCGCTGGCGGCGGCGGTGACCAGCGCCTACCCGCGCCTCTCGCATCGCTACTACGCGCTCAAGGCGCGTTGGTTCGGCAAGGCGCAGCTCGAGCATTGGGACCGCAACGCGCCGCTGCCCGACGCGCCAAGCCGCGTCTTCACGTGGAGCGCGGCGCGCGACACGGTGCTCAATGCGTATAGCGGCTTTTCGCCGCGCATGGCCGACGTCGCCCGGCGCTTCTTCGACGAGGGCTGGATCGACGCGCCGCCCCGGCCCGGCAAGGCGCCCGGCGCCTTCGCCCATCCGACGACGCCGTCGGCGCACCCCTACGTCCTGGTCAATTACCTCGGCAAGCCGCGCGACGTCATGACGCTGGCGCACGAACTCGGCCATGGCGTCCACCAGGTGCTCGCCGGGCCCAAAGGCGCCTTGATGGCGCCGACGCCGTTGACGCTCGCCGAGACCGCCTCGGTGTTCGGCGAGATGCTGACCTTCCGCGCGCTGCTCGCTTCCGCTGAGGATCCGGTGACGCGCCGCGCGTTGCTCGCCGCTAAGGTCGAGGACATGCTCAACACCGTCGTCCGCCAGATCGCCTTCTATACGTTCGAGCGCCGCCTTCACATCGAGCGGCGCTCCGGCGAACTGACGCCGGAGGCGATCGCCGCCGCCTGGATGAGCGTGCAGGCGGAGAGCCTTGGCCCGGCGATCCGGCTTGGTCCCGGCTACGAGACCTTCTGGGCCTATATCAGCCACTTCATCCATTCGCCGTTCTACGTCTACGCCTACGCGTTCGGCGATTGTCTGGTGAACTCGCTCTACGGCCTGTACGAGCGCGCCCCGGCGGGATTCGCCGAACGCTATCTGGCGATGCTCGCAGCCGGCGGCTCCAAGCCGCACGGCGAACTGCTTGCGCCGTTCGGCCTCGACGCGCGCGACCCCGCTTTCTGGGACATCGGGCTGTCGCTGATCGAGCGGATGATCGGCGAACTGGAAGCGCTCAGCTGAGGCGCCGGCGCGGCATTCCCGCCGCCAGCCGGCGCTGGCGCGTTCTAAACATGATTTTTACGTAGAGTTCGGCCGCACAGGCCAAAATCGAGAAACTTTTAAGTTTCGATAAACCAATCCTGTTTAGGACTTGTGCTGCGATCGACGGAGCCTGCCTTGGGGGGCGACTTCGCGGCATGAGGCCACTCGCTCGCGTCGGACTCCAAGCCGACATGCCCCTTCCGCCACCGAAACTGACGGCTTGAACGCTGTACGCCGCGCCATAGGGCGCGACGGATCGTCAGCCGCCGGCGGCGCATGTCGGGGAGAGTTTTCGCAATCGTGAGGCTGCATGAACGCGTTCGCACGCCAGTCCTATCCGCAATCGGACGCCCGTGCGCCAATGCGCGCGCGCGCCGGGAGGATATGATGGCGACGCCTTCGGTCACTCAGCGACGGGCGCGCAAGAGCAGATTCGCCAAAGGCGAGTACTACCCGAAAGTCGATCTTAGCGATCTCGACGGCAGGCTGCCGTCGTCGTGGTCGCCGTCCGGCGTCGTAACGCCCGCCGAGGAACCGGCCGACGAAGAGTTGGCCGCCGCAGCCGAACCGGCGCGTGAGGAGGAGGAATTCATGCCCCCGCCTGTAGTGTATCTCGAATCGTCGGCCCCGACCCCACCCCCGGCGCCGGCAGCGCCGCCTGTGCTGGCGGCCGTCGCCGTCGCCGCCGCGCCGCAACGCGACGCCGAAGACGTCCTGAGTTTGCCGAGCCTGCTCGACCTGCCCGCCGCACGGCCGCTCGCCGCCGCTCTTCTGGAGCGCCGTGGCAAGCCGATCACGATCGACGCGTCGGCGGTCGGTCAGGTCGGCGCGCAATGCCTTCAAGTGCTGCTGTCGGCCAAGCAAACATGGCAAGCCGACGGCGTGTCGTTGTCGATCGTCAATTGCGCCGCACGGATGATCGAAGATCTCAAGCTCATCGGAATTGAGCGGGCGCTAGTGACTGGAGAACTGCCACAATGAGTATGACGATCCTGACTGTGGACGATTCCCGCACCATGCGCGACATGCTCAAGGTCGCGCTGATGGACGCGGGCTATCGCGTCATCCAGGCGGTCGACGGCCAGCACGGACTCGAGGTTCTCGAACAGGAGACGCCTCAGGTCATTATCACCGACATCAACATGCCGAAGCTCGACGGCTTCGGCTTCATCGAGAATGTCCGGCGCGACGAGCGCTACCTCGGCATTCCGATTCTCGTCCTGACCACCGAGAGCTCGCCCGAGAAGAAGAACCTCGCGCGGCGCGCCGGCGCCACAGGATGGATCGTCAAACCGTTCGACTCAGCCAAGCTGGTCGACGTCGTGCGGCGAGTGGCGGCTTAACGGAAGTTCGAGGACTGTTCGTATGGACACGATGGCGGCGATCCGGGAGACCTTCTTCCAGGAGTGCGAAGAACAGCTCGGGGAGCTGGAGGTCGGCCTGAACGCTATGGATGAGGGCGTCGCCGATTCCGAGACGGTCAACGCCGTGTTTCGCGCCGTACACTCGATCAAGGGCGGCGCCGGCGCCTTCAAGCTCGACCGGTTGGTGCGTTTCGCTCACACGTTCGAGACCAGCCTCGATCTGATTCGCTCTGGGCAACTCTCCCCTTCGACGACGGCGGTGCGCGCCATGCTGCGCTCGGCCGACCTGCTCGCCGACCTGGTCAAGGCGTCGCGCAGCGACCACCCGGTCGATGAGGCGCGGGTCGACGCACAGATCGCCGAACTGAAGGCGCTGTCCGAAGACGTCAAGGAAGCGCCGGCTTCGGCGAATGCCGCTGGCGGCGAAGCCGAAGATCTCGATTTTCAGCCGGTGTTGCTGCAGCTCGACGATTTCGGCGCGTCCGAGCCCGAGGCGACCCGCTACACCATCAAGCTCATTCCCGCGCCCGAACTCTATCGCAAAGGCAACGAGACGGTTCGTCTGTTGCGTGAACTGTCGCGCATGGGCGAATTCCGCGTCGAATGCGACACCCAGCACGTGCCGCCGCTCGACGTCATCGACCCCGAAGGCGCCTATTTCGCCTGGCGCGTCGAGCTGAAGACCGCAGAGGACGAAGCGGCGATCCAGGAGCTGTTCGAATTCGTCATCGACGATTGCGAACTGGAAATCGTCGTCGATCGCGCCGGCGCCGTCGCCGCGTCCGAAGCGAGCCCGCCGGCCGCCGCCGCACCGATCGCGCCCGCCACCGCCGCACCGATCGCGCCCGCCGAAGAAGCCCCCGTGTTCGCTCAGCCGACCGCCTTCACGTCGGCCGATCCGATCGAATCCGTCGCCGCGGCGACCGCCGTCGAGCCCGACAAAGCCAAGATCGAAGCCGCCAAGCCGGAGATGGCGGCGACTCCGGCGACGATCCGCGTCGATCTCGAGCGCGTCGATCGTCTGATCAATCTTGTCGGCGAGCTGGTGATCAACCAGGCGATGCTGTCGCAGCGGGTGCTGGAGGCGGGGCTAGCGCGCTCGTCGAGCGTCGCCGCCGGCCTCGGCGCGCTCGAGCAATTGACCCGCGAGATCCAGGAAGGCGTGATGGCGATCCGCGCCCAGCCCGTCAAGCCGCTGTTCCAGCGCATGTCGCGCATCGTGCGCGAGCTGACGGACGCGACCGGCAAGGTCGTGCGCCTGCGCACCGAGGGCGAAGCGACTGAGGTCGATCGCACGGTGATCGAGCGTCTCGCCGATCCGCTCACCCATATGATCCGCAACGCCGTCGATCACGGCGTCGAGCGGCCCGAGGTGCGCGAAGCGGCCGGCAAACCGGCTCAGGGCGAGGTCAAGCTGTCGGCGGCGCATCGCTCGGGCCGCATCGTCATCGAGGTTTCCGACGACGGCGCCGGCATCAATCGCCAGCGTGTGCGCGAGATCGCCATCAAGAAGGAGCTGATCGCGCCCGACGCCCAGCTCACCGACGGAGAAATCGACAATCTGCTGTTCATGCCCGGCTTCTCGACCGCGCAGTCGATCTCCAATATCTCGGGTCGCGGCGTCGGCATGGACGTCGTCAAGCGGTCGATCCAGGCGCTCGGCGGACGCATCACGATCGCCTCGCGCCCCGGCCATGGCTCGATCTTTTCGATGAGCCTGCCGCTGACCCTCGCCGTGCTCGACGGCATGGTGGTCAAGGTGGCCGATCAGACGTTGGTCGTGCCGCTGACGGCGATCGTCGAGACGCTGCGGCCCAAGGTCGGCGACGTTCACGCGCTCGGCGTCAACGCGCGGGTGATCTCCGACCGCGGCGGCTTCGCGCCACTGATCGACGTCGGCCAGGAGCTCGGCTACCGCCGCGATGCGGGCGATCCGGTCGGCAGCGTCGTGCTGATCGTCGAAACCGAGGTCAGCACTCGCTGCGCGCTGGTGGTCGACGCGATCCACGACCAGCGGCAGGTCGTCATCAAGAGTCTCGAGGCGAATTACCGGCAGGTGCCTGGCATCGCCGCCGCAACGATCCTCGGCGACGGTCGCGTCGCGCTGATCCTCGACATCGACACGTTCGTCGCGCGCACCAATCGAAGCGGCGTCGGACAAGAACCTCTTCTCGCCGCAGTGGGTTGATCCAATGAAGGAAGTCAGCGTCGCCGCCGGCGGTCCGCGCGAGTTCATCGCCTTTCGGATCGGCGTGCAGGAATTCTGCATCGACATTATGTCGGTGCGCGAAATACGCGGCTGGACGCCGGCGACGGCTCTGCCGCATGCGCCCGCCTATGTGCGCGGCGTCATCAATCTGCGCGGCTCGGTGCTGCCGATCTTCGACCTCGCCGAACGGCTCGGCTTTCCGCAAACCGACGCTTCGGCGCGGCAGGTCATCATCGTCGTCCAGGTCGGCGCGCAGATCATCGGTCTGCTGGTCGATGCGGTTTCCGACATCCTGACCCTGACGACCGAAGACATTCAGCCGACGCCGGATGTCGCCAGCGATTTCGTCAAGTCGTTCGTCCGCGGCATTCTGGCGATCGACGGCCGGATGATCGGCGTCATCGAGCTCGACGGCGTCATGACGACGGAGTCGGAGGCGGCCGCGTGACGCAGGCGTTGGCGGCGGGCGTCGGCGGATCGCTCGGATCGAGCGAGTTCGCGATGACCGACCGCGACTTCAAGGACATTGCGGCGATGCTGTACGCCGACGCGGGGATCTACATGCCCGCGTCGAAGACGACGCTGGTCTATTCGCGCCTGGTCAAGCGGCTGCGGGCGCTCAATCTCGAGAGTTTCCGCGATTATTGCGACCTCGTCGGTTCGCCGGACGGCTCCAACGAGCGGCTCGAGATGCTGTCGGCGCTGACCACCAACGTCACCCGCTTCTTCCGCGAACCGCACCATTTCGAGCATCTCGGCGCCCATGTGCTGCCGCCGCTGTTGGAATCGGCGCGCCGCGGCGGGCGGGTGCGGCTGTGGTCGGCGGCCTGCTCGACGGGCCCCGAACCGTATTCGATGGCGCTGACCGTACTGTCGCTGGAGCCCAACGCCGCGGCGCTCGACGTGCGCATTCTCGCCAGCGACAT
>Ga0182014_10005521_pt1 | contig 14011 bp, 11 predicted proteins | sample 612S2DmetaG_FD_120489 | JGI IMG/M metagenome (GOLD analysis project Ga0182014, IMG submission 120489) | Permafrost microbial communities from Stordalen Mire, Sweden - 612S2D metaG | ecosystem: Environmental > Terrestrial > Soil > Wetlands > Permafrost | place: Sweden: Stordalen | collected... | reverse complement strand
CCGGATCACGCGCGTCGCGCGCCGGGCCAGGACGAAGGCACCAGGAAGCGCCTGCAGCGAGTCGCCCACCAGAATCAAGTCCGCACCCGCCAGCGTCAGGGCGGAGCCGCGGCTCATGGCGATGGATACGCCGGCGCCGCCGAGCACCGGCGCGTCGTTGATGCCGTCGCCCACCATGGCAATGAACTCCCCCTGCGCGGTGAGCGCCCGCACCCGTTCGAGTTTGTCGCTCGGGGATTGTCGTGCCGAGAAGGTGTCGACGCCGCAGTGCAGGGCGACGCGGCGCACCGCGGCGAGCGAATCGCCGCTGAGGATCTCGATGCCCAGTCCGAGGTCGCGAATGCTGCCGACCGCCGCTGCACTTTCGGGGCGAGGCGCGTCGGCGACCGTGAAGGCCGCGAGCACACCGTCACGGCTGGCGAGGTAGATGGCGGCGTCGCTATCGCCGGCATCGGAGGCGGCGGGTCCGCGATCGAGTCCGGCGACGAAGGCGCGCGTGCCGATGCGGTAGTCGCGACCATCGACGGCGCCGGCCACACCGCCGCCGGCGACCACCCGCACTTGGGTGGCTTCGAGGCCTCCCTGCGGTGTATTTCCGAAGGCGCGCGCGAGCGGATGCTCGGAGCCGACTTCGAGGGCGGCTGCGATGTTCATGCAGTGATTCGCGGTCAATGTGCCGCGCGGCGTGCAGGCAGCCACGGACATCCTACCGTTGGTCAGCGTACCGGTCTTGTCGAACACCACGCGGGTGACCTTGGCGAGTCCTTCGATGGCATCGGCGTTGGTGACCAAGACCCCGCGGCGCGCGAGCGCCGCATTGGCGCTTGCGACGGCCACCAGCGTGGCCAGAGAGAACGCGCACGGACAGGCCACCACCAGCACCGCCAGGGTGGCGTCGAAGGCACGGCTGGGATCCATCACGCTCCAGAAGGCACACACGAGCGTGGCGCCGACCAGGACCCGGATGAGAAACCGGCTGGCCAGCCGGTCGCCGGCGCGGGTGATGCGCGGTCTTTCGGCCTGTGCGCGATTGAGCAGTGCGACGATGCTCGCCAGGATGGTGGCGCGACCGGCCGCGGTGACCCTCACCCGCACCGGTGAGCCCACGTTCAAAGTGCCGGCGGTGGCCCGCTCGCCGCATCCGCGCGCGACGGCGAGGGACTCGCCGCTCAGCATCGACTCGTCGAACAGAGTGGCGCCGTCGATGATTTCGCCGTCCGCCGGGACGACTTCACCGGCGCGCACCAATACCCGATCGCCGGTTTGCAACTGCGTCACGGCTACGCTGCGCACCACCTCGCCCTCGGGCTCGAGCACCAAACGATGCGCCGTGGCGGGCAGCATGCGGCTCAGCGCATCACTGACCTGAGTGCTGCGATGCCGCGCCACCATCTCGACATACCGCGCGACGGTGAGAAAGAATATGAACATGGTGACGGAGTCGAAGTACACCTCGCCGGCGTGGCGCCAGGTGTCGAAGACGCTGGCGGTGTAGGCCAGCAGCAATCCCAAGCTCACGGGCACGTCCATGGTGACGCTGCGCCTGGCAACGGCCTGGACGGCGCCGCTAAAATATGGCCACCCGCCGTATAACATCACGGGCGTTGCAACCAACAGGCTCACGAGGCGCAGATACGTGCGCACGTCCGCCTCCATGCCCTGCAGCTCGCCGGCATACATGGCAACCGCAAACATCGTCACCTGCATCATGCCGAAGCCCGCGACCGCGAGACGCTTGAGCAGGGCACGACGCTCGTCTTTCACCTGAGCGCCGGCATTGGATGCGGTCATCAACTGGGGGCGGTAACCGAGGTCGGAAATCACTTGCAGCAGGCTCGAGAGTCTGGCGCGGGCGTCCCAGACGATCCGCGCGCGGCCGGTCGCCGTGTTGACGCTGGCCTGCACGACGCCCTCGATCTGCTGCAACGAGCGCGTCACCAGCCAGCTGCAGGCGGCGCACGTCATCCCGTCGATCGTCAACACGGCGGCCCGACCGCGTTCGTCGATCGAGGTGAGCGTGTCCTGCAGCTGCGGATCGTCATACGCGGACCACTCGTCGGTGCTCGGGACCGGCTTCGCGGACGGCACGGTGCGAAAGCGATAGAAGTCATCGAGACCCAACTCACCGATCAATTGGGCCGCCGCACGGCACCCCGGGCAACAGACCGGCACCCGCGAATCCTGCAGGTCGACCCATAGTGGGGGACGGCCAGCGAGGGCTTCGCCGCAATGAAAACACTCGGTGGCCGACTCGGACACGGGGTCACTCCGCCGGCGGAACCACGGAGTTCGCCGTGCTTCCGTGCAGCACGGGCACGGTGGCATGCGGCGTCTGAATCACCGGGTCGGGATGTTGGAGAATCAGCACGAAGGTGATGATTCCGGCGATCACCGAGCCCACGGGCGGTGCGATGACCAGCCACATGATGGGGTAGTGATACCAGGGTTTGCTGGAGCGGTCGGTCGTCAGGGGCATGGTCATGTATGAGGTTCTCGGTCGAGTTAGGGCTTGGCAAAAAACCGGGCGCTGCTGCTCGCCTGCAGATCGGCGTCGTCCAGCGCCTGGACTTTCAGCCGGAAGGCCTCGCCGCCGTGTTCCTGTCCAGGTGGGATGCGTACCCGGACCACGACGCTCTTGACGTCCTCGGCCGCGACGTTCTGGGTCGGCCCATCGCTGTCGATTTCGGCATTGGGGAGGTCTGCCACGGACAGCCGGAACGCGTGGGCGCGCTGGTCCTTGTTGATGATGCGGACCGTGAAGACATTCTCGATGCGTCCGTCGTCCAATTCACGGAACAAAGTATTGCGGTCACGCAGCACGTCGACATCGACGGGTACCCGGTGGGTTACGGCGTAAACGAAGCCAGCGAACAGCGACAGCAGCAGAGCCGAATAGATCAGGGTGCGCGGCCGCACGACCTGAGCCTTGACGCCTTCCATTTCCGCCTCCGTCGAGTAGCGGATGAGGCCCACGGGCGAGCCCACCTTGGTCATCACGGCGTCGCAGGCGTCGATGCAGGCGGCGCAGGCGATGCACTCGTATTGCAGCCCTTGACGGATGTCGATGCCCGTCGGGCAGACCTGGACGCAGAGGGTGCAATCGACGCAGTCACCCTGGCCCGCCGGGCGCTCGACGGGGCCGCGGCTGCGCGGGCCGCGTGGCTCGCCGCGCCTTTCATCATAGGAAATGATCAACGTATGGCGGTCGAACATGGCACTCTGGAAGCGCGCATAGGGACACATGTACTTGCACACCTGTTCGCGCAGGAATCCCGCGTTGCCATAGGTTGCGCCGGCGTAGAACAGCACCCAAAATGCCTCCCAGAAGCTCAGGTTCCCGCCGACGGTGCGTCCGAGAAGGCCGTCGATCGGCGAGAAGAAGCCCACGAAGGTCATGCCGGTGAACAGGGCGAATCCGATCCACAGGACTTGCTTGCTGAACTTGCGCCAGAATTTGCGCGCGGTCCAGGGCGCGTGGTCCAGCTTCATCTGCTGCGAGCGGCTGCCCTCGGTCAGGCGCTCCATCCACACGAAGATCTCGGTCCACACGGTCTGCGGACAGGCATAGCCGCACCACAGGCGTCCGGCGAGCGCCGTAAAGAAGAACAGGGACAGGGCGGCCATGATGAGCAGCCAGGTCAACAGATAGAAATCCTGCGGGAAAAGGGTCAGTCCGAAGATGTAGAACTTGCGCGCCGGCATGTCGAACAGAATGGCCTGGCGCCCGTTCCAATGCAGCCAGGGCAGGCCGTAGAACAGACCGAGCAGCAGGATCACCGACAGCTTGCGCAGGTGTGCGAAGCGGCCGCTGACCTCGCGGGCATAGACCTTGCTATGGGCCGCATACAGCGGCGGGGTACCGGCACCCGGTGCGGCGGGGGGAATGATGGTCATGGGCGGATCGAAGGTCTCTGCGTTGAAGAGTCGGCCGCAGCCGGCGTTGCCTGCCGGCCGGATTCGAACATGTAAGCGGTCAGTGAGGCGGCAAGGAACGCAAAAAGCCAGAAGAAGAAAAAGCCGGCGGCGTAGATGGCCGGCCGCAACGCGATCAACGAGGGCGACAAGCCGTCGAAGCCGAGGGCCACCGGGTCGACGAGCGCAAAGACCACCATGGTCTCGACGCCCGCGACGATGAACGAAATCCAGAGCGCAACGCTCAACACCTCGCCACGGCGCGACCAGGCCGCAGTCACAGACGACGCGCCGTCGGCGCTCGTATCCACCGGCGCGTCATTGGGCAGCATGGGCCGGGGGCGCAGAGGCGGCTTGGGACAGGCTCAGGACATAGGCCGCCAGCAACCGGACCTTTATCTCACCCAGTCGTTCCAGATGCGCGGGCATGTGACCGGTGCGGCCATTGGTGATCGTATTTCGAATGTCATCGACCGTGCCGCCGTTCAGCCAGATGTTGTCCGTGAGATTCGGCGCACCGAGGATCTGATTGCCCTTGGCGTCGGCGCCATGACAGGCGGCGCACAGGGTCGCGAATTGCGTCCCACCGGCGCTCAATGCCTGCGCGGAGTCTTGTAGTTCCTGCGCTTTGCGCCCGCTCAGCGAGAGCACATAGGCCATGACCTGCTCGACACCGTCGTGACCCAGCACCGCGCCCCACGCCGGCATGGCGCTGTCGCGTCCCTGCGAGACGGTTTGCAAGACGGCCTGTTCGCTTCCGCCAAACAGCCAATCTTGATCGGTGAGGTTGGGGAACCCCTTGGCGCCGCGGGCATCGGAGCCGTGGCACGAGGAGCAATTCAATGCGAACAGATTGCGGGCCGTCGACATGGCGCCCGGATCCTGCGACAGCTCGGCGAGCGTCTTGTCCTTGAAGCCGGCGAACCTCGCCTCCATGGCCTGGCGCGCGGCGGAGTCGTCGCTGGCGTATTGCCCCGCCGAACTCCAGTTGAGCACGCCGTGAAAGTTGCCGAGGCCGGGGAACAGCACCAGATAGCCGAGCGCGAACACGATGCTGATGACGAACAGCCATAACCACCAGCGGGGAAGCGGGTTGTTATATTCGGTCAAGTCCCCGTCCCATACGTGGGTCGTTTCCTGGGCCGGGACCTTGCTGCCCCGGTTGGTCCACCAGATCAGCCACAGCGCGGCTAAGATGTTGACCAGCGCCATGATGGTGACGAATATTGAGATGCCATGACTCATGGTCGTCGATCCCGAGTGTCGTCAGTTGAATCGTCCTCGAGCGGCATCCTTGCCATCCGGTCGAACAGGTCCTTGCGGCGGCTGCTCCATGCCCATACCGCGAGCGTGATGAACAGCAGCATCAAGGTGATCGTGATGATGGCCCGCACCAGGGAAATCATTTCGCTACCTCGCCATGCCATTTCAGGACCTGAAGATAGGCCACCAGGGCGTCGAGTTCCGTGTGGCCGTTGACCAGTTCGCCCGCAGACGCGATTTCCGCGTCCGTGTAGGGCACCCCAAGATGCCGCAACACCGTCATCTTCCGCGCGACCAGGGGTCCGTCGATCACGCTCTTCGCCAGCCACGTGAAGGCCGGCATGTTCGATTCCGGTACGACGTCGCGCGGATTGTTCAAGTGAATGCGATGCCACTCATCGGAGTAGCGGCCACCCACGCGCGCCAGGTCAGGTCCGGTGCGCTTCGACCCGAATTGGAAGGGGTGATCGTACACCGCTTCGCCGGCGATCGAATAATGACCGTAGCGCTCCACCTCGGCCTGCAGCGGCCGCACCATCTGCGTGTGGCACAGGTAGCAGCCCTCCCGGACGTAGACATCCCGGCCCGCGAGCTCCAGCGGTCCGTAGGGCTTGATGCCCGGTGACGGCGAAATCACCGAGGCCTGAAAATACAGCGGGACGATTTCCACCAATCCGGCCACGCTGATAACGATGGCAATCAGCGCGCCCATCAGCCAGGCGTGCTTCTCGATTATTTCATGATTCATTTAGGCTCTCTGTCCGATCAGGCTGCAGGAACGGGGACGGGGGCGACGTCGAGACGGGGCTCCGTCGCGGTGATGGTCTTCACCACGTTGTAGAGCATCAAGAACATCCCGATCAATACCAGGACCCCGCCGGCGAGCCGCACCATGTAGTACGGGTAGGTCGCCTTCAACGATTCGACGAAGGTATAAGTCAGCGTGCCGTCGGCATTGGTCGCACGCCACATGAGCCCCTGCATGACGCCGGCAATCCACATGGCCGTGACATACAGGACGACCCCGATGGTTGCGATCCAGAAGTGCACGTCGATCAGACGGATGCTCCACATTTCCCTGCGGCCCCAGAGTTTGGGGATCAGCGAGTACATGGAGCCGATCGTCATGAAGGCGACCCAGCCGATTGCGCCGGAATGCACATGTCCTATGGTCCAGTCGGTGTCGTGAGACAGGGCATTGACCGTCTTGATGGACATCATCGGCCCTTCGAACGTCGACATGCCGTAGAAGGAGAGCGCGACGATCATGAACTTCAGGATCGGATCGGTGCGCAGCTTATACCAGGCGCCCGAGAGGGTCATGATGCCGTTGATCATGCCGCCCCATGAGGGCGCCAGCAGCATGATGGAGAACACCATGCCGAGCGACTGCACCCAGTCCGGCAGGGAGGTGTAGTGCAAGTGATGCGGGCCCGCCCACATGTAGATGGAGATCAGCGCCCAGAAGTGCACGATCGACAGGCGGTAGGAATAGATGGGCCGGCCGGCCTGCTTCGGCACGAAGTAGTACATCATGCCAAGGAAGGCCGCAGTCAGGAAGAAGCCCACGGCGTTGTGGCCGTACCACCATTCCACCATGGCATCGACGACGCCCGAGTAGATGTCGTAGGACTTGGTCAGCGACACCGGGAGGGCGAGATTGTTGACGATGTGCAGCACCGCGATGGTGATGATGTAGGCGGCGAAGAACCAATTGGCCACATAGATATGCTTGACCTTGCGGATGGCGAGCGTGCCGAAGAAAACCACCGCGTAGGCCACCCATACGACGGTGATCAGCAGGTCGATGGGCCATTCCAACTCGGCGTATTCCTTTCCCTGGGTGATGCCGAGAGGCAGGGTGATCGCCGCCAGCACGATGACGAGCTGCCATCCCCAGAACGTGAAATTCGCGAGCTTGTCGGAAATCAGCCGGACGTGGCAGGTGCGCTGCACGATGTGGTACGAACTCGCGAACAGCGCGGATCCACCGAAGGCGAAGATGACCGCATTGGTATGCAACGGGCGAAGTCTTCCATAGCTCAGGTAGGGAAGATCGAAGTTTAACGTGGGCCAGATGAGTTCGGCGGCAATGACGACGCCGACCAGCATGCCCACGACGCCCCATATCACCGTCATGAAGGCGAACCGCCGAACGATGATGTCGTTGTATGCGACCGGGGGTTCCTTTACGGGATTGAGTGCGGTCTGCATCTTCGGGTTCCTCGAAACGTGCGGTTGTATGAGCGCATCATGCTAGGAATCCGGGCACCGGTTGGATATAGGGAGCCAACGTCGGTTCCTAAGTACTTCCCACCGCCGCGTTGCGCTGCGAAATCGACCGACATCTCCACGTAGCGATTGGTGGTCATTACGGATGGCGAGCAGGGGGCGCAGCGTCGATCCTTTATCAGTCAAGTCATTCAAAGGTTCATCATGAAATTAGTTCCGGCACTATTGACTGCCGTCGCCGGCGTGCCTATGACATACGTCAGGATATTGTGGTCGCGGGCGCCAGGGCTTCATGATGACGCAGGGCCTCTGTCGCGGACGCGACCACGAGATCGTTCGAGACGCCTCTGACGCTCGGCAGGTGCCGAACGGCGTGCTCGGCTTCGGTTTTTTGAAAGCCCCAGGCCACGTGGCCCGTCAGCACGACCCAGCCGTCCTGAACGATCGGAGTGATGGCTGAGGCGCGAGTGGTGATGTTCCGTCGCAGCGCATGCAATGCCGCCTTGGCGATGTCGACGTCGTCGCTCATCGCGCTTGGCGGAAACCTGACCACGATCTCGCTCGCGATCGCCCGCACGCCATCGACGCGCTTCGTGATTGCCTCCATCGCGTGCAGCGCTTCCCAATGCGGCACGGTGCCCGTCAAGGTGACCACGCCCTCATTAACGGCCACATGAATTTCACGATCGTCGATTCGCGGTTCCCATTGCAATTCCGCTTCCACGTCACGGCGGATGTCGATGTCGGTTCTCATGTTGATTCCCCACGCCCACCGGGTCGGATTGTTCGTAGATGCTGCATTTTGCAGTGCCAGAATGCGGTGCCGGGATTTGCAGCGCCATTCGCACTAACCCCTACAAGGCTGCGTCAGTTGCGTAGGGTGATGCTCGAGGCGCGTCATCAGGGAGTCGTTCTAGGGGGTACCCAGAGTATCGATGCCGGGGAAAATGCGTAAGGTAGGCCGGTATGCAGGTCATCGACGCGAACGAGTCCATCGGGGTGGAGCCCCGCAGGCATGCGCCCGCGCGCAATGCGCCGGCAGCTGGAGGCGCTGTGCGCGAACTCGATGGCGGCTTTCAAGGTCGTGCGCAGGCGATTGTTGAAGCTCTGGCGGCAGGACGGCTGAAGCCCAGGGTGATTTGGACTATCGCGCGTAAGAGTCTATCATCTGCGGCGCCCTTCCCCATGAAATACCCAGCGCCGCAGCCCATAGCTCCACTTCGCCCGACTCAGACCTCGCTGTTCGGCAACGCCGAGCTTTCTGCGCGGCGCCATCCCGACAAGCCCTTCCTGGTGTTCTATGACTCTCCGGTGACATTCGGACGGCTCGTGGACGAGGCACGACGGGTGGCGGGCTTTCTCGAGCAGCGATGCGGGGTCGGACGAGGCGCGCGCGTGCTTCTTTGCATGCAGAACAGCCCGCCATTCGTCGTCGCCTACTACGGGATCTTGCGCGCCAACGCGGTGGTGGTGCCGGTCAATCCGATGAGTCTCACGGAGGACATTCGCCATCATGCTGAAGACGCGGGTGCGACCACGCTCATCATCTCCCAGGAATTGTATGACCGCGCGGCGCCGCTCTGCGGGAAGTTCGGCCGCCTCACGCATGTCGTGGTGGCGGCCTACTCGGACTATCTGACGAGTCCGACGACGCTCGCCGTGCCGGAAGTCGTGTCGGCGCCGCCGTGCGATCACGGTGGGCCGGGGGTCTTCCTCTGGCGTGACATCCTGGCCGGCAACCTCGAGCCGGGTCCGTTGACGGCGGCCCCCGAGGATCTGAGCGTGTTGCCGTATACCTCCGGCACCACCGGCGTGCCGCGCGGTTGCATGCACACGCACCGCAGCGCCATGTACACGGCCGCCGCCACCATGCGTTGGTACCGGATCCAGCCCGACACCAAGCTGATGGCCGTCGCGCCGTTCTTTCATGTGGCGGGCATGCAGAGCGGTATGAACGGCCCGCTGCTGGTCGGCGCCACGATCGTGTTGCTGCCGCGCTGGGACCGGGACGCGGCGGCAGCCTACGTGGAGCGCTACCGTATCACCACGTTTTCCGCCATCCCGACCATGGTGCAGGACTTTTTGTCGAATCCCCGGCTCGCCGACTACGACCTGTCCTCCTTGCAGAGAATCAGCGGCGGTGGCGCGTCCATGCCTGCGGCACTGGCGCTGCGTCTCGAGGCGATGGGCATACCCTACATCGAAGGCTACGGGCTCACGGAAACCATGGCGGCGACGCACCTGAATCCTCTGACGCGGCCGAAACGACAATGCCTGGGCATTCCGATCGACGGCGTCGATTCGCGGTTGATCGATCCTATGTCGCTGCGCGAGCTGCCGCGGGGCAATGCCGGCGACGTCGGCGAAATCGTGACCCATGGACCGCAGCTGTTCGAGGGGTACTGGCGCAGGCCGGAGGAGACCGCCGGGGCGTTCGTGCAGATCGATGGCCGACGCTTCCTGCGTACCGGCGACCTGGCGAGGATCGACGAGGAGGGCTACTTCTTCATGGTCGATCGCCTGAAACGGATGATCAACGCGGCCGGATTCAAGGTGTGGCCGGCCGAGGTCGAATCGGTCTTGTATGGGCACCCCGACGTGCTGGAGGTTTGCATCATCGCCGCCGCGGATGCGCGCCGCGGTGAAACCGTCAAGGCGCTGGTGGTGTTGCGGCCGGGGGCACCCCGGCGTCCCGAGCCGCATTCCATCATCGATTGGTGCCGGCGGAGGATGGCCGCGTTCAAGGTGCCGACCATCGTCGAGTTCGTCGAGAGCCTGCCCAAATCGGCGGCGGGGAAGATTTCGTGGCGGACGCTGCAGGAGCGCGAGTTACAGTCCGCTCGATCGCCGTGAGACGTCCGGCGTCTCCGGTTCGTCCAAGGCCTGGAAGCCGAGGTTGCGGGTCTCCGGCGCCCAGCGCAGGCAGATCGCGGCGCCGATGCCCAGCACGATGACGCAGGCGGCGAGCGCCGCCCTGACCCCGTACCGCGCCACCACGACCGGCAACAAGAAGGTGCCGAGGGCCGAGCCGATGCGACTGGCGGCGATCGCGAGGCCGATGCCCGACGCCCGCAGATCGGTCGGGAACAGTTCCGGCAGATACACGTACACGAGATTGGACGCCGCCGACAGAACGCAGGCGAAGAGGGAAAACAAGACGATCATGGGGATCAGCGGTACGTCGCGCCACAGAGTCAGCACCAGCATGGACGCGGCGGCGAGGCAGAAGCTGCCGATCAGAAAGGTGCGTCGGCGGAGCCGGTCGATGATCAGCAGCCCCGTGATCGCGCCAGCCAGCAGCGCCAGGTTGTAGATGAGGCCGCCCACATACCCGCCCGCGAGATTGAGTGCGGACATGACCTGGGCCACGAAGGTGCCGACGGCAAAATACGGTATGACCTGGCACGCGAAGAACGCGCAGGCCACTAGGGTCCGCGTGCGCCATCGGGTCGAGAACAGCTGGTGCCATCGACCTCGATCCGTCGCGATGCGCACGGCGCGCAGCGGTGGCCGCACGTGTGTGCCGAATTTCTCGCGAATGACCGCGGCGGCGCGCGCCGACAGCCCTCGATTCGTCAGCCACAATGGCGACTCGGGCACCGTCAGGCGCAGCGGAGCGATCAGCAGACAGGGCACGGCGCTGGCGAGCAGCATCCAACGCCACGAGCTCGACCCCAGCGGAGTGAGCATGAAGCCGACCAGATACGCCGAGGCGTAACCGCCGGCCCATGCAATCGACAGCAGGCCGAGAATCCGGCCGCGAAGGCGCCGTGGCGAGAACTCGGTGAGGAGGGTCTTGCTGAGCACGTAGTCGGTTCCGAGCAGGAACCCGATCGCGAGACGCAACATCAGCAATTCGCCGCCGCCGTGCACGACGAGTTGAATCATCGACAGCGGTGCGAGCAACAGCATGTTGTAGGCGAAGATCGGCCGGCGGCCGAATCGATCCGCGACCGGCCCGGTCAACAACGCACCGGCAAACAGTCCGGCCAGCGATGCGCCGCCCAACAGACCCAGCCAGACCGGGCCGAGCCCCATTTGAGGCGCGGCCAAGGTCAGTGCGATGCCGATGATGCCGAGCCCGAAACCGTCCGCAAACACGCCGCCGGTGCTGCACAACGCGATTCTTAGATGAAACCGCCGTAAGGGTACATCGTCATAGTCGATGGTCGCGATGGTCGGTGTCGCGTCAATGGCGGTCGTCCAGCACGAGACCGAATTCAGCGGCGCACGACGCCAGGGCATGCCACAAACTCCCGGCCATGCTGCGAAAGACCGCAAGCTCGAAAACGGCGGTTCCTTCCTCATCGTCGAGGCGCCAGAGCAGCGCGCCCATGTGGGCCGCCACCGTTCCGGCAACCGCGCCCACCGGAAACGCGCGGTCGTGCACATCGATCGGCACGAGCTTGGCCAGCGTCTGGCGCACTTTGGGGCCGTTCAGGCGCAGCACCGCGTAGCTGTCGCTCTGGTCGCTCACGGAGGCGCACCCGTCGAGAGCCGACGCCAGCGAGGAAGCAAAGGCGTTTCCTCCTCGTTCGCGAATTGCGAGCCACGCTTCGGGTCCCGTGCCGGCGATGCTGAGGTCGTTCGACACGGCGCGCCGGGGCTCGCGCGGCAGATCGATCCCGAAATCCTCGCGGCAGCGCCGCTCGAGCGTGGCGATTTGCCCGGCGCGTGCGAGCACGGTGGCAATGCCCAACCCATCCCGCTCCGCGGCGACGACGCCGCGCGTGCCATTCGACGCCTCGGCGACGCCGGCAGCCCCGGCATTGCTGGCATAAGGGGAGCGCGCAATAAAAGAACCCGTCATTAGTGTATTCATCCTCAGCTTTTCAGGCGCTCGCCGGCCGGATCAAAGAAGGCAGGCGGCACGACCTCGACGTCGACGTCGCCGTTGCGCAACGGGTCGTGGGCGCGAATGCGCTCGCCGGTCCGGCTCGCCCCGCGACTCAGGAAAGCCAACCCGATCCAGTGACCGAGCATCGGCGAGAACGCCACGGACGTGATGAAGCCCTGATCGTTCTCGAGGGTGGACGCGTCGCCCGGGCGAAGCAAGTGCGCGCCCGAGTATAGGCGTGACTCTCGATTGACGGGCTTGACGCCGACCAGAACGGGCCGGTCCGGGGCATTCAGTCCCAGGCGCGCGGCCAGAACCCGGCCGATGTAATCCTTCTTCTTGGACATCAGCGCCCCCAAGCCCAGATCGACGGCAGTGGTCGTACCGTTCAATTCGTTGCCGGCCACGTGGCCCTTCTCGATGCGCATGACGCCGAGCGCCTCGGTGCCGTAAGGCACCACGTCGAAGGCCGCGCCTGCCGCCATGATCGCCTTGATCGTCGCGTCGCCGTAACGCGCCGGCACCGCGAGTTCGTACGCGAGCTCCCCCGAGAAGGAAATCCGGAACAGGCGGGCCGGCACGCCATTCCAGGAGAACTCCCGGCACGCCAGGTAGAGGACCGCCGCGTCGGATACGTCGAGCGATCCGCCGAGAAGTGTCTGCAGCAGGTCGCGCGCGCGCGGGCCGGCGACGGCGTATTGCGACCATTGCTCCGTCACCGACACGAGCTGCACGTCGAACGCCGGCCAGAGCACCTGCCGCGCGTGCTCCAGGTGCTGCATGACTTTGGCGGCATTGACGGTGGTGGTCGAGATCAGGAAATGGTCCCGCTCGAGATGGGCGACGGTGCCGTCATCCATCACCAGGCCGTCCTCCCGCAGCATGAGGCCATAGCGGACCTTGCCGGCCGGGAGCGTGGACATCATGTTGCTGTAGACCCGGTCGAGAAACGCCGGCGCGTCGGCGCCCTGCACGTCGATCTTCCCCAGCGTCGACACGTCGCAGACGCCCGCCGCCGCTCGTACGCTCTTCACCTCGCGCACGACGCTGGTCAGCCAGTCGGTCTCACCGGGCAGGGGAAACCATTGGGCCCGCAGCCATTGGCCCGCTTCGACGAAGACGGCGCCGCGATCCTTGGCCCATTGATGTCCCGCGGTGTGCCGGACCGGTTTGAAATCCTTGCCGCGGTGATGGCCTGCGAAGGCGGCGATGGCGACCGGCGTGTATGGCGGTCGGGAGACCGTCGTGCCGACCTCGGGGATCGCGCGCTCGGTCAACGCCGCCATGATCGCGTGACCATTGATGTTGGAGGTCTTGCCCTGATCGGTGGCCATGCCCAGCGTCGTGTAACGCTTCAGCAGTTCGACCGACCGAAAGCCCTCGCGCGCCGCGAGCCCGACGTCGTCGCGGGTGACGTCGTGCTGAAAATCGACGAAGGCCTTGCCCCGGCTCCCGTCGACGAACCACAGCGGCGTCAGACCGGCCAGTTCGTCGTTGGCGCGCCACGCGGGTCCCGCGGCGGCATCGAATCCCGTTGCCTGCGCAGCGCCGGCGCCTGCGGCGGCGCCGGCGCGCAGCGCCGCACCCAGCGAGTACTCGCCGGCCGCTGCGCCGATGATGTGCATCGAGTGCGTACCGTCGTCCGCGACGAAGGCACTGATCGCGTCGGACCAGCGCGGCCGCGCACCCAGGTGGGTGGAAATCGACATGCTCGGATTCCAGCCGCCCGACATCGCGAGCGCGTCGCAGGGCACGCGCGAGACGCGT
>Ga0182014_10005520_pt1 | contig 14012 bp, 9 predicted proteins | sample 612S2DmetaG_FD_120489 | JGI IMG/M metagenome (GOLD analysis project Ga0182014, IMG submission 120489) | Permafrost microbial communities from Stordalen Mire, Sweden - 612S2D metaG | ecosystem: Environmental > Terrestrial > Soil > Wetlands > Permafrost | place: Sweden: Stordalen | collected... | reverse complement strand
GTTACCCTGTTCGAGAAAACGCCCATTTTACAGCCACTTCAGAGAGATGGCTTCCAGGAAGAGTTATCCTGCCATCCCAACCAACTGATTCTGTTCGACTTTTAACCGGACAGCCGTGAGGTTGTACAAAAATGTTCACTTGCTCTGTAACATTGGTAAGTTCATGAATCCGTTAAAGTTCGCATTTCGTCAATCCCGCGCCGTTACGGCATTGCAAGCAAGTTACGTGCCGGGCGATAATGCATAACTAACGGTGGTCTCATCGGGGCCCAGCTTATGACGGAACAAATCTCAGTCGTTCCAACAACGCAGCAAGAACGTGCCGAACTCGACGCGGTGGGGAACGCGCTCGGTCGATCTTCCCGCTTGGCTCAGCTTCTCCGCTACATTGGCGAAAGGTATCTCGCCAGTGAGAGCGATCAGTTGAACGAGTACGCCATCCCTACCGAGGTCTTCGGTCGTTCAAAGACGACCTTCGACGCCAGCTAAGACGCCATCGCGCGCGTTGAGGCCCACCGCCTGAGAAGGAGGCTGAAAGATTTCTACGAGGGCCCAGGCAAAGATCACACAATGCACATATCGCTTCCTACCGGATCCTATGTTCCTGTATTCACTCGCGTGGGCTTTGAGCCCGCAGCCAAACACAGCACTCCTGAAGCGCCCGCAGCCGAATTGGCACAAGGCGCCGTCCACGATCGCACCCGCCAGGGTGTCACTTCAGTCTCACGGCCGGAAGGAAAGTGGATCGTTGCTGGTTTGGCTCTTTTTCTGATCTCAGCGACCTGGATTACCACCGCCATCCTGTTTCGCTCGAAACCGTCGCTTACCGGTGGATCGCGGCCCGCTGCCGCGACGCTGCCGGCCCCTCAGGGAGCCGTCGCTGCGACCGCTCCGATCCCGATTCGTCTGGTAGCTGGCTATAGCGGACCGCCTCAAACCGACAGCGAGGGACAAGTCTGGAGTGCCGACGAGCACGTCCACGGTGGAGGACCTTGGCGCCGTGCCGATACGGCGATAGCGCGAACCAGCGATCCCTTCATCTTCCAATTCTGGCGCGCAGGCGATTCCTCCTATGACATTCCGCTCCAACCTGGCGTTTACGAGTTGCACCTCTACTTCATCGCTTCTAACTCGTCAAACGACAGCGATCGCTCGTTCACCGTCAGGATCAACGGCATTCTGGTTTTGTCGGGATTTGATATCAATTCCGATGCCATGGGAGAAAACGTCGCCGATGAGCGCGTCTTTCGCGATGTATCCCCAGCCAGTGACGGAAGCCTGCACATCGGCTTCGCCAGCGAGAGCGGCGCCCCGCAAATCAGCGCCATCGAGATTCTGCCGGGAACGCCACACAAACAGCGCCCTATCCGGCTCGTCACCCAGCGCACACCGTACACCGACCACAATGGACAGCTCTGGCACAGCGACAACTATTACATGAACGGGCATTTCTCCGATCAGCGGCACGAGGTTGATGGATCGCCGGATCCGGAGTTGTTCTCGACCGAGCGCTATGGACACTTTTCCTATGCCATTCCCGTCGATACCCGCGACCGGTACACGTTGATTCTGCATTTTGTCGAGTTCTACTTTGGCGGACAAAACGGCGGTGGCGCTGGGAGCCGGGTGTTCCGTGTGATGTGCAACGGCGAAACTTTGCTCGACGACTTCGACATCTACAAAGAGGCCGGCAGCCTCCATCCGCTCACCAGGAATTTCTACCACCTGAAACCGTCGGCGCAAGGAAAACTGAATATCACGTTCGAGCCCATTCGCAACAACGCGACAGTTTCGGGCATTGAAGTACTCGATGAATCCCAGTAAGGCCCAGAGCCGGTCTATCGCTCATCGGGCGGGGCTCGTTGCCGCGTTCGACCCGCCGCCATCCCCAGCCGGCGCCGCAGCGCCTTTAAGCTGCTCTGCGATGCGGCGCTCATTTTCCGCGTTTGTCATCCTGAAGGTCTGTTCGTATGCCCTGGCAAGCGCCTCGTGAAATCTCGCTTCGCTGGGCATAAGGCGAACCGCAGTTTCCAGCTCCTGGATTGCATTCGCAGTGCTTCCTGCCATCAGGTCGGCCTTGCCCAAATCGTAGTGCGTTTCCGGATCGTTCGCGTTGAGCTGGTTTGCCCTTTCCAGTTCCTCGACGGCCTTCGGCAAATTCTTCCGATCTTCCGCGATCTCGCCCAGCCCCCGATGCACCTCGGCAATCTCCGGATGCGCTAATTCCAAAGCTTCCAGACGCACCTTTCCCGGCTGCACCTGGCCCGTCTTTACCAGCGATTCCGCATAGATGAATTGCATTTGCGGAATCGATACGATGGCCTCTACTGAGCGACCAAGCGCCTCCACACAACCTCGGTAGTCGCGCGTCATGAATTGGCTCATGGCAAGCGCCCCGCGAATCCCGGCATCGCCAGGGTGAGTTCGCAGGTAGCGGGTAAGCGGGGGGATTGCCTCAGAAAATCTCGAAGCCATGAACGCAGCTCTTCCCAGGTTGTAATCCAACCCGTCGAGAGAGGGAGCCCACGCCTTGGCTCGCTCAAAGCAATTCAGCGCCTCGGTGTAATTCTTTACCGTTGCCGCCATCGCACCAAGGTTGCTGTAGCTGTCCGCAATTGCCGGGGTAAGCTCACCCTCAAATGCGCGCTGTTTGCGGGTGGCTGCCGGATCCGCGGCGAGGGAAGCGGCCGGGGCCGCGCCGTCCAGCCAGGTATCCGGAACGCCTTCGCCCGCAGGCTTCTCTTCGAGCAGCCCCGCAAGTTCCCTCTTATCCTTCAACAGCGCATTGTCTGCCAGGCGGTGTGCGATCTGCATCTCCGCGTGCGCTTCCTGCTCTCTGTGCTCCTGCATCAGTATCCTGCCCAGCAGGAAATGCGCCTTCTGAATTTGATAATGGTTCCGCGCATCGTCTGCCGTCAGTTGGATGGCCCGGCGAAGATCGGCTTCTGCCTCTGGAATTCGCTGCGTATCGAAGTACATTTGTCCCAGGTAGAGAAAGGCGTCGGGATTCCTGGGATTCAGCGCAATGGCGCGCTTGAGGTCGCGCTGGGCTTCAGGATATTTGTGATAGCCCGCTTCAATCTTGCCCAACGCCGCATAAGACAGGAAGTCGTTGGGGAAGATCGCCAGCTCCTCCTTGAGTTCGGCCGCCGCTTCTTCAAGCGTCTTCTCGTCTTCGCCGCCCGCCAGCAATGCCGCAGCCACGCCATAGTGCGCGCCGGGGTAGCGCGGGTTCTCTGCGAGCGCCTTTTTGAACTCCGTCACCGCCCGGGGCGCAAAATCCGAATTCCCATAAGCCAGGCCGAATTGCATGTGCAGCGCCGGCCTGTCTCCGGATGACGCCTCGACGCCATCGAAGTTATGCACCGCGCACTGCTCATCGTCGAGGTCGAGGCAGACCACGGCGAGGTCGTACTCGCTCGCATAACTCGGCTCCAGCGCAACCGCCGCTTCCAACTCCTTCCGCGACTCCTGAAGCCGGTTCATCTGGTGCAGCACCTGTCCCAGAATCCGATGCGCGGCAGCCAGGTCTTCGGAGTTGTCGGCAGAGGCGTTCAAAAAATCTCTCGCGAGGGATTCCGCGCGCTCCAGGGCGCCCGCGTGTAATGCCGCGGTTGCATAGTCCCGGCGCAAGGCAGCCGAATCGGGCGTCAATGCCAGCGCTTCTTCGAAAAGCGCAGAGGCCTTCGCATAATCTCCGATTCCCGCGCGGCTGTTCGCCAGCTCGTCCAGCGCCGTCGCCAGAAACCTCCAGTACTCTGCGGCGGCCCGATCGAAGTTCCCATCTTTCCGGAAGCGCTCGGCTGCGTCATAATCTCCCTTAAGTGACGAGCCGCCGGTTTCGAAGTTCTGCGCCTGGGCCTGCGCAAGGCCTGTATGGCTGAACACCAGGAGAAGACTCGCAACGGCGAACCTCAGCGGGACCTGACCGGCAAATCGAAGCTGCATCCGAATATGCCTCCACCGCGACGCCTGACCGGTCCATTTTCTCACGGCCAATCGCGCAAGTCCGATGCCATGCGAACGAGAACGCACACGCGATCGGGGATCGGCAACGCGCGCCACGCGCGGCGCGGCAACACGACGCTGGCCGCGGCCTATAGGCTCGCTCAGCGCAAAGTCGATGAAGCAAAGCAATAGAAAATCCATGAAGAACCGAAGATTCCGCGGCCGGGCGGCAGTAAGGGTTCGGCCGAGCCGGGCGAATTTGCCGGCTGCAACGGAATCATGGTGAGGGTTTGGCGGCTGACGCGCCGGCTTGAGACGAGTGCTGTGGCCGAATGCGATCCGATGGCACCACTCCCTGGCCCTCGAGGACGGAATAGAATCGATCCGCCGCAAGGTTGCCGATGCGATCGACGGCTCCGGACGGCCAGTGGATTTCGACGCTGTCGACCTTTGTGGCCGATGCAAGGCCAAAATGAATGCGCAGGTCGTTTTGCGACAAATAACTGCCCCCGCTGTGTACTTCGTCGGTCTGCGTCATACCTCCGGCCTTGATCTTGATTCCAGCGTTGAGGGCGAGGCGATTGCTTTTCGTGCCTGCAAGCTCGAAACTCACCCAGTGCCGTCCCGGAATTCCGTGGTTGCGAAGCACCATGGGAGGGCCGTCGAGATCGTTGACCACCACGTCCATGTTGCCGTCGTTGAAGAGGTCGCCGACGGCAAGCCCGCGCGAGACGCGCTTTTCCAGTAGCGCAGGGCCCGCCTGGGCGCTGGCGTCGCAGAAAGTGCCGTCGCGCTGGTTCATGCTCAGCAGCTTTGGCTGGCGATAACCCGGGTCTGTAGGCATCTGGTCGGTTTGCGGATAGACGTGGCCGTTGACGGTGATTAAATCGAGCCAGCCATCGTTGTCCAGGTCCACGAACGCGGTTCCCCACTTCACCCACGGCAGTGAGGCTGCCGCCAGGCCGGACTCATAGGACTGTTCGGAAAAATCCCAGTCTCCCCCGTTGCGATATAAATCGTCGTTTTCGTCTTCAAAGTTCGTTACATGCAACGAGGGACGACCCGTATGGTTATAGTCTCCCGCGGCGATGCCCATCGAGGCCTGCTCGGCGCCTTCTCGGCTCAGTGCGGTGCCGGACTCATAGCCGATCTCTTCGAACTTGCCGTTTCCCAGATTCTTATAAAGGAACTTCGGCGTCGAGTCGTTGGCGACAAAGATGTCGGGCCGGCCGGTGTGATTGAAGTCCGCCCAGATGACACTTAATCCGTAGTATCCCTCGGGGTCGCTGACTCCGGCGCTTTTCGAAACATCGGTAAAGGTCCCATCGCCGTTGTTGTGGTAGAGCGCATCGCCTGCGCCCTTTAAGCCGCGTGGACCGCACTGCACGTCCACGCCGCGGTATTTGCAGTACGGCGTGCTGCCGAAGGCCGGCAGATCGTTGAGGTGAAAGTCGACATAATTCGCGACCATGAGATCGGCAAAGCCATCGCCATCGTAGTCGCCGAAGGATGCGCCTGCGGACCAGCGGCCGTCGGCGACTCCTGCCTTTGCCGTGACGTCGGTAAACGTTCCGTCGCCGTTGTTGTGGTAGAGAATGTTCCCGCCCAGGCAGGTGATGTAGAGATCCGGCCAGCCGTCGTTATCGTAGTCGCCGACCGCGCCACCCATGGCAAGGCAGGCCTTGGTGAGACCGGATTTCGCAGTCACATCCGTGAATGTGCCGTCGTGGTTGTTGTGATAGAGCGCTCCGAGAGCGGGCTTGCCGTCACGAGCCATCGCAATCGTCGGGGCGTTGGTGAAATAGATATCGAGCCAGCCGTCGCGATCGTAATCGAAAAGAATTACCCCGCCGCTCATCGATTCGAAGATGTAGCGCTTGTCTTCGGAGGAAGCGTGAGAAAACGTGATTCCAGATTGAGCCGTAATGTCTTCGAGCTGCGGAATGGGGCGATTGGCGCATTGCGACGATTTGGCGCCGGGAGGAGGAGGCGGCGGGGCGGGATGACCCATGCCCTGGGTGTAAATTCTTCCGGCTCCGAGAGCAAGAACGAGCAACACACCGGCAAACTTCAAAAGCGCGCAACCTCCGCCATCGATCATCGCACAAATCATCGGCGCGTGCGCGCTGCGCGGAGTTCCATCGCCTCATGACCGGCGAGAAATGCAGATGGACGCCGCAGTCAAATGCGGGCAAGAGACGATGACGGTGCAGCGCGGCTCGTCTCTCCCCGGGGAGCGAACCCGGACCCTAAGACCATCTGCAGAAGATGAATATCAATCTGGCTCAGGCGGATCGATCGTGCCGGCAGAATATGCGGAAGATCTCGCTATGTAAGCTACGGCGCCTTGGACTATTGCCCCGGTGAAACTCACGCCCACTGGTCATGCCAGCCTTCGCTGGAAGCACACATATCGGTACAAATCCGGGTTCGATAAGGAACAGAGCCCGTATCTGGGTTAAGAAAGCGGGTTAGCGGCACGAGAATTGATTTGCGGTGCGCGTGTTCGGAAGGTCTGGACGAAGAACCAAGTAAGCTCGAAAAAGATTGGCCATACGCACCCTTCGCTAACTTTTTCGCTGTTTCCGTCAGTGGTCCAAAAACGACGAGGCGGTGCCAATCGGTGCTGGTGACCAACTGATCTGTTTGGCGATTCCTAAAAGATGCCTTGGTGCTTAGCGACAGGATCACAAATTCTTTGCCATGGGAATCACGCCTAATCTGGGCCTGTTTGTCAATGAATCCCTTCACGTTAATGTAATTCTCGTAGATTGCCATTTCGATGCTCCAGGTTAAGATGTTTTTCGTCTTCGCGCCCCCTCGCCTGACGGCGGGAAGCTGGACCGCGGCCAACGTTGATACGGACCAGCGATGTGCTGGGTCCGCCGCGGATGATCTGGCCAGTCTTGCGGGCCATGTTGCCTCTTGGATTGAAGAATGCGGCGCACGTGTGGCACACGCGGCCGCTGCTGAGAGTTGATTTTTACAAGTGAATCAGTGGAGGGAGGACTAACGGGGTTTCAGCACCTGCTGCTTCCCTGAAGGCCCGCGGGTTGGCCCGCAGTTGAGCACACAACTGGCACACAGGGTGCCGGGGAGATCAGGTTTCATAGGAATTTGAGAGCAGTGTTACTGATCGGGGAATTCAATGGCGATCTCAAAGATTCGGCGATCTGGGGCGATCATGGGCAGGAGATCTCAGGGGCCGGACTGGTGAGCACTGGCAATTGCGACGGCCTTGCTCGTTCCTGATTTAACATTGGTCACTCGTCTGTTCTGACCGCTGGTAATTGAATCTTCTCAGAAGTCAGCGCTCTACCGCACACCCGCACCCGCCGTGCTTCGACCAAACGGTTGTGATGGCGGACGCGAAGTTGGTTAAGGGTGTAAGGATGATCGCGGAAGTGGGTAGCCCGTAGGCATTGAAGAGAATAGGATCTTGTCTGGGAGAATAGTCCGATGAGTATCGAAACTGTGATTACAGAAATTGATGCCGAGATCGAAAAGCTCCAGAAGGCCCGTGGCTTACTGTCGAGCCTCGATAGGTCTGTGAAGGAAGCATCCGCGCCTGCCAAGAAGGTAACGAAGCGAAGGAAACTGAGCGCAGCGTCTCGGGAACGAATAGCTGCGGCACAACGGAAGAGATGGGCAGCGACAAAGGGGGCTGTGAAAGCCGCTGCTGCCAAGCCAGAGAAGAAAGCTACCGCTCTGGCCAAGAAGCGGAAACTGAGTACAACCGCTCGGAAGCGCGTTGCCGATGCCCAGAGGAAGCGTTGGGCGGCAGTCAAGGCTGAGGCGGCGGCGAAATCGGCACCTGCCAAGAAGGTGGCAAAGAAGATTCAGTTGAAGAGGGCAGCAGCAGCCAAGAAGCCCGCACCTGCGAAGAAATCTGCTCCGAGCAAGACTCCTGCCGCGAAGGTGAAGAAAGCAGCCCTGAAGAAGGCTCCTCCTGCGAAGGCGAAGAAAGCCGCTCCGGAAAACACCGCTTCTGCCTCAACGGAGGCCGCTTCATCCTAAGTTTGGTTACACGCGAGAAGCCCCGGCCGTCACTGACCGGGGCTTTTTGCTGACTCCATTCGACCGTGCTCAAAAACACTGGGAAACGAGAAAACCGCTGGAGTCGAAGGGTTGCTCTGACAACGCAGCACAGATGTCGAGCCAGTGATCGAGATACTGGCCGAGGGTTTGGTAGGAGGAACGGATGTTCCGTCCAAGGTCCCGCTCGGCGAGCATGCGGTTGAGCTGGGCCTGTGCGGCGCGCAGGCCGCCGTGGATCGATTTGCCAATATACTTGCGTCTCCGGGTTTCCAGATTGTGACCGACGCAGATGCGGACCAGCCATGTGCTCGGTCCGCAGCGGATAATCTGGCCAGTCTTGCGGGCCATGTTGCCTCCTGAATTGAAGAAAGCGGCGCACGTGTGGCACACGTGGCCGCTGCTTAGGTTTGGTTTTTATTGGTGAATCGGCGAAGGGGAAACTGACGGGGGTTCAGCACCTGCTGTTTCCCTGAGGGCCCGCGGGTTAGCCCGCAGTCAGACACACAACCGGGACACTGGAGCGGCGGAGATCAGGTTCCATAAGGATTTGAGATTGGCGTCACTGATCGGAAGTCTCAGTGTCCGTAGATGTTTCGGGACTACGCCTGAGTCGGGTTATGTCGGAGAACGTACCCAGCGTGCCTGGCCGTTGTCTTGCACACGATCCATTGTCATGCAAGATGGCCCTATAGGGCCATCTTGGCCCGGAAAAATACCGACAATCCTGACGAGGCGGAATCATTTTGAGTTACTTTTCTCTCTGCGCTGTCATTGAAATCAATCGGATGGTGAAATCAATGGCGAACAGAAGCAGATTCACTAATCCGGGCGGGCACAACACGTCCATAATGGGCATAAGCTTGTTGTAGTTTCAGCCTTCAACTACCAGCAAAACCTCTCAGTCAATTCTCGAAGGGGGTGACCTGCCCCCGATTTCTCAACCACTGATAACTGGAGTTTCCCGGTTTTGGTTTGACTCCGAGATTATCTCGCAGCCGCCGTCGACCCTCTACCTGGCCGGACGGATGCATTCATCAAAGCAATCCAATTAGCGACCCTCAACTGGGACTACAGCGCTCGTTGTCCATGGTTCGGCGAGCTTAAGTTTCAGGATGGTGTCGATGGAGTCTTGGGAGCCTGACGGCACACTGAATGTCAAGGTCCGCGCCGTTTGCTCGAACTGCACATCGCCTCCATGAAGCACTGCTGCCTTTATGACATGCACAGATAGCGTTGGCAGCACCAGCACTGAGTTCCGCGGCAAATGCAAAATATGGACCTAAATGAGATTTCGGTTATGAGTGGAAACGCCATATGCACCGGGAAGCCAAGGTCCACCGCGTGTACCGTAGATGCTTTCGCCGCAAACATTGAGCCATTGGCCGATTTCGCGTATGCACGACCATCACCGAGGGCGCCTGGGGTTACCAGCCTGATGCCAAAGTGAAGCCTCTCGCGGAACTCTTGCAATTGTTGAGAGGCGCCGCGGGACGCGACGGCAACATGCTACTCAATGTAGGGCCGCGCCCCGACGAGAATGTCCAGCTTTCCGTAGTGGGAGGCGAGCTCATCGATTTGTCGCTGGTATGCTCGCGCAGTTCGATCGCATTCTGCTGGTAGATGCCTGGGAAGAAGAATCCGGGGAACCGCCAGTCGAGCGGCGAATAGTAGAGTCCCACACCGAGTCCAGCCTTACGCACTGCCTTCATAGATCGCTGCACGCGAATTCGATTTCACCCAATAACTTCGCTGTTGCAACCACGCTCACTGCGATGAAAAGCCACGTCAGGGGAATAACAAGCCTCACGATCTGGAGGTTGCGATGCTCCCAGCGGTCCTGCAGCGGTTTGCATTTCACCGCGGCGGCGCCAATTAGCCGGGGTTCACGTTATTGCGCAGGGTGTTGTTCCGCAACACAACTTCCTGGTTCGGTTCCATCCACGTTTGTTCGGCGACGCCTGCGCCGCCATTGCCCTCTGCAAGGCTGGCTTCGACAGACAACTTACGGGACTCGGCGATGCGGACGCCGTCGAGAGAGTTGCGCGCAATCTCACAGTCGCGGATCGCGACATCGTGTCCAAAGCTCAAAGCGACGCCGTTGCCAAACATGGAATCGCACAGCCGCGAGCCGGTGACGCTGACATGGGAAACATGAACGAGGTTGAGGTTGTGGTTCTTGCCTGGTCCGGGTGGCGCCGCGCCTCCATTCCCTGAGAAATCGCAATTAACGATATCGAGCCCATCGACGCCATAAATGGAAACGCCGGAGAAGATGCAATTGCGGACGGTGACGTGTTCGAAGCGGAGGTTGCGCTGCACGACCTTGCTCTCGGCAAGAAAGATGATGCCGGCACGAATAGGACCATGCAGGGTGCGGCGCCTCTGCACATCGCTGTTGGGATCGCGAGAGGCTTGCGGCGTTGCCGCGCCTTCAATAACAAAGTCGCGGAGGACAACATCGTGCAGGTCGGGCTCGGCGTTTACGATGGCGGCTTCATATTGAGTTTTCGCAGGATCGAGGAACAGCTCGCAGTCGATACCGGCGCCGGCGATGATGACTCCACTAGGGACACGCAGCGTGGCGGGCAGCGTGTGCAGGCCGGAGGCGAGTTTCACTGTGCCTCCGCCGAGTGCCCTGAGCTTGTCGAGCGCGGCCTGAATCGATTCGCCGGGAGCGACGGCGATGGAATCGGCTGGCGCGGAGGCTGTTGGCGCGGGCTGCGCACCGGCCGTGGCGGCTATCTTCGACAGAACGGGCGCGGGCTGCAACCTGATGGGAGAGGAGCCGCCGCGAAAGAAAGTGAGAACGCCGCGGGAGTGGTCACGGGCGCGCAGAGCCGCCTTCTCGGTATACGGCAAATCCATGTGCTTGATATAGCGGTAATGTTGCAATATGCCCTCGTATATGTCGCTGAACCGGCTGCGGGTGTCAACGATCTTGCCGTAGACATGGACCTTCTCGCCGAGCAGCAGACTCGCTGTGTATTCGTAGCCAAGGGCGATGCGGTTATCGGCTTCGCCGAAGAGATCGACGCCCTGGTTCCACGCAATGATTGACGTACGCGCCAGATAACCAAGACCGAGTTGCACATGGCTCTGGTCACGGCATGTTTCTTCGCACTGGCCACTGGGATAGATGTAGCGCGTGATGCCGCTGTTGGCAGGGCCGACTCGGTAGTGATGGTAGACCTCGTCCATGAGCTTATGGTCATCACAGAAAATGCCGATGGAGAGCAGCGTGAACATGATGGCTGCGTCCCAGTTGCCGTTTGCCTCCGGATAAAACATGCGCAGAAGAGGCACATAAACGGTGAGCAGCATGCGCTTGAATTGTGCCAGCGATTCGTCACGCCATGCGGGATAGGTGGCGCGCAGGATTTCGGCCGCGTTCGAGAATTCTCCGCCCGTCCATCCAGCGAGGAGCATGGCGTCGTTCTCATAGAAATCGACCAGCGTGGCGGACCATGCGTCGAAGATCTCGATCGCCTTGCGCGCATAGGCCTCGTTGCCGGTGACGAACCATTGCAAGACGTGGCTGTTGGCGGCGTTGGCGCTGGCCGACAACTCCGCACCGCCTATTTGTCCCGCGCCGAATGCGCCGCGAATAATGTGCGCGAACGGCTTCTGCTTGAAGTCGAGCGAGGAGTTCGGCTCGGCCTGCAGGCGATCCCACGCGGCCTTCCACGGTTCTTCGCCGGCTTTGACCTTGGCCTTCATGAACTCCAGATCGGCGCGCGTCTGTAAAATGCCGGGGTGAACGATGGCGCGGTGAGCCGGATTGGGGTTGAAGCCAGCAGTCGCTTCCGGACGGTGCGCGCCGACGCCTTCCTTTGGAGCGCCGGGGGCCTGCGCCAAACCGGGCAAGGCAGCCGCGGCCACGCCGGCGCCCGACTGCAAAAGAAATGCTCGTCTCTTCATGTGTCCGACCTCTCCCATGGGGGCAACTCTCGCGAGTGACTTTTGCGTTTCCGGATGCTCAACTTCCGCGAACGACAAACAGATATCCTTTTGCGCAAGCAGGGGAAATCACTTCGCGTCCATGCGCATCGTCGATTCTCCCGTCTTCACATTCAGGTTCCATGGCTGTGGCTGCGGCAAACGCATTGAGCCATTGCCGATCTCGAGTGGCATCCAGAAGTAACGAGAGTCCCATAGTTCCTTCGGGCGCCAGAGATCTCCCATAAAGATGACAGTCGTCTTTCTGGAACCAGTCACCTTCAGGAGCATTGTCGATTGCGAATCGTAATTGTTGACCTCGGGCGGGGCCAGATTCTTGAACTCGGTCCAGGGACCAGTGAGCGCCGGCGCGGTGGCGTAGACATTGGGGTTGGGTCGCCAGCCAGTCATGTGCGACCCCATTACAAAGTAGAGGTTGCCATAATGCACCAGCGCGCCGCCCTCGAGCGGCGCCGGAATGAAGCAGGTTTTCTCCACATTCATGAAGTCGTCAGTCAATTGGGCGAGGAAGAAACCCTTCGTCGGACGCGACTCGAAGATCAAGTAGGCGGACCCATCGTCGTCCACAAACTGCCCGATGTCGCGACTCTCCTCATCCAGCGGCCTGAAGCTTTTCACGTAGGTATATGTGCCGGCGATGCGGTTGCTGACTGCGATCATCACGCGAGCGAATTTGTAGTGCGCGTCATCGAGATGCGCGTACATTACGAACTTGCCGGTGCGAGGGTTGGCATACACTTTGGGCCGCTCGAGCACCCAATGGGGTCCCAGATGCTCGGGATCGGTGAGTGCGAGTACCTGGCCTCGGAATCTCCAGTGAACAAGATCGCGCGAAGAATAACAAGCGACGTAGCGCTTATCGGGATCGTTGGACTGCGTGCGGTCTTCACCGAACCAGTAGTACGTTCCCTTCCACACTGTGATGCCGCCGCCGTGCGCCTGAATACGTTGTCCATGGTTGTCGAGCCACGGGTCGCCGGGCCGGACGATGCCCGACGCGGCAAATAGCTCGCCGGTGGAAATCGCGAACAGGCCCATCAAGAACACCATGTAAGAAAGTGAGCGCAACGCATTGCATTTTCGGAATCGATCGAGTCTCATTGGTTCTCTGCGTGGGCATTCGCCATTGGGATTCATAGGAATTTCATCCGATCTGTTTCCAGGCGTAAACGTCAAAAGGAGATTTGCCCTCCACGCGACCTGTTCCGTCGCTCCAAATCATGTGGAGCACGCCGGAGTCACTGGTCAGCGTGAATGGCATGGAACCGTCGCCATAGACGCGCGCAGTGAGGCGGCGCGTTTCAGGAGCGCCAGCGTAGAGGCCGACATCCGCCCAGGGCACAATACTGCCGGTCTTGACGTAGACGGGGATCTTCTCGGTTGACGCGGGGACGGAGATTTCCGTGCCTCCCTGGAACGCCTTGCCCGTCCAGAAGTCGTGCCATCCGCCTTCGGGCAGCACAACTCTGCGGCTGCCATCCGGATTCCTGCGCGGCGGACCCTGCGGAGCGCTGCCCGGGTCTTCCACCAAGATGGGCGCAACCATCATGCGGTCACCGATCATGTATTGGTCGTCGACGGTGTAAAGCCGATTGTCATCAGGCGCATCGAGCACCAGCGCGCGGAAGGGCGGTGTGCCGTCTTCGGCGTAGCGTTGGAACGCGGCGGTGAGGTAGGGCACGAGTTGCATCCGCCATCCGATGATCTCACGACATCGAGATTCGATTTTTCCCCAGCCATCGAGCAGTTGGTCTGCATTATTGAGCCGTCGATTGAGTTGTTTCCATGGCGGATTCTTGATGTACCACCCATTGATCATCGCCAGCGGCGAGAAAACCACACTCTGCAGGCGCCGGATAAGATCTTCCTCACTCACTGCATCGCGCACCTCCGGGCACCAAAGCAATCCGCTGAAACCGGAATTGACCAGCGCGCGAATAAAATCGCGGTGCACGTACAAGTCGCTGTAGAGCACAAACGGATAAGGAGCCGCCAGTGCTCCGCTGGAGCGAACAAGATTGTAGGTTGGCATTTTGCGCTTGCTGAACTCGTTCCAGATGGCCATCTGG
>Ga0182014_10005519_pt1 | contig 14012 bp, 9 predicted proteins | sample 612S2DmetaG_FD_120489 | JGI IMG/M metagenome (GOLD analysis project Ga0182014, IMG submission 120489) | Permafrost microbial communities from Stordalen Mire, Sweden - 612S2D metaG | ecosystem: Environmental > Terrestrial > Soil > Wetlands > Permafrost | place: Sweden: Stordalen | collected... | reverse complement strand
GTCCTGTATGGTCCGAACGAGGCCGGCAAGACCACGCTGCTCCAGTTCATCCGCTCGATGCTCTACGGCTTCTCGCCCTCCCGGCGGCGGTATCTGCCGCCGGTCCACGGCGGTCGGGCCGGCGGCGTGATCGACCTGGCCGGGCCGCACGGCCGGTTCCAGATCGGCCGCTACGATCAGTCGCTCCCCGACGGCAGTCCGGCCGAGCAAGTGACGCTCACCGCGCCCGACGGCACCCGGCAAGGGGAACACTTCCTCAAAGTGCTGTTGTCGAACGTCGATGAGCCGGTGTTCAACAACGTGTTCGCCGTGGGCTTGCGCGAGATTCAAGAGTTGGCCACGCTCGGCGACACCGAGGCGGCCCAGTTGCTCTACAGTCTTTCCGCCGGCTTGGATCGCATCTCGCTGGTGGAAGTGTTGCGGGAGTTGGAGAACTCGCGGAATCGCCTGCTGGACGCCGCCGGCAAGCCCTGCCAGGTGGTGCAGTTGCTCGCCGAGCGGGAAAAGCTTCGCGCCGAGATCGAGGATCTCGGGGCCATCAACCGCCGCTATGGCCATCTGGCGGCCGAGCGCGATCAACTCCATCAGGAGATTACCCGGCTGGAGGAAGAAACGAACCGCAGCGAACTTTTGGCCCGGGTGACCGATCTGTCCGTTTCGCTCGGCGAGCGTTGGGTTCAGCGGGCGGCCTTGGATGAACAACTCACGGCCTTGGGGCCACTGCGGGTCATGCCCGAAGGAGCCATCGAGCGCCTGGACGCCGCCAACGCCCGCATCCAAGGACACCAGGAACGTCTCGACCATCTGGCGGGTTTGCGGGAAGAGGCCAAGCGGCAGTTTTCCGCCCTGGTGGTCAACGAGGCCCTGTGGCGGCAAGCCGCGCGGATCGAGGCCCTGAAGGAGCAAGAGGCGTGGCTTGCCCAGTTGCAAGGCCAGATCGGCGAATTGCAAGGCGAGATAGCCGCATTGGAATCGGAGTTGGCTGGCGAGCGCGAACGGGTGGGCTTGAAAGCGGAGTCCGCGGTGCCGCCGGCGTTTTCGGCCAAGATGCTCTCTCCGCTTCGATCGCCCGCCCGGTTGTTGCACCAATGTCGCCAGCGCGTGGCCGAGGCGGAACAGGCCGCGGCGTCCCTCCAGCAAACCGCGCAGTCGCTCACCGAGCAGATCGAATCGGCCCTGGCGGCCCGCGGCCAGCAGGACCTGATGACCGCGATGGATCGTGCGGGCAGCCTGGTGTCGCAGTTTCGCCGCCGCGTGCAGCTCGACGAGCGGCTCGATCAATTGGCCCGTTACCAACTCGATCTGGAAGAGCGGAGCCGGGGCCTGATCGATCGCCAAATGCTGCCGGTTAGCGTGTTGGTGGGTCTGGGCGCGGTGTTCGTCATCGGCGCCATGCTCGTGGGAGCCGGGCTGTTGATGCCAACGTCGTTGACCGGCACGCTCGGTTGGGCGATAGCGCTGTTGGGTCTGGCCGGCAGCGGCATCGCGGTCGGCGGAAAAGTAATGCTGGAACGGTCGAACGCCCGCCGGCTCGACGGCTGCCAGAAACAGCTCGGCGTGCTTCAATTGCAAGTTGGGCAGGCAAAGGGCGATCGTGACGCCCTGGACGCCCAATTGCCGCACGGCGGAGGGCCGATTCCCAGCCGGCTGCAAGCCGCGGAGAAGGAGTTGGCGGTCCTGGAGGAGTTGACGCCCTTGGACACCCGCCGCAGTGCGGCCCGGCAGGAGGCCGAAGCCGCCGCGCGCCGCCTGGGCGAGGCCAAAGAAGAACTGAAAGCCGCCCGGCGACGTTGGCGTCAAGCGCTGGCGATGATCGGTTTGCCGGACGACCTCAGTTCCCAGCAGGTCCGCCGGCTGACCGAGCAGGGCGACCGAATGGTCGAAATGCAACGCCGTCTTGCACAATGTCGGGAAGATTTACTCCGCCGACAGCGGGAATTCGACAGCCTGACGGCGCGGATCGTGCAACTGGCGGCCGACGTGGGCGTGCCGCTCGCCGCGGCGGGTCCCATCGAGCAACTCCGGCAGCTTGCCGAGGCGGCCGCCCGGCAAGAGTCCGACGTCGCCCGCCGCGACGCCATCCGCAGCCAAGCGCGGCGCATCCGCACCGCCCGGAGCAAGCACGAAGAGGCCATCAGCCGTCTGCGGCATCGTCGCCGTGAGCTGTTCCTGGAAGCCGGCGCCAAGGACGAACAGGAATTTCGCCAGCGGGCATTGCAATGCGCGCGGGGCGAGGTGCTGCGACGCGAGCGCGAGGCGATGGACCGGGAGATCGAAGCGGCGGCGCAGGCGGCACAGTGTTCACAGGCCGTGATCCGCCAGCAGTTGGAGGGCGACCAGGCCACGCCGCTGGAAGCTCGCCGCGACGAACTTCGCCAGCGGCTGACGGCCCTCCAGCAGCAGCTCCGCGAGCGGCTGGAAAAACGCGGCCGCTTGAACGAGCAACTGGCCGTCTTGGCCGGCGATCGGCAACTGGCCGTCAAGCACCTGGAGTTGGCGGTGCTCGACAAGCGGTTGGAAGACGCGCTCCATCGCTGGCAGGTGTTGGCCGTGACGTGCCGGACCCTCGAAGTGATTCGCACCACCTACGAAAAGCAACGGCAGCCGGAAACCTTGCAAGAGGCTTCCGGCTATCTCGACCGGCTGACGCAAGGCCGCTACCCGCGCGTGTGGACGCCGCTGGGCGAGCACGCCTTGCGGGTCGACGACGCCGAGGGGCATTCGCTGCCGGTGGAAGTCCTCAGCCGCGGCACGCGCGAACAGCTCTTCCTCAGCTTGCGTCTGGCGTTGGCCAGCTCCTACGCCCGTCGCGGCGCGCCCTTACCGCTGATCCTGGACGACGTGTTGGTCAACTTCGATGCCGAGCGGGCGAAGGCCGCCGCCGCCGTGTTGCGCGACTTCGCCGCCGCCGGCCATCAACTGCTGATTTTCACCTGCCACGAACACATCATGAAGTTGTTCAAGTCCTTGCGCGTCCCGGTCAGTCAGTTGCCCAGCAATGCGGAATCGGGTGGCGTCGCCGTCTCGCTGGAACGCCGCGGCGAGGAGAAACCGAAACGCCAGTCGGAGGGCCGGCCTCCGCGGCGTAAAGCCGCTGCCGAAAAGCGCAGGTCGCGGCGCGAAGAAGACTTCGTCGAGGAGCCGACGGACGAGGAGCCGGCCGAAGACGATGCGGAGGAAGAATTCGACGAAGACGACCCGAGCGCGGACGATTCGCTATGGGAGGATGACGACGAGGAAGAACATTTCCAGGACGCCGACGACAGTGCGACCGACGACAGTGCGACGGCAGCGTAGCGGCTGCCAGATCGCACATGCAATCTTGGAAGTCGTCCTAAGCTGGTTCAGCCGCGTCGAGCTGCGGTTTCTTCCGGCGTATCCTCCGCAACTGTTGCCGGGCACCCCAGGCGATCCAGAGAAGAAATCCGTTCGCGCCCAGGGAAGCGAATAGCCCCAAGAGCGTGACGGTCAACGGCATCCAGGGCGGCGCCGGCTTTTCCGGCGGGACTTCCGCGGCGGGCTTGGGCGACAGCTTGGCGGGTGCGCTCGGCGAATCGAAAACGGCCGGCGCCACCGGTTCCCGCGCGGGACGATCAACGGTTTTGGGTTCGCTCGGTTTGGGTTCGCTCGCCTTAGGTTCGCTCGGCTTGGGTTCGATCACTTTAGGCGTCAACACCAACACCGGGGCAGGCGGCGTTTCCCGCGGCAGGTGTTCTTTGCCCACGATGATGCGATAGGAGCGGACTTCGCCCGCGCTGGGCGGAATGTCGCTCTCGATGGCCTCGCCGCCGCGGAGCAATTCCACCGTGTGGGGGTCGAGCTGGATGATGTATTGCATCCCCCCCTCGGGCAACCGCTGCCAACCGACGTCGATCCCCACGACCGCCGTGGCGACCCAGATTGCGAGTGTGTACATGACTTCCTCCGGAGCTTGGCGGCATCGAGGACCCCGCCATTCGATTATCGTTTCTCCCCGGTTGGCGTGCAAGGATGTGGGGTGTCGGTGTGGGGTGTCGGTCCGGCGGCTCTTCTTCTGTAGGGGGACGGATTGCCGTTGCGGGGCTCGCGCGTTAGACTTGCCTGTTTCAGGCTTCGAACCTTTTCTTTACCCTCTTCCGCATTTCATGACCGACCCTTACTTTCAGCAATCGTTCGCCCAACGCATCGGTGGCAGCAACTACGGCAAAGGCAGCGAAATCTACAAGTTCGAGAAGATCAAGCGGGCCAAGCGAAAAGCACTGGCCGAGCATCCCGAACGGAAACTCGTCGACTTCGGCATCGGTGAAAACGACGAGATTGCCGACGTCGCGGTGCGCCGGCTGATGGCCGAGGAGATCAGCAAGCCGGAAAACCGCGGCTATGCCGACAATGGCATTCCGGAGTTCAAGGCGGCGGCGGCGCGACTGATGGCGCGGGAATTCGGCGTCGAGCTCGATCCGGCCACCGAGGTCAATCACTGCATCGGCACGAAAACGGCGCTGGCCATGTTGCCGGCGGTGTTCATCGACCCGGGCGACGTGACGCTGATGACCGTGCCCGGCTATCCCGTGGCCGGCACGCACACCAAGTATTACGGCGGCGAGGTGCACCGGCTGCCGCTCTTGGCCGAGAACGATTTCCTGCCCGACCTGGAGGCGATCCCCGCCGACATTCGCCGCCGCGCCAAGCTGCTGGTGATCAACTATCCGAACAGTCCGACGGGCAAGGCGGCCACGCGGGAGTTCTACGCCCAGGTGATCGATTTTGCCCGCACCAACCAGGTCGTGGTGGTTCAGGACGCCGCCCACGTCATGCTCAGTTTCGCGGCGCCGCCGTTGAGTTTTCTGCAAGTGCCCGGGGCCCGCGACGTGGGCGTGGAAGTGCATTCGCTCTCCAAGGGCTGGAACATGATCGGCTGGCGGATGGGCTGGGTGTGCGGGAACGAGCGGATCGTCCGCGCGCTGGCCGACGTGAAGGACAATAGCGATTCGGGCCAGTTCATCGCCATCCAGAAGGCGGCGGCGGCGGCGCTGGACGACGCGGAGATTCCCCGCCGCATCCGGGCGAAATACCGCCGCCGGCTCGAAAAGCTCGTGGCCACGCTCAGCCGCTGTGGTTTCGAGTGCCGCATGCCGGGCGGGTCGTACTTCCTCTACACCCGCAGTCCGCGTGGCATTGCCAGCGGAGCGAGCTTTCCCACGGCCGAGGCCTTCAGTCAACACCTGATTGCCGAGCATTCGATCTGCACGGTGCCTTGGGACGATGCAGGGGCGTATCTGCGGTTTTCGGTCACGTATGAAGCGGCCGACGAGGACGCCGAAGATGCGCTGATGGCCGAAACCGAGCGGCGGATGAAACAGATCGCCCCGGTGTTTTGAGGGGGACAGGTGCGCGACAAAACTCTGTTTATTGCTTGTCCGGAAAGTAATTTCGTCAGAGAATAGCCGGGGGCTAACAGCCCCCGGAGAGAATTCTCGAAATCCACGCACATTCCGGGGGCTGTTAGCCCCCGGCTATTGCGAAATTGCTTTTCTGAGAGTCAACAAACGATCATGCCAGGCAACCCTGCGAGGCCGCGTCCCTTCGTCACTCGACCCCGCCTTCGCGTCGTCGACTCTTCTGCTGGCGCATGGGGACCTCGCCTTTGCCATTGCCCCGCAAGGCCTGAATGCGGCGGATTTGGGCCTCGAGCTTGGCCTGCTCGATCACGTAGTGCTGACGCAGCCGGCCGAAGTGACGCTTGGTGGCCCAGATGTCCATCGCCGCCAGCAGCATGACCCAGCAGGCCAACGCCATCACGGCGGTCCAGAACACCAGGGCGAACCAGGCCGAGTGGAGCCACCAGGTGAGGACGTACCCGCCCAGGACGGCAACCGCCAGCAGACCGAGCGTGGCGCTGGTGTGCATGCGTCGGCGGAATTGTCGCCGCCGAAAGTCGAGTTCCTCGGCGTCCAACGGCTGCTGTTGAAACGCCCGCCACGCCCACACGTGCGAGAGCAGCAGCCCCGCGGCCGTCAGCAGCAGGATCACCGAGACCACGATGACGGAGTAAATGTCCATGAGGGGCAGGGGGAAAGGGGTCAGAGATCAGGGGTCAGAGATCAGGGGCCAGAGATGGGAGGCGCATCATCACAGGACAAAGCGACGAGCTGTCTACACTATCCACTCTCCACTATCCACCATCTACCTCGCCGCCTTCAGCCATTCTCGCATCACCCATCCGACCTTGGCCAGGCTCAACGGCGAGCATTTGTCCGGGGTGTCGCCTTGGGTGTGCCAGGGAGGATAGTCGAAGTCGATCACGTCGATACAGGGAATGTGGCCGACCGAGTGCAGCATCACGTGGTCGTCGTCGATTTCATACTTCGACTTCGCCACAAACTCCCGCACGCCCAGCCGCGCCGCCGTGGCCCAAACGTCCTCGACCAGCGGGCGGGTGTCTCTCCACCACATACTGTTGCGTTCCTGGTAGATCTGCAAGTCCGCATCGCCCACCATGTCCAGCAGCATGCCCCAGCGATAGCGATAACGATAGGGCGGCTTGGCCTTGACGTACTCGCGGGCAAAATACTCGGAACCCAGGAAGAACCGATCCCGCTCGGTGAAGATGAATTCCTCGCCGTCGAGCAGTAGAAAATCGATGCCGTACTTGGTCTGTAGCGTGGGGATGTCGCGGGCCAACTGCATCAGCACGGCCACCCCGCTGGCGTTGTCGTTGGCGCCGACGAACGGGCCCTGCGGATTCTCTTTATCCCGCAAGGGATACGGCAGCGTGTCGTAGTGGGCGCAAAGGAGGATGCGGGCGGTGCTCTGCGGATGCCAGTGAACTATGATGTTCATCATCGGCACAACCGAACTGTCGTGCGGGTGCCGCACGCCAAACCGCTGCAACTCCACCTGGCCGCCGAGCTTCTGAAAATGTTCCACCAGCAGCTTTTGCTGCGCCGCCATGGCGGCCGAGCCGCTCCGCCGTGGGCCAAGCGCGCAAAGCTGCTTCAGATACTCGTACGCCTGGAGGCCGTCGAACGGGATATCTTCCAGCTTCAGTGCCGAGGCGGCCGCTACGGCGCTGCCACTGGGCCCATGGTCGCCAAAGAAAAGCCACGCCGCCACCGCTGCGCCGCTCAGGGATACCGCCGCCGCCACCAGCAGCGTACGCCGAGCCAAGGAAGGGAAAAATAGGCTCACGAGTCTCTCCCTTCGTCGCTGCCCCTCCTGCGTGCCATGGGTTCCTCCGTGTTCTCCGCGTCTCCGCGACGTCGTGCCCGTGGGGATGGGATGTGTTCTTTCACCTTGCGAGGGGGGGATGGTGCGATGTTTTTCCCGACAGCAGGAATGTTGCACCTCAAACCGCGCAAACCCCATTATACCTATCGTCGCTATCGGGGTAACTCCAATTCGTCCCAAACTAACGGGTGGTCAGTGTGCCATCGTCGCGGAACGGTTGGCCGGTTGGCCAAAGGACTTTTTTCAGCTTGCCGAAAATGCGCGAAATTGGTATTCTGAAGACCTACTAGTCGTGGGGGTAAGTCAACCATTAGAATGCGGTTTCGGGCCACAACCAAGGCACGCTTGGAGAAGGCGGGTCTATGATTGATTTCCGTGCAATCATCGATCTTCACGAGACCACCGTGGCCCGATGGCACGAGCAGCAGGTCGATAACCCTTACGAGGGGTTTTCCCGCATTGTTTGCTTCCAGCACCAGCAGAATTTCCGCCTCTGGCACCAGGAAGACATCGCCCGCAGCCCGGCCGTCAGCGATGCCGACGTGGCGGTCGTGAAACGAACGATCGACCAACTGAATCAGCAGCGCAACGACCTGATTGAGCAGTTGGACGATTATCTGGTCGAGGAGTTGTCGGCCGTGTACGTTCGGCCCGACGCCCCGCGGAACAGCGAAACTCCCGGCAGCGTCATCGATCGGCTCTCGATCCTGGCCTTGCGCCTGTACCACATGGAGGAGCAGGCGTGCCGCAGCGACGCCACCGACAGCCACGTCGCCAAGGTCAAAGACCGGCTGGAAATCCTCCACCAGCAGCACCTCGACCTTTGCGGATCGTTCGGCGAATTGTTGGACGATCTTTTTGCGGGCCGGAAGCGTTTGAAGGTTTATCGCCAGTTCAAAATGTACAACGACCCGACGATGAACCCCTATCTCTATGCGGCGAAGCGTCCGGCGGCATAACGAGACGAAGCCCTCCCCTGGTCCATCCCTCCTATCCATGAAGCACATTGTCATCCGTTGGGGCCTGCTGGCAACAGTCGCTTCAGCGTCAGGACTTTTCGGCGCCGAGAGCGTTGATCTTTGCAACGTGGCGAGCAATCGGCAACTGTTCGTGGATGGCTCATTCTTCGCGCAGTCCGCCCATATTCGCTTTCACGTGCATCCCGCTCGGAAAGCGGAGATCGTGCTTCGGCGCGAAAAGCCCTGGGAATCGGTGGAGCTCAACTGGTTCAGCGTGATGCAGGATCAGGGCGTCGTGGATAAAGAGGCCAAGTACCGCATGTGGTACGAATGCTACGACGTGCCAGGTTGGGATACCGGGGACGACACCTCTTTCTGTTATGCCGAATCGCGCGATGGCGTCCGCTGGACCAAGCCGCAACTGGGCCTGTTCGAGTATCAAGGGAGCAAGGGCAACAACATCCTGTTTCGCCAGATCGGGCAAGCGGAGGGGCGTTCACGAGTTCACGGAACGGGCGTCTTTCGCGACCCGACCGCACCACCCGAGGCCCGCTACAAGGCCGTTTCCCAGGGCATCTGGCAAGGCTCGACGCCGCCGCACCGGATTGCGGGCATGGTGTCGCCCGACGGGCTGAAGTGGACCCGCTACGCCAAGCCGATCTGCGACGTCTTCGCCGACAGCCAGGATTCCTGTTTCTGGGACCCGAGCGTGCGGAAGTACGTGCTCTACGGCCGCGTTGAGAGCAACCTGGGACGAGCCGAGAGCAGCGATTTCACCCGTTTCAATCCGCTCCAGCTTGTCCTTCAGGCTGGCGATCATGATCCGCCGAATAGCAATCTTTATAACTCGGCGGCCCGGAAATACCCCGGCGCGGCCAACCTGTATCTGATGTTTCCCAGCCTCTACCAACACGGCCCGGATACGCTCGACATCCGCCTGGCCGTCAGCCGCGACGGCGTCCATTGGACATGGCCGGAGCAGAACGCCGCCTTCATTCCCTTGGGCGAGACCGGCGACTTCGACAGCAAGGCGCTCTACATGGGCCAGGGGTTGATCGAAGCCGGCGAGGAGATGTGGCTCTACTATTCCGGCGCGCCGCTGCACCACAACGAGGGCACGTTGGAGAGGCTCATCCACAGCGATCAGCCCCGGGCCTATCGCCGCGCGGTGCTTCGGCGAGACCGGTTCGTCTCGGTTGACGCCGGGCGCGAAGGCGGATCATTTGTCACCCCGCCGCTGCGATTCACCGGAAATACGCTCACCTTGAACGTCGAAGTCCGTCCCGGCGGCAAGGTGCGCGTGGCTCTATTGGATGAAAAGGGAGCGGCGGCGCCGAGCCGAGCCGTGGAAGATTGCCAGGCCATCGTCGGCGACCACCTCGACGCCGTGGTGCGCTGGAAAAACGGCACGGACGTGAGCGATCGAGCCGGCCGGCCGACCCGCCTGCGCGTGGAACTGACCGACGCCAGCTTGTACGGCTTTCAGTTCACCACCCTTACGGCAGCGCAATGCCGTTCAGGTCGTACTCGAACCCGCGAGTGACGATCGCACCGGGTGTCTTGTAGACGAAGGTCAAGTCGGCCAGCGGTCGGTCCGTCTTGAATCGATACGCCACGCCGACCTCATGGCTGCCTTGGGCTGTCGTCTCGAACGTGTCGTAGGCGATCGCTTTCCGGTCGGGGCCTTCCAGGTAGGCCTCGTTGCCGAAGACCCATTGGCGATGTGAGGCCAAGGCGTCGCCGGCGTCATCGAATCGCGCTCTCATGCGGACTTCCCAGGCCCGATTGGTCTTGCGGACCTCCTCCAGCGTGACGGTAACGCCGGCGATCCGCTGTTCCACGTTATTGCCACCGCCGAACCTGACGAAGCGGAAGGTCTCGATCTTGCCGGGGATCGTGGCCAGCAGCTTGCCCCGCAGGCGCGCGATTTGTCGCCCTTCGCCGCGCGGCGGCCGCAGCGATATGTCCAACTTCATCGCCGGAATCTCGCCGCCCGTGGGCACCTCGGGCTGGGCATCGCGGTCGGCAACCGGCAGCGGATCGCCGCGCTCGTCGACCGCCCGGACGTCGGCCATCCGCTGAACCAGGCTGATGACCCGTAGCCGCGGTTCCCAAGCCGCTTCCAGCGTCAGCACCAGCGACCGGCCACCGGCCGCGCGGAGGTCGCGCCGGGCCACAATCTGAACCGCTTCGAAACGAAACGGCCCGCTGTAGCTCGCGTGGCCGACGCGGGCGATCCGCTGGGGGCCCATGGCGGCGACAATGCCGATCGCCCCCGGCTGGGCATAGGGGTAAATCGTCAACTGGGCCTCATCGAGCAGCCGATCCAATGCCGGCCAGAACGGTGTCTTGTCGAAGCGGATCGTCAGCTTGGGATCGGTCACCGGCTGGCCGAACCGCCGGCGGCAATCGACGATCGTGTTGCCCGACTGCTCGGAAAACGCCCGGAGGATCTGCGATAGCAGCATGGCGTCGGCGTGGAGCGTGATGGTCGAGGCCTCCGCGGTGGCATTGGCGGCGGCCTGCTGCAACCGCTGTCGGATGCGGCCCAGACGCTGTTGGACTTCGGCGGGCAGGCGGTCGGTCGCCGTCGGCAGCAGTTCGAGAACGGCCGGGCCCCGCCCAAGCAACTCCGCTTCGGCGGCCTCGCGTTGGGCTAGTTGCGGGGCGTCGAGTTGGCGGACCAGCCGGCGCACGACCGTCGTCGGCGAGTCCTCGCCGGCGGGTGGGGCAACTTGCCCGGCCAGGAAGACGCCAATCAGCATCAGACCGCGAATCATTACCAGCGGCTCCTCGGGGCTCCCTCGCGGGAATTGTACGTTGTTTTCGGCACCATCGCCAGAATAGGACCGCCAGCATGAGCCCGTCGCGGGCGCATTAACGGATTGTGGCGGTTGAGCCGTTTAGCAGCCGACGGAACGTCGGCCCGACGAGCGCCGCCGTACCGGCGGCGGCTAAACGGGCCGAACTTTCCTGCCTTGTCCACAAAAAGCCACTGCGTCCCAGTGGCGGCATGAGTGGCTAACCGGCGGACTTGCTCGCCGCCAAACGTGGGACTGCCGACTCCGCCTTTTCCCCCCCCACCCCTAGCGAACCGCTGATTCCATAGATTAAGATGGGGGTTTCCGCCGACCACGAACATCTTGCCGGTCCGGACCATGATTCGACCCGCCCAGAGTGTAGCGCCGCGGCAGGACGACCCGCCTTATCGTTCCGGCGAGCCGGTGGCGCTGTTCATCCCCTGCTATATCGATCAGTTCTTTCCGCGGATCGCCCAGGCCACGGTTGAGTTGTTGCATCGCTACGGCGTGCCGGTGGTGTACCCCGCCGAACAAACGTGCTGCGGCCAGCCGGCCTTCAACTCGGGTTATTGGGAAGAAGCCCGGCGAGTGATCCGCCATTTCTGCGACGTTTTCGCGCCGCACCGGTGGATTGTTTGCCCCTCGGGTTCCTGCACGGCAATGTGCCGGGTGTTTTTCGGTCAGGCCGACCCCGATCCGAAAATCGTCGGCGTCGGCCGAAGGGTGTTCGAGCTGACCGAGTTCCTGCACGACATGCTCGGCGTGACCGACACCGGCGCCACTTTCCCACACAAAGTGACCATGCACATCGGCTGCCACGGGCGGCGCGAACTGGGCGTGGTCGAGCCGCCGATGCGGCTACTGAAAAGCGTTCGCGGCCTGACGTACTGCGAGTTGCCGAACATCGAGGAGTGTTGCGGCTTCGGCGGCACCTTCAGCGTGAAGATGCCCGGCACCTCGTTGGCCATGGGCGGCACCAAGGTGGAGAACATCGTCCGCAGCGGCGCCGAGGTGGTCGTCTCCAACGACGTCAGTTGCCTGATGCACATCGGCGGCATCCTGCAACGCAAGCCCGAGACCCGCCATATCTGCACCACGCACATTGCCGAGGTATTGGTGGCGGGGTGGGAAAAGAAATGATGTTGAACTTCACCTATCACAATCCCGTGAAGGTCGTTTTTGGCAAAGGCGCGATTGCCGAATTGCCCAAGCTGATTCCCGCCGAGGCCAAGGTGCTGATGACCTACGGCGGCGGATCGATCAAGCGGAACGGCGTCTACGAGCAGGTCATCCATGCCATGCAAGGCCGGGGGATGCTCGAATTCGGGGGCATCGAGCCGAATCCACGCTACGAAACGTGCATGAAGGCGGTGAAACTGGCCAAAGCCGAGGGCGTCGACTTCCTACTGGCCGTCGGCGGCGGATCGGTGCTTGACGCCACGAAGTTCATTGCCGCAGCCGTGCCCTATGCGGGCGACGATCCCTGGGACATGGTGTCCGATTGGAGCCGCGTCCCGGCCAATCCGCTGCCGCTGGGCTGCGTGCTGACCTTGCCGGCCACGGGCTCGGAAATGAACAGCGGGGCGGTGATCAGCCGCGAGTCCACCCGCGAGAAACTGTACTTCACCTCGCCCCAGACCTTCCCCCGCTTCTCGATCCTCGATCCAGAAACCACTTACAGCTTGCCGCCGCGGCAGGTGGCCAACGGCATCGTCGACGCCTGGGTGCACACCACCGAACAGTACCTGACCTATCCGGCCGAGGCCCCGCTCCAGGATCGCCAGGCCGAGGCCATCCTGCTGACGCTCGTCGAAGAGGGCCCCAAGGCGTTGGCCGATCCGCAAAACTACGCGCTGCGGGCCAATCTGATGTGGTGCGCGACGCAGGCCCTCAACGGGCTGATCGGCTGCGGCGTGCCACAGGACTGGGCCACCCACATGATCGGCCACGAGCTGACCGCGTTGTATGGGGTCGATCACGCCCAATCGCTGGCGCTGGTGCTGCCGGGGTTGCTCCGATCGGAGAAGCCGCGGAAGCGGGCCAAGCTGCTCCAGTATGGCCGCCGCATATGGGGACTGCCCGATGGTGACGAAGACGCTTGCATCGAGCAGGCGATCGACCGGACCGAACAATTTTTCCGCGCGCTCGGCGTGGGCACGCGGTTTACAGACTACGATATTCCCCAGGAGGCCGCCGGGCTGGTGGCCGCGCGCTTGGCCAAGCGCGGCATAAAGCTGGGCGAGCACCAAGACATGGATGAGAAAGAAGTCAAAGAGATACTGCTGTCGCGTGAATGAAAAAGGCAAAGGATTCAAGGTACAAGGTTCAAGAATCAAGGTTCAACGAACGGCCCGAATGTTGTGCCTTTGAACCTTGAACCTTGATCCTTGAACCTTCAGACTACCCCTAATCCCAATCCCTGACCGTGTCTACCCCACGAAGCCATCTTGACGGCGCCGAGTTCCTCACGCCTCTGACGCATGGGCTCTATGAGCCGGACGCGCCGAAATCGCTGGGCGAAACGGCCGAGCGATCGAGCAAACACAACCGCTCGGTGACCGACGCCATCCCGTGCTTTCAGGATTGGCGCGAGGCGGCCCACCAGATCAAGCGCTACGCCATCGCCAATCTCGATAAGCTGCTGGTAGAGTTCGAGCAGAAAATCAAGGCCCGCGGCGCGACGGTGCTCTGGGCCAACAATGCTGCCGAGGCCAACCAGTACGTGCTCGATATCGCCCGAGAGCACAATGTCCAGAGCGTGGTGAAATCGAAGTCGATGGTCAGCGAGGAGATGGAGTTGAACCGGGTGCTGGAAGAGGCTGGCATCCGCGCCGTAGAGACCGACCTGGGCGAGTACATCGTGCAACTGGCGCAGCAGCGGCCCGTGCACATCGTCACGCCCGCCATCCACATGTCGGCCGCCGACGTGGGCCGTCTGTTTGCCGACAAGCTCCACGAGCCCTTCAGCGTCGAGCATCGCAGCCTGACCGACATCGCCCGCCGGCACTTGCGGGAAGAGTATTTGCAGGCGGGGATGGGTATCACG